>Ga0315321_10001655_pt1 | contig 17231 bp, 11 predicted proteins | sample M180m21515metaG_FD_203464 | JGI IMG/M metagenome (GOLD analysis project Ga0315321, IMG submission 203464) | Ammonia-oxidizing marine archaeal communities from Monterey Bay, California, United States - M1 80m 21515 | ecosystem: Environmental > Aquatic > Marine > Intertidal zone | place: USA... | reverse complement strand
ACCACCTCGCCGGTCTCCTCCACCCGCCGCTGGGCCACCAACATGCCGGCGTCTTCTTCGTCGCCGGTGTGCTCGGTGGTCCACACGTAGGTCAGGTCGCCCCGTCGCAAGGGCTCGTGATCCTGGCGCACATCCGCGAGTGTGGAGATCCAATCGTAGAGCTCGCCGTCCTTGCGCATGCCGGAGTCCCACAGGCGCTCGCGGTTGGCGGGGTCATTGCCGCCATCGAAGCCCTGCTCCGTGCCGTAGTACAGAATCGGCAGGCCATCGCGCAGCATCAGCCAAGCCAGTGCCGGGTAGATGGCGGAGTCCTCGTCTTGTTGCCACAGGAAGCGGGCCACATCGTGGTTGTCGAGGAACGACAGCGGCAGATCGCGCGGCGCCACACCCACCCCGCCGTTCTGCGGAGTGTCGCCCCAGTTCTCGTAGCGTTGGGCGTGGAGGTCGGCGATGCGTTGGGTGGCGCCACCGTTCTTGAACACCTCGTCGAACACCTGGTACTTCGCGGGAAAGTCCACCACTCCGTCGAGCATGCCCTCCCAAGTGTAGGAACCGACCAGCTCGTCGCTGCCGTCAAACACCTCTCCGAACAGCAGGAAGTTCTCTTTGCCGATGCCTTCGGCGTGGGCCCGGATGCCACCGCAGAACTCCACCCAGAAGTCGTGCTCCACATGCTTGATGGTGTCGATGCGGTAGCCGTCGATGTTGGTCTTCGTGATCCAGTCGCTAAAGACCTCGATGAGGGCCCGGCGAACGTTGGGGTTTTGCGTGGCAAGGTCCTTGAGGCCACCGGGGAAGTCGGCCAGCTCCACCTGGGCGAGGTCGTTCCAGTCCGTCACGCGGCCCATGCGGTTGTACCAGTCGAAGTTCTGGAACTGCGGGGGCTGGGGCGGCATGCGGTTGAGCTCAGGCATGTGGACCCAGCTCAAGGGCGCATCGCCCGCCTCTCCCAGGCTTGTGAACGACTGGATGCGGCGCGGGTCGAAGGCGGGGTCCCACTCGGTGACCATCTCCAGCTCTTCGGTGCCATCCGACGAGTACCAGGTCTGGATGTCGGGCTGACCATTCTGGTTGATGTCGTAGTAGAACAGCTGGCCCACATGGTTGGCGACGATGTCGACGATGACCTTGATGTCGTGTTGGTGCATCACATCGACCAGCTCCCGCAGCCGTGCGATGTCGCCGAAGTGGGGGTTGGTGCGCTCAAAGTCTTGGGTCCAGTAGCCGTGGTAGCCGGCCACCCCGGCGTCTTCTTCGACATTGAGTACGACCGGGGAGATCCAGATGGTCGTGACGCCGAGGTCTTTGAGGTAGTCGACCTGGTCGATAATGCCCTGCCAGTCGCCGCCGTGGTGGCGGGCCAGGTCGGCGGGGTCGCGGGTCACGTTGAAGTCGTTGTCTCGTTCTCCGTTGGCGAAGCGGTCCGTGATGAGCTGGTACATCACTTCGTCGCGCCAGTCGTCGACGTGGTTTGTAATCTGGGGATTGTCGGCGTAGGGGTTGGATGGGGTGCAGCCAACCCAGGTCGGGGCGAGTGCAAGGCTGGCCCACTTAAGTGCGGACAAGGTGAGAACGCGGCGCGTCATCGCACACCTCCGGGACGATAGGAAGCCGAGTCGAACCACCACTCCACGCCGATGCCGAGCCTGTGGTGATGGACAGACGCAAAGCGCATGTCTTCTTCGGGCCACAGCCATCGGGCGTCGTCGTTGAGGCGTCCGTAGGCGTAGGTCAGGTGAATCCAGGGGCGCTCCATCTGGCCGGGGCGGGTCTGAAGGCCCGGCATGATGGCGACCTGGGTGAGGGTGGGCGCACCGGGGGCGTCGGACTGCGGAGACAGCCCTGTGGAGACAAAGCGCTGGTGAGACAGCTCGGTGGCAATCACGCCGTGCTGGCCGATGAAGAGGGACGGGCGAATGGAGAGGGCCGTCTCGACGCGGTCATCCCAGTCGGTGGTGACGTCGTCGGCGTCCTGGAAAGAGCGCAGCCACGCCCCCCAGAGCACCCCGAAGCGGTCGGTCTCGTGATTGCCGGCGGTGGCAAGCAGGTGGGTACGCGCGCCGGTCAGGGAGCCATCAGTGTTGTAGCCGCGCTCGGGCACCCCCAGCTCTGAAAACGACGCCAGGCCGCGGCTGTACCGATACCAGAAGTGGATGAAGGCGCCGTCTTCCCAGCCCCAGGTGGACAGCTGGACACCCCACGCGCTGCCCGTGTCGGCAGGTAGGACCTCGGTGAGGCGGGCATCTACACTGCGCTCCCCTTCGGGCAGCTTGTGGAGCTCGGAGTACACGCGCGCGCGCACCATCAGGTCGCCCGCAGGGATGAGGCGGCCCACGCGGAGGGCAGCCACCGAGCGTTGGCGATCCAACACATCCACCTCGGTGGTCTCGACACTGCCGGGGGTCTGCACTCCCAGCGTCTGATGCTGGTAGGCGCCCGTGGTGAGACGGTTGAGGCCCATGCCTGCGCGGATGTCCCAGCCGTGGCCTTCGTAGCCGCCGCCGCCGCCCACGAGGTTGAGGTTGTCCATGGGCCAGAAGTCCCACAGGTACACATCATCGCCGCGCCACATGCGCGCACCCGCCCAGGCGTTCCAGCCTTCGTTGCGGGGTCCCATCGCTTCTGCGAACAGGTTGCGAATGGCCACATTGGTGTCCCACTCGCCGGTGTAGTGAAAGGTCTGTCCCGCGAAGGCCGGCGTGAGAACCGCGCGGAAATTGGCGCCCCCATCGACTTCTTCGAGAAACACGAAGTCCACCTCGGCATAGGGCGCCTTTCCAATGCGGGAGCCATAGGTCACGATGTCGAGCGACTCGGCTTCTCCGCCGGACAGATCGGTGGCTGCACCGCCGCGTCCGTAGGTGCCCATCGCCAGCTCGGAAGCGTGGGTGGGGACGGCCAATGCAAGCATCAAAAGTGGGATCACGGCCGCACCAACAGGGCGTACTGCCACGTATCCAGCGAGATGGACAGGCTGCCTCCCGACACGCTGCCGCCCGCGCTGCCGCCCAGGGCATCTTCAAACGAAGCGCCGTCGACGCCGAGTGCAGACACGTCCACGTTGGCGGTGCGAGAGCTGCTGCCCTTGTTCATGGCTACGATGGCAATGTCGCCTCCGCCATTGTCGAGAGCGTAGATGTAGAGGTCATCTTCGAGCCATAGCTGGGTCGCCTCGCCACGTCGCAGGGCGGTGGACGCTGCCCGCGCCTGACCAATCGCACGCACCCGACTCAGCAGCTCAATCTGGTTGGCCGACAGGTAGGGGTCGAAGTTCATGAAGCGGCGATTGTCCGGGTCCCCACCGCCATGGAGGCCAATCTCGTCGCCGTAGTAGATGAGGGGCACACCGGGCTGGGTCAGTGTGAAGGCGAACGCCATGCTGGCCTTTTGGATGAGGTCTTCCTGAGTGATCGTGGCTCCGCCGTCCGCCATGGGGTCCTCCACCGCACCCGACCAGGGGTCGCCCGATGCGCCGGTGACCGCCGTGGCAAAGCGCTCGATGTCGTGGTTGCCGAGGAAGGGCGACATGGCATCGAGGCTGTCGCCGTAGGTGTCCCGACTCCAACCCACCGAGGCGTCGAGGTCATAGAACGAGCCGCCCCCGCCTGTGAACGCGCTGCGAATGCTGTAGTACAGCGGGAAGTCGAACTGTCCATGGAGCTCGTGGTCGCCCACGTAGTTCATGATGAGCCCACGGTCCGAAGTGAAGGTTTCGCCGATGGTCCAGAACGCCGCGCCCCCCTCGGCTTCGACCTGGTCAAGCTCCTTGCGGAGAGAGCGCATGATCACATGGTCCATGTGCTTGGCTGCGTCGATGCGCACCGCGTCGATGTCGTAGTCGGCGATGAGGGCCATCGTGTCGGCGAGCTGGCGTTCCGTGATGTCGTGGTTTCTGTAGCTGAGGTCGGGCAGGTAGTCGGTGAACCAACACTCGACGGGCTTTTCCTCCCAGCCACAGCCGGGGTCGCCACACACGCAGCCACCGGTGAACCACTCTGGGTGTTCGGACGTCCAGGTGTGGTCCTCGTGCACGTGGTTGAGCACCAGGTCGAACAGTACCCGGATGCCGTGAGCATGGGCAGTGTCGACGAGCTGCTTGAGCCGGTCGTCGGCGTCGGCACCACTGTCTCCAAAGCGATTCTCGACGGCCATTGAGTCGATGGGCCAATATCCGTGGTAGCCCGTATACATGCGGCCATCGGACACCCCGGCGTAGGCGCCTTCAGGGTTGTCGTACACGGGGGACAGCCACAGCGCACTCACGCCCAAGTCCGTGAAGTAGCCGTCTTCGATGGCATCGATGACACCTTGGAAGTCGCCGCCTTGGTAGTTGGCGGTGGTGGCCACCCCTTCGACTGGACTCCACGGGTCGCTGCCGTAGTCGCCGTTGCGAAAGCGATCGGTGAACACGAAGTACAGCAGGCCGTCTTGCCACTCAAAGTCGGTGGTCTCCACCCACAGGGGCACCCACAGCGGGTTGTTTTCGGCGGGCATGCCGTCGGTGTCGCTGGCCCACACCCGCAGGCTGTGCTTGCCGGCTGCAAGCCCGGTCACCGACACACCGATGGTGCCGTCCTCCACGTTGATGTCGGGGGTGACCGACGTGTCGCCGACGGTGACGCGCACACTCGCGGGGTCGATGGGAGTGCCGCCCTCCGCAGCGGCGACCTGAATGGTCGCTTCCAGCGTGCCCGAGCTGGTGGCGTTGGCCGAAGAAGCCTGTAGCAAGGGCTTGTGACAGTCTCCGACTCGCAGAGCGCGGTTCTCCGAGTCGCCTACCCACTTGGTGAAGACGTTGACGGGGGGCTGGTCCTCGTAGACGCCATCGAACACGTACTTGAAGGCGTAGGTGCCGGGGGCGAGGACGCCCACATCCGCGGTGTACACGCCATCTGCGTCGGGACCGGTGAGCGGCTGGGGGGTCCAGTCGTTGAGCTCACCCGAGATCTCGATGGTGCCTGCGGTGCCCGATGGGACGTACCGCACCGTGACCGAGCAGTCCCGCTCGGTGAGGATGACGCGGTCGGGCTCGTCTTCTGTGGTGCCGTCGTCTCCCCCGCCGTCGCTTCCCCCGCCGTCGCCATAGCCGTAGCCCAGGTCGTCGCCGGGCAGCACCGCGTCGGGATCCCAGGGCTCATCGGGCACACCTGGGCACTGGTCGCCCAGGCAGTCGGACTCGCAGCCTGTGACGGGGAGCGCGGCAAGCACTCCCAAGTACAGTCGAAGGGGGAGCTTCATGGGTCCTCCGGCAGCGTGACAGGCGGCAGGCCCTCCGCACACGCAGAGTCGGTGGGAAGAAAGAGCGCCGCTGTGTTGGGTGGCACCTGTAGAGTTGTGACGGCATTGGGTGCCAGCACCAGTGGTGCCATGCCGCCCAACACATCGCGGTAGCCGGTGGCGCCGAGGAGCACGCCCGGCTCGACCGCCACCGCTTCGGTGGTATCGCCATTGTTCACCATCACCAGGGCCGGCTCGCCGTCGCCTGCATCGCGCAGGTGCACCCAGGTGTCGCGCCGAGCGTGCTGGATGTCGAGGTCGCCACGTCGCAACGCCTCGGAGCACGACCGGGCCTGACCGAGCACCCGAGTCACGTCGAGCACGTCGAGCTGGTGGTCGTTTAGACCGTCTTCCTGAGAAAATCGCACTGGACGGCGACTGTCTGGGTCGGTCGCGCCGGCCATGCCCACCTCATCGCCCTGCCAGATGACCGGTAGTCCGGGCAGCGTGAAGATGAGCAGCTGGGCCTTCACGAGCTGGCGATAAGGGTGTGCGGTGGTGGGGGTCGCGGGCGGTGCGGTCCACGGCGCGTCGGTGTTGGAGCCGGCCGCCTCGCTGAGGAAGCGAGACACGTCGTGGTTGCCCACAAAGAGGGACATCACGGCGCCCGAACCTGCCCAATTCGCCAGGCTGATGTCCAGTACATTGGCCACATCGGCGGCGCTCGCAGAGTCCCACGCCAGCCAGCCGCGCAGGGCCCACATGAGCGGGAAGTCGAACTGGGAGTCGAGTCCGTGGGGACCCAGGTTGTGGCGCAGCTGCCCCCAGCCGTCTGGGCCGGTAAACGTCTCGCCGAGGAGCAAAAAGTTGGTGGGACCGCCGCTCTGGAGCACACGGTTGACCTCATAGGCCACCTCTCGCACCGCCGCGCGCGGCACCATTGGCACGGCGTCGATGCGAAGTCCGTCGAGGTCCCAGTCGACGGCTGTATCGCGGATGGTGTGCGCGACCTCACCGGCCACACCACGCTTTTCCCAGTCGAGGTCGGGCATATAGTCGGCGAACCAGCAGGTCTCGATGTGGTCCTCCCACGGACAAGACGCGGTGCCGCATACACAGCTGTCATCGCCCAGCTCGTGGAAGCTGTCGTCGCCTTCGGTCCACCAGGGGTGGCGCTCGTGCACGTGGTTTGGGATGACGTCGAGGATCACGCGAATGCCCTTAGAGTGGGCCGTCTCGATGATCTGTGTGAACTCTTCCTCGGTGCCGAGCGCGGCCTCAACCCCCTCGTGAGAGACCGGCCAGTAGCCGTGGTAGGCGCTCATCTGGTGGCCCTGGAGGGTCTCGTAGGTGCCCTCGGGGACGGGGTAGACCGGCGACAGCCACAGCGCAGTGACCCCCAGCTTGGAAAACCAGCCTTCGTCGAGCTTGCGTTGGACTCCTGCGAGGGTGCCCCCAGCGCGGACGCCCGCCCCGTCGAGGGTGTCGGGAAGGTCGGGCAGCGCGCCTTGGTCGGAGGCGAAGCGATCGATCATCACCTGGTACACGAGCGCGTCGGCCCAGGTGTGTTCGCGCGGCTCCACCCAGAGAGGGATGCGGGCCTGGGTGGCTCGCCCCTGCTTGTCTTGGGCGGAGACGACCACGGTGTGCTTGCCGCGCGGCAGTCCCTTGCCTTCGATGGCGATGCCGCCCACCGATGCATCGGAGGTGACCTGGAGCCGATGACCGGTGAGGGTGCGCGCCGTGACGGAGGCGTCGTCGAGTCGAGAACCACGGTGGCCGCGGAGGAACAGCAAGCCGACCTCGAGCACACCCTTGGCGGTGGCCCGCGCATGCTGCACCAACATCGTGGGCTCGGAGCAGTCCTCCACCCGCACCAAAGAACGCTCAGTAGACCCACCAGTGCGGTGTTCGAGCAGGGGCGCATACACGTCGCGCTCGGGCCGTCCGTCGACCTGGAACATGTAGGCGTAGTCGCCCGGATCGAGGTCCAGCTCCACCTTCCAGGCGCCGGGCTGGTCCTGCTTGAGGGGGTCCGAAGTGGGGTCCCAGGCGTTGAAGTCCCCCACCACTACAACGGCTTCGGCTTGTCCATCGTCGGCGTACCACAGCGTGGTGGTGCACTCGCGCTGGGGCGCGCACCCGATGAGTGCAGCGGCGACAGCAGGGATGGCAAGGGGTCGGAGCACGGGACCTTCGGAGTGATCTCAGTGGGTGAAAGGCGGGGCTTGGTGGATGGTCTCGACGGGCAGCTCGCCACTTTCCAGCACCAACGGCAGCAGGTGGGGCCTCATCATGGGAGAGACCACTTGGTCGGGGTCCACGCCCTTTCTTCGCGCCATCAACGTGATGTCGAGGATGATGTGGTTGGTGGCGACATCCACGATGCTGGGGTTGGTGGTGAGCACGGCATGGTTGTCGGCCAGCGGCTCGGTGCCCCCGATGAGGGCTTCGCGGCGGTCGATGACGACGAGCGCTTTGTGAGCCCAGTGGGACTTGCCTTCGTCGTGCTCGACCGAGTCGGTCCAGCACGAGAAGCCGGGGGGAGGCCCCTGGATGGAGGCGGGCGAGTGGAGCACGCGGTGCAGAGTGCGGTCGCCGATGGCGTCGAGGGCCGGACGCAGCACCTCCAGCTCGCGAGACCACATCGACAGCCACACGCTCTGCTCGGCGCCTCGAATCATCTGGTCGATGCGCCGCATCACCTCGTCGTAGCGTCGCAGAATCCACACGGGCTCGGGGCGCGGACGCTTGGGGAGGTTGGCGAGCGCCTGGGCCGCTTCGACGATGCGGGTGTTGGCGCCCCGCCGAACCTGGTCGAGCCACTGCTCGGGCTCGGTGGCCACGAAGCGCTCGGGCTTCTCGCCATATGCAAAGGCGGCGCCGGCGCTCTGGAGCTTGCGGAGCACCGTGTAGACCGCCGACCGCGGAATCGAAGACCGGCTGGCGACCTCGTAGCCAGTGAGACCGTTTTCATCTAAGGCTTCGAGCAGCGTGAGGTACGCCAGGGCCTCGTTGCGGGACAGCCCGAGTCCTTCGAGTCGCGTGACCAAGCCCTCGGGGGCGGAAGAAGACGAGGTGAGTACGACGCCGTTGTTGCGGGTCCGGGCCATCGGAGCTCCTTGGATTCCCGTAACTCTAAACTGAGTCACGCCCCCTCGCAAGGAAGATGGTGAGCGTGGTCGCCAAGGAAGTGCGCGACCTCGCCGAGGGGTCCAAGCCGGCCGCTGGGCCTTTCACCCGATCCTATAGGTCTGGTCCGACTGGCTTGGGCGACTGTGCTCGCCTCACGCGCTACGGTGGAGGAGATGCTTCGCGTGTTGCTGGTGCTGATGTTTGCGGTCTTCTCGGTGCTCCCGGGAGAGGCGGCCGCTGTGGTGGCTCCCCTTGAGGACACCGCGGAGCAGAGTGACCAGCATGCGTCGGACTGCTGCTCAAGCTGTCCAGGTGACGACTTGGGTGACGACTGCTGCGAAGAGGGCTGTGGCGCCTGCTGTGTGGCTGGAAGTGCCGGACTGACCGCTTCTTCTGGGTCGGTCCTGCGAGAGCAACAAGGCCGCAGTGTCCCCCTCAGGACTTCCCTGTCGCCGGTCTTGCGACCGATGGCCACCGGACCTCCCCCCTTGCCACCGCCCATAGGTTGATCTTCCAACACGCCCTCTACTGGCTTGTCCTCATTGGAGATCACCATGCTTCGCTGTCTACTTTTTTGTGTCGCCCTCGTCGCGGGCTGCTCGGGCACTTCGTCTGAGCCGTCCACCACGTCATCTTCTCAGCATGGCGCCACAGACGCCGCGGTCGGCTCTCACGCCGACTGGTGCGGCGAACACGCCGTCGCTGAGTCCCAGTGCACCCGCTGCGACGCCTCTTTGATCCCCGCCTTCCAGGCGACGGGCGATTGGTGTCCAGAGCATGGCCTGCCCGAGTCGCAGTGCCTGCAGTGCAACCCGGGTCTCAAGATCGAGCGCCCCGCCGAAGACAAAGCAGGCTGACATGATCTCGTCCCTGCGCGGGCACGTCCTCCTCGGGGGCGTCCTGCTCGGGCTCGGTGGACTGGTGGCTTGTGGACACGACGCGCCTCCCGAACGGGATGGTGTCGGGGTGTCTGTGGCGACTGGTGCCGAGCTCTGCGCCGACCACGGCGTGCTTCAGAGCGTGTGTGCCAAGTGCAATCCACGGCTGGCCGCCGTCTTTCAGTCGAAGGGCGACTGGTGTGCCGAGCATGGCCTTGCGGAGTCGTTCTGCCCGGTGTGTCGTCCCGAAGCGGGAGGGCGACCGGTCCTGGAGCCTGTGCCGGTGGATGGCGCGCCCCCAGATGGCACCCGCGTGCGCTTCAAGACGCGTGCGGCAGCGACCCAGGCCGGTCTCGAAGTCAGCCCTGCGGAAGCCGCGGAGTGGACGGATGGGACCGAGGTGCTGGTGCGCCTTGACTGGGATGCCACCCGCACCGCTGCGGTCCCCCCCACTGCCCCTGGTGTGGTGGTCCAGGTGCTGGCTGAAGAAGGCGATGCGGTCGAGGAAGGACAGGTATTGGCAGTGCTCAAGAGCCCGACTGCTACGGCTCTTCGATCCAAGTTGACCGCTGCGCGCAGGGCGCGTGAGGTGGCCGCCACCGACCTCGATCGCCAGACCCGTCTGCGCGACCAAGGGGTGACCAGTGAGGCTGCGGTGCTCGATGCCGACGCTGCGCTCGCAGTGGCCACGGCGGAGCGCGATGCCATTGCTGCCGAAGTGGCCTTGGTGGGCGGTGGTTCTGGTGGTGCCCGCATCCGTGCGCCGATGGCTGGTGTGGTGTCCGTCCGCCATGTGCGCGTGGGGCAGGCCGTGGAGCCCGGAGGGGATCTCTTGTTCGAGCTGGTGGACCCCACGCGGCTGTGGGCCGAGGTGGAGGTTCCCGAGACTGAGCTGGCCCATGTGGCGCAGGGACAGCGGGTGCAGGTGCGCCTGGATGCCTTCGGGGACCGCGTGTTCGACGGCACTCTGACGGCCCTCTCCCCGGCCGTCGACCCCCACACACGCACCGCTCGCGGCCGGGTTCCGCTTGAGAATCCCGACGCCCGCCTGCGGGCCCAGCTCACCGGCACGGCGACCATCTTGAGCGATCGAGCGCTCCAGGCCCTGGTGGTTCCCGAGGCCGCCGTCCAGCGCGCTGGCGACGTGTACCTCGTGTTCGTGCGGGAGTCGGTGGACAGCTACTTGGCCCGACGGGTGCGGGTGTTGGCGCGACAAGGCGACCGGGTGCGCATCGCGGGTGGTGTGAAGGCGGGCGACGCGGTGGTCACCACCGGCAGCTTCCTGCTGAAGACCGAGACGCTCAAAGACAGCATTGGCGCGGGCTGCTGCGATGTGGAGTGACGCTGGCCTTTTCGGGGTGTCGACATGATCTTCGACGCCATCCTCCGCTGGTCGCTGCGACACCGCGGACTGGTTCTTGTGGGCTGGCTGCTGATCGTGCTCGCGGGCCTCTTGTCCTTCTCCCGCCTGCCGCTCGACGCCTTTCCGGACACCACACCGGTGCAGGTGCAGGTCAACACGGCGGCTGCGGCGCTGTCGGCCGAGGAGATCGAGCAGCAGATCACATGGCCCGTGGAGCAGTCGCTGGCCGGCCTGCCCGAGCTGGTGGAGCTGCGGTCCATCTCGCGGTTTGGCTTGTCGCAGGTCACGCTCGTCTTCGAGGACGACGCCGACATCTGGCGGGCCCGACAGGTCACCTCTGAGCGGCTGGCTGGCGTGCAGCTTCCCGCTGGTGTGGACCCTCCCGAGCTGGGCCCCGTCGCAACTGGCCTGGGCGAGATCTTCCATTACCGGCTCACTGGCGACGACCACAGCCTGTCTGAGCTGCGCAGTGCCCAGGACTGGATCCTGGCGCCCCAGCTGCGCGCCTTGCCCGGCGTGGCCGAGGTCAACACCTGGGGTGGCGATGAAAAGCGCATCGAGGTGCTGGTCGAGCCCGCCGCTCTCGCGCGCTACGAACTGGCTCTCGACACCGTGCTGGACGCCCTTCAGCGAGACAACCGCAACGTGGGCGGGGGCAACATCGACCGCGCCGGCGAGACCACCTTGGTGCAAGGCGTGGGCCGCTTCTCGACCCTCGATGACATCCGGCGCTGTGTGATCGAGACCCGCGAAGGGGTGCCGGTGCAGGTGGGCGATGTGGCCACCGTGTCCGAGGGGCGCGCGCTCCGCCAGGGCGCTGTCACGGCACAAGGACAAGGCGAGGTGGTGCTCGGGCTCGGCTTTTTGCTACGCGGGGAAAACAGTGCCGTCGTCACCCGTCGCATGGCCGTCCGGCTCGCGGAAGCTGCGGAAGCTCTGCCGCCGGGGATGGGCGTGCAGACGCTGTATGCACGCACCGACCTGGTCGATGAGGTGCTGGCCACGGTCCGCCGCAACCTGCTGGAGGGGGCCGCCCTCGTCATTGCGGTGCTGTTCATCTTTCTCGGCAATTGGCGTGCGGGAGCTGTGGTCGCTCTGGTCATCCCGCTGTCGATGCTGTTCGCCTCCAACCTGATGCTCCAGCTCGGCATCGCGGGCAGCCTGATGAGCCTCGGCGCCATCGACTTCGGCCTCGTGGTGGACAGCGCCATCGTGCAGATCGAAAACGCGGTGCGGCGGCTGTCGGAGCGGCCGGGCGAAGACCCCGTGGAGGTCGTCGGCGACGCTGCCCTTGAGGTGCGCAAGCCCACCATGTTCGGTGAGCTCATCATCTTGGTGGTCTACCTGCCCGTGTTGGCACTCGAAGGCACCGAAGGACAGCTGTTCCGACCGATGGCCCTCACCGTTGTGTTCGCCCTGCTGGGAAGCATGCTGGCCTCGCTGACCCTGGTGCCTGTGCTCACCAGCCTGTGGGTGCGCCAGGCCGCCGGGCACTCCGAAGGCCGCCTCGTGCGCTGGCTTCAGGCCCGCTACCGACCGCTGCTGCTCAAGGCGCTGGCGGCTCCGAGTCTGGTGCTCGGCGGCGCGGTGGTGCTTGTGATCAACGCGGCCTTGCTGAGCAGCCAGCTGGGCACCGAGTTCGTGCCCCGACTGTCGGAGGGAACGCTCGCCATCAACACCGTGCGCCTCGCGAGCGTGAGCCTCGAAGAGTCGGTGCGCTACGGCACTCAGCTTGAAAGAGTACTGCTACAGAGCTTTCCCGATGAAGTGGACGAGGTCTGGACCCGCACGGGCACCGCCGAGGTCGCCACCGATCCCATGGGCATCGAGCAGTCCGACCTGTTCGTGACCCTCCACCCCCGCGACCGCTGGACCCGCGCCGACACGCAGAGCGAGCTCACCGCCCAGATGCAGGAGACCCTGGCGGTGCTGCCGGGCATGAACGTTGTGTTCATGCAGCCCATCGAGATGCGCGTCAATGAGATGGTCGCAGGCGTGCGCTCCGACCTCGGCATCAAGCTGTTTGGCGACGACCTGGTCCGCATGCGCGAGCTGGCGCTGGATATCGAGCGCATCGTGTCCAGCATCGAGGGGGCTGCGGATCTCAGCGTGGAGCAGGTCAACGGGCTGCCCGTGCTGCGCGCCGAGGTGGATCGCCAGACCCTCGCCCGCCATGGCATGCGCGCCGAGAGCGTGCTGCAGGCGGTGGAAGCCATCGGCGGCATCGAGGCTGGGGCGCTGTTCGAGGGAGAGCGTCGGGTGCCGGTGGCGCTGCGGCTGGCGGAGTCTGCGCGGAAGCGTCCCGAGCAGGTGGCCTCTCTGCTGGTCACCGGCGGCGATGGAGCTCGCCTGCCACTGAGCACGCTCGCCGACATCCAGCGCACCGACGGCCCCGGCACCATTCAGCGAGAGTGGGGGCGTCGGCGGCTCATCGTGCAGGCGAATGTTCGTGGTCGAGACCTCGGCAGCTTCGTGGCCGAGGTGAGAGAGCGCCTGTCGACCGAGCTCACTCTGCCCACGGGCTGGTACCTGCAGTATGGCGGTCAGTTCGCCCACTATGAGCGCGCACGGGCCCGCCTGATGGTGGTGGTGCCACTGGCCCTCGGCCTCATCCTGCTGCTGCTCTACAGCACCTATGGGCGGGTGCGCGACGCGCTGCGGGTGTTCACCGGGGTGCCGTTTGCGATGGTGGGCGGGGTGGTGGCGCTGTGGCTGCGCGGTCTGCCCTTCAGCGTGTCCGCTGCCATCGGCTTCGTGGCGCTGTCGGGCGTGGCGGTGCTCGCGGACATGGTGCTGGTGTCCACCATTCGCAGAAAGCTCGATGGCGGCATGTCCATGCGACAGGCGGTGGAGTCGGCGGCGGTGGAGCGGCTGCGTCCGGTGCTGATGACGGGCTTGGTGGCGGCGCTCGGCTTCGTCCCGATGGCGCTCTCCACGGGGATTGGCGCGGAGGTGCAGCGGCCGCTGGCGACGGTGGTCATTGGGGGGCTGCTGTCGTCGACCAGCCTCACGCTGGTTGTGTTGCCGGTGCTCTACCTGCGGTCGCAGGGGTCCCCCTCCCAGGAAGCTGCGGGGGAGGCGTCCGGATGAAGCGCGGACTGAAGACCGTGGCCATGTTGGTGGGTCTGCAAGGTGGACTGCTGGTGAGCTGGTGGGTGGCTAGCTCGATGAAGACCACCAATGACACGTTGTTTTCGGTGGAGACGCTCGATGAGCCGGCGCCCGCGCTGGTGCTCACGCGAGATGGCCAGGCGGTGGACCTCCCTCGTGGTCCTCACTTGGTGCACTTCTGGGCGACCTGGTGTGGACCCTGCGAAGTTGAGCTGCCCGGGCTTCTGGAGGCAGGTGACGACGCGGGTGTGGGGGTGCTGGCGGTGACCGAAGAGCCGTGGCATAAGGTGACATGGTTCTTCGAGAATGAAGTGCCAGAAGCCATTGTGCGGGACCCCTCTGCGAGCTCGGACACCGCTTGGGGAGTGTCTGGACTGCCGGACACCTTCGTGGTGGTGGACGGGCGCATCGTGGGGCGGATGGGGGGACCGCGGGACTGGTCGAGTGCGGGTGCCCAGCGTTTCTTGGTGACACTTCAGCGGTAGACGCTGGACTGCGGCAGGGGTGGGAGGGGCCGCGCAGCGGGTCTTCGGGACGCGTGCGGACCGAAGACGGAGGCCCAGGGGGGAGACCTTCGCGTAGCGGGGGGCTCCGACCGGGTCAGGGCCGACCCCCGGAACGACCCGGTGGCCTGCGCGACCCGATGGGAGGGCAGGCCAGCCGCCCAGAGGACCCTTCAGATCTGGTGGACGGCGAGTTGTGCGGCGGCGCTGACCTGCTTGCGGAGGGTCCAGCGGGACAGCTTGCCGGTGTCGGTGCGGGGCAGGCGGCCGGACGGCATGAGGTGGACCCGCGTGACGCGCACGCCCAGTCGGTCTTGGACGATCTCGCGCAGGCGGCGCATCAGGGCGAGCTGGTCGTGCTTGTAGGCGCGGAACAAGGGGGTCTCGACGAACAGGTGCATCTGCTCGCCGGCATCTCCGCCCAGATCCAGGCCCAGTGCCGCACACGCCTCGACCGACTCGAGGTCTTCTGCGGTCTGCTCGACCTCGCGGGGCCACAGCAAGCGGCCCGCGACGATCATGACGTCCTTGATACGACCGACAACGGTGAGCTGACCGTCGTCTTCGAGGCGTCCTACGTCGCCGGTGCGCACCCAGCCGTCGGCTGTGAACAGCTCGCCGGTGAGCTCGGGATTGCGGTAGTAGCCGATGGTCTGGGAGGGCGATCGAAGGCAGACCTCGCCCGTGGCACCCAAGGGGACTGGCTGGCCGCTGGCGCCTCGCACCTCCACCTCCATGCCGGCGAAGGGCTGGCCCAGTGCGACATGGCCCTGGGCATCGGCGGTTGTGGGCACATCGGGCGGCACCATGCAGACCCCCACCCCGACCTCCGCGAGACCGTAGGCCGGCCGCAACACTCCGGGCAGCTCCAGGGCTTTTTCGACCCGCTGCAGAGTGGTGACTCGCACCGGCTCGCCGGCCACCACCCCGATGCGCAGGGAGGACACATCGAAGCGGTCGAGATTGCCGCCAAAGCGCAGCAGATAGCGCCAGGCGAAGTCGGGGGCAGCGGTGACGGTGGCGCCGAAGACCTCGATGGCTTCGAGCCAGACGTAGGGGTCGAGGCGGCGCGGCAGGCACGCGAGTCGGGAGCCGAGGTACAGCGGCACCAGGGCCATCGCGACCAGTCCGAGGTCGTGGCACAGCGGCAGCCAGGACACGAAGCTGTCGGAGTCGGTGAGTCGCGCGGTGGGAATTATCTGGCGCACGTTGGCGAGCAGAGCGGCCTGGGTGAGCATCACGGCGCGGGGGGCTCCGGTGGTGCCGGAGGTGTACTGGAGCAGGGCGAGGTCGCCGGGCTGGGGGCGTGGCAGCGGACGGGTACCATCGACGGGCTGGTGGGTGAGTGCGCGGGCCGACAGAAGGATGGTGGCTTGGTCGCCGAGGCCGAGCTCGAGGCGACGGAGCACGGGGCGGGCGAGCTGTCGGGCGGTGACAATGGCCTTGGCGTCGCAGTGTTGTGCGATGCGGGCAATGCGCTCGGGAAGCGGAGTGGCGTCGAGCGGCACGGCCACGGCTCGGAGCAGCTGCACGCCATAGAAGACGGCGAAGAACTCGGGACGGTGGGGCAACACGAGCATGACCACATCGCCGCGACCCACCCCATTGCGACTCAGCGAAGCGGCGACCTGTCCGGCACTGCGGGCCAGCTCGCGGAAGGTGACCCGGGTGTCGGGGAAGGCCAGGGCTTCGCGGTCGGGGGTGATGGCTGCCTGGCGGTTGAGAACGCCGATGAGCGTGGTGACGTCGGCGTGGGGGTCGGTGGGCAGCCAGTCGCGAAGGGCGGCCTCGTGGGGCTTCAGCTCGGTGGCGCGTGCACGGGTGGCTTGGGTGGCGAGCACGGAGTCTCCGCCATCATCCCCGCCGGCCACAATCTCCCAGTACAGCTCTTCGACGGTCTCTGTGACGTGCACGTCGAGTCCGGAAAGGGGCTCCTCCAGCAGTTCTTCGAGGCGTTCGACGAGCTGCACGAGGTCCATGGGATGCAGGCCGAGGCCCGACACGAGCAGCGACTCGGGCTGCACGAGGGCGGGGTCGATGAGCAGCTCTGCGGCGAGCAGCTCGACAAATTCGGCGTACTGCATGCGGCGGTCAGTGCCCCAGGAGCGCGCGTGCGCGGTGGGAGCCCATGGGACCGCACTCCTCGATGATGTCGAGAACGGCTTGCTTGTCGATGTCTCCGCGGACGGCCCTCAGAGCGAGTGTCTCGAGGCCATCCGAGATGGTGGGCGCCTCGTCGGGGTCGGCAAGCAGCTCGGCCATCAGGGCGCGGGCGTCGGCGTGATTTGGGTCGGCGGTGAAGGCTTCGATCAGGTGACCGAAGGCCATGTCGGCGTCTTCGTAGATCCAGCACAAGCGCGCGGCGTGGGAATGGAGCGGGGCGGAGTCGGACCGGCGCACGGCCGACGCTGCCTCTACGAGAACGGGCACCAGCGCGTGGCCCTCGGACTCTGCGAAGGCGTCGTCGTTGGCGAGCGTACACAGGGCGTCGACGAGGTCGGGATGACCCGGCCAGCGCCCCAAGGCGCCGTGGATGAGGGCCGGTACTGCAGACCGCCAGCCGGGCTGGTTGGCGCGGGCGAGGGCGTCGAGGGCCGCTGAGGTGGGGTCGTTGAATTGCATCGCTCAGCCTCCAGGCGCGGGGCGGGCGGACACGAAGTCGACCGAGACGGCGCCCTGAATGTGCTGCTTGATCCACGCCAACACGCCTTGATGAATGGGGTGGACCTGGTAGGCCTGCATCCCGTCGAGGTCGGCGTGGCGGGTGATGAGCGCGAGCTCGTAGGATCGGCCGCTTCGCACGATGTCGACGCCACACTCGATGTCGAGCAGGGCGGGAATGCGGCCCTTCATGGCGAGGATCCGGTCGCGGGCTTCGCCTGCGATGATGAGGTCGGCGAAGCGCATGCAGACAACGTGGGTGAGCATCTGGACTCCGGGGCTGGCTGTGATGGGGCTCGCTTGGGACCCGTTAGCCTGCCGCTGTGCTGACTGCCTTGGAGGTATCAAGACGATGGAGCCCAA
>Ga0315321_10001649_pt1 | contig 17251 bp, 6 predicted proteins | sample M180m21515metaG_FD_203464 | JGI IMG/M metagenome (GOLD analysis project Ga0315321, IMG submission 203464) | Ammonia-oxidizing marine archaeal communities from Monterey Bay, California, United States - M1 80m 21515 | ecosystem: Environmental > Aquatic > Marine > Intertidal zone | place: USA... | reverse complement strand
GTCCGCGGGTTCGCGGGCCATCGCACGCTGGCAGGCGAGCACAAGCGCAGGGGGCAGCGGGGGACCTCGGTGCGCCTCCGAGGCCAGGCGGTTCGCGAGACCGACGGTCTCGAGGAGCTGTTCGCCTGGGACGAGTGAGGGCGGAGGACCGTGGAGGACTTGGCGCAAGGTCTCTCTCGCGCTCGGGCTGTGGTAGGGCGCCCGTCCGGTCAGGACCTGGTACAGGATTGCGCCGATCGAATAGACATCGCTCCGACCGTCAATGAGTTGGTTTTCGCCGCGCGCCTGCTCGGGCGGCATGTAGGCCGGTGTGCCTGCGATCTGCCCGTCGATGGTCGGGTAGCCGGCGTTCCGGCTGCGGTCGGTTCGCACCGGCGCCAAGCTGGACATGCGGGGGGCCACCAGGGCGGTCCCGATGACCTTTGCAAGGCCCCAGTCGAGGATCAACACCTCGCCATGGGCTCCAGTCATGATGTTGGATGGCTTCAAGTCGCGGTGCACCACCCCGCGCTCGTGGGCGTGGGCCATGGCTTCGCAGACGCGGCGGAGGGCATCGACCAGTCGGCGCAGGGTCCATCCCGAAGGTGAGGCTTCCCAGCGACGGGGGCTGGCATCATGCACCCCTTGGATGACCTCGGTGAGGGTGTCGCCCGCCACTTCCTTCATCAAGAACCACAGTCGGCCGTCGCGGAGTGTCCCCTGGTCGTAGATGGGAATGATTCCGGGATGTTGCAGCTGAGCGGTGGCTTGCGCCTCCTCGAGAAAGCGTGCGGCGATCTCGGGTTGCTGTTGGGCACGGCGATGCAGAACCTTCAGCGCGAGCGTGCGGCCGAGCTGGCGGTCTAAGACACGGCGAACCTCGCCCATGCCGCCTTGTCCCAGGAGGCCCAGATCTTCGTACCGGACCGGGTCGGGAAGGGAGACAGGCGTCTTCCCCTTGGACGGGAACGGTGACGGTGCGTGCTCCACCACGCTGCTTAAAGACGCCGAGGACTGCCAGTCGACCGTCGTCGTAGTTGGGTTGGGGAAGGGCGGGCGGTCTATGCTTTGCGAGGGTGGCCAGTCAACTGTGTCGTTGGACCCGTCATCGAACGGTGCTTCGGACCCAGAGTGCGCGCGGGCAATCCGCTGCATTGCAGCCATCAGATCCGAGAGGCAAAGGCCGGTCGCCAGTCCGTCTCGCAGGTACTGGTTCGCGTCTTTGGGATGTCGACCTGAGTCATCCGACATGGCACCAGCGTACTCGATGTTGCGGTCGAGTGGAGTCCACGAGTGGAAGGCTGGCGTGGCCGAATGGCGGCGTTCTTGTGGGCCACTCTAGTCGATGGAGAGCACCCGCCAGCCGCCAGACACTGCTGCGGCCACGATGGTCTCGTGGTCGTCCTGCCAGGCATGGAGAGCGCCGTTGTCGCCCAGAGCGAAGTCGCCGGCCGACCACTCGAACAGTAGGGTTCCATCGGTGCTCCAACCGCGGAGCCAGCCGTCCTGGGTGCCTGTGAGGATGTCGGTGTCGCCGTCGCGGTCGAGGTCCACCAGGGCGACGCCCAGCACGGAGCCCGCATCGAAGTGGGCGTCCAGCTCAAGCGTGAGGGGGTCGAGCACGTGCAGCGTGGAGCCATCCGAGCCGGCCAGCAGCGAGCCGACCACCACAAGATCTGCGCTGGCAGCCAGTGTGGTGTGGGTTCCCGCGAGCTCGGAGACTTCATCGGGACTGACCGCCTCGCGGGCGCTCATGATGGTCGACAGTGAGTAGCGGGCCACCTGTCCTCCGGGGCTCGACATCACCACACTCGGCTCGCTGTCCATCTCGGCTACGACCAGGTCGCTGCCTTCGTTGAAGGCGAGGGCCTCCCCCAGAGGTTCGGACATGAGCGGGAGGTCGGGCGGCTGGGAGATGGCGCCGCCCCACTCGGCGGCAGCACAGCCGCTGGAGCTGGTCGGGCTGGTGTCCAAGCCGATGGAGCCCTGCTCGTACTGGATGTGGGTCGAGGCCACCCAGCGGCCGCATCGGGTCGCCAGTCGGATGGCTCCGAACAGATCTCCATTGGACAGGAAGGGCTGGTAGCTGGTCCAGTCGGTGCCGGAGTCGACGCGGGACAGTCCACGGGCAGCGCGCACGCTGGCGAGCGGCATGGGCCAGGCGGTCGTGCCCTCGGCGTCTCCGGTGAACAGGTCGAAGCGCTCGATGGTCCAGTCGCGGTTCATCACGGAGAGCTCATAGATACCGTCGAGCTCATCGACGTACAGGTCCAGTGCCGAGGAGGTGTTCCGTCCATCTTCCGTGTAGAAGGCCACGCCGGATCCATCCACGAGGCTCATGGAGGGCTCAGCCACCAGACCCCGCGTCCAGACCGCCGCCCGCCGCCCGCTCTGCAGCACGGCCACATTGCTCGCGTCCGCGCGCCACAAGCTCACCGATCCGGTGGTGAGGTCGACCTGCACGATGGCTTCGCCGATGCTCCTGTGGGTGCCGGCCACCAGCACGGTGCCGCTGGTCCAGGGCAGGATGTTCTTCACGGTCTGGAGATAGGGCGCCAGCGCGATGGCATCGAGGGTGCCCGAGAGGTCGTCGATGATCAGGCTCGGGGTGCGGCCCTCGCCGTAGCTGAGTCCGCCGGTGAGCAGCACCGTGTCGCCACTTAGGGTCGCTTCCTGCACCACCTGGACATCGTGGGCCAGGTAGGGAGACAGCCACTGGGCGACCGGCAGCCACTCCGCCCCGCTCTTCGCAAAGGTGAAGGCCGCCACATGCCCGGCCTGCAGGGGGGCGAGGAGCGCGGTGTCGCCGGTCGCGGAGGACACCATCATCGCGCCGCCGGTGCCGATGCGAGAGGACGACAGCACAGTGCCGTCGGTGAGGGACTCGACGTGGAGTAGGTCCATGTCGGCGCGGGCGGCGACCTCAAGGCCAGCCACATCCGGGATGAGGTCGGCCACCACCACATCATGCACCGAGCCGATGTCGGTGACTTCCCGAAGCAGAGCGCCGGTGTCGGGGTCGAGGACCGCGATGCCCCGCTTGCTTCCCACCACGAGGTAGCCGTCGATATGGGCCAGCGCCTGGACCGCCCGGCCCACGGGCACCGACCAGGCCACAGTCGCGCTGTCGTCGTCGGCCCGGCGGGTCACGAAGCCCTGCACACTGCCGGCGAAGAAGGCCCCGTCGGCGGCGAGAACCGCGTGGGCGGCGTCTCCGCCTTCCAGCTGGGTCACGTCCGACCACAGCTCGGTCACCTGCCGGCTCGGGGCGAGGGTGGGCGCCGACCGCAGCACCTCATCGTAGGTGGTGTCGCGTTCTCGCGCACGGGCGGTGCGGCTTCCCGGGTCTGTGGTGCCCGTCGGCTGGTCGTCGAACAGCAAGTAGAGCGGCTCGAAAGCCCCGAATATCTCGGCGTTCATGTCGGTGCCACCGTGGCCCTCTTCCTCTCCCACGAAGAAGGTGACGTTCTCCACGCCTTCTTCGGCCATGCGAGCCCGGTCCTCTTCGGGCCGGGTGCCCGGATGCCAGACCGGGTCGATCTCGCCCAGGATGAAGGTGGCCGGCCGCACGGCGTCCTCGGGCCGGGTGAGATCGAGGTTGTCGATGGTCAGATCGGCTTGGGCCGCCGCCATCGCCATGCTGTCGAGGGGCGGGTAGTACAGCCGGTCGACGACGTACTGACTGGAACCCATGCCGCGCAGAGCGCTGTACTCGGACCAGGCGACGAAGGTGCGCGGGTCGTTGGGGGCCGCACCGACCACCACGCCGTCGAAGTAGGCCGGGTGCAGGGAGACATCGACCGCAGACACAGCGCCGCCGTAGGAAGAGCCCGAGACCACGATGCGCTCGATGTCGAGCTCATCGCGCAGGTAGCGGGCGGCAAGCACGGCTTCCTGGGCGCTGAAGACGTAGGGGTGGACACCCGTGACACCGCTCATCGCGATGGCCACCGCACCTTGCTCCTGGCCTGCGGTGAGCACCAGGAAGGGGTAGGGCTCCGGCGGAGCGTGCGCATTCCCCAGCCGACTCGGCATCTCAACGATGGTGCCGTAGCTGGTGCGGGCGAGTCCTTGGCCTTCGAGGGGGCGCAGCATCTGGAACTGCCGACCGTTGATGGTGCCGGCGGTCCACTCGACGGCGTAGCCGTTGAAGTCGAGCATGTCGGTGAAGAGGACCTGCACGTCGAGGGGTACTGTGTCGGCGCAGAAGGAGTCGCCAGCGCCACCGCAGTCGACGGCCAGCTCACCGTAGTTCTGGATGCCGTCGTCGTTGGTATTGAGGCCATAGCCGGCGGCGGTGACGCCATCGGCGAGGGCAAAGGGGATGCCAGCGGAGCGGCGGATGACGGCTTCGCTGTCGTCTCGGGACCGGTCTTCGTCGGAGTCTTGGAGCCGCTCGCTTGAGCTGTCATTGGGACTGTCTTGCAGGCAGCCTACGAGCACGAGGCTAAGAAGCGAGGGAATGGACAGCAGCAGTCGGTTCGGCATGAATGTTCTCCTGGGGGAAGACTCCTCAAGAATGTGTCTGCTGAGGGTGCTGCACGCCTGTTGCAGATTGATGCAACCTCGGGTGGGTGCCGGCTAAAGGGAGTCCCGCAGTTGGGGCGTGCTGGCTACGCTGGGAGGATGTCTTTCCACCCGTCGCTCCACGACCACCTCGTTGGTCTTTCTGGCAGCCAGCCGCTCCACAGTTGCGTCGGGACCCTGGCTTCTTGGCGCTCCAAGCTCGGTCTCGGTCTGCTGTTCGCCACGGTTGGCTGCGTGGCTCACCGGTCCATCACGGTCGACGATGTCCAGCTTGTCAGCGACCCCCTGTTTCGCTCTGGCAGTGCCTTCTCACCAAATGTAGTGGCCTGGCTGGAGCAGGGGGACCCCTCGTACGGGCTCGTGATGTTGGAAGGCCGCCGCAGACGGGTGGTCGACTTCGACATGCCGATGAGGTTGGGGGGAGGGCTCGGCATCGGCTGGATGGGCTTTCGGGATTCCGGCGACGATACGGAGGAGCTGTGCGTAGCGGTCCCCGACATTCGGTGTGCCCCGGCGCCCGACGTCAGCCCCTTTTCCAGTGGTCTGCAGGTGGGTAGGGTCGATGGGGCGCCTGCTGTGTGGTTCAGCAATGACATGACTGCGCGGGAGCTGTATCTTCTTGTAGAAGACAGCTGGCAGCCCGTGGAGCTCCCCCGGCTGATCCAGATGAGCTGGGCGTCCGTGTTGCCTACCGGCGATGGTCTGCTCCGGGTGCGCCGCGGTGAGCTGGACATCTGGACCCTGCAAGATGGAGAGTGGGTGACCACCGCCTTGCCACAAAGTGCCAGCGGTGAGGCCACCCTGAGCGAGACTCAGCTGTACTGGGTCGAAGTAGGGCCAACCCCAAAGCCCAAGGGACCTCTTTCCTTTCACGACAATCGGACGCCGGAAAGTGGCTGGTTGAACCGTCTTGCCCTCGATGGCACCGCATCTTCCAAGGTACAGGTGGACGTGGGGCACGTGCGATTGCTGGTACCCCACGGCGAAGACGGAATCTTGATCGTGGGCTCCTACCAGGCCGAGTACTGGCGTGGCGACGAGCGTATGTGGCAGCTGCCGTCGACCGGAATGAGTGGTGCGAGCTGGGAGGGGCATCCCTGGGTGAGCGTCGGCAGCACCCGCATGCGGCTGGATGGGCCGTCCATCGAGGTGGAGGACCCCGTTCCGGGGCGCTTTGTATGGTCTGAGCGGATCACGCCCGAGCTGGTGGCGTGTGGCGATGGCCTGGGCCTGGCATGGAGCCACGACGACACCCGCTGGCATGCCTGGATGGCGCACGGCCACGTACAGATCGGCCACGACTGTCCCGAGAAGGTCGACCCTTGGCCCCGCGGAAAGCTGGGCGAGTGCGCCAAGGGCACGCGGCTGGAGGAAGGGGACCAGGTGGCGTGCGTGGCCGTGAGCACTCGACAGCGTGTGACGCGCACCAGCATCGTCCAGCTCGCGCGCCATTGAAATGAGGACTTGAGCCGGTTGCGGACCCTTCAGCGGATGGGGCCCTTCAACAAAGCGCCTGTGAACTGTCCGCCTGCCTGCCTGTGACGGTCGGGGTCGTCGAGCACGGCCCCCGCGATGCGAAGCAAGAACCGTATGCTGCTTGCAGCTCGATCCCCCAGAGCATCGACCTGCTGGAGAGCTTCGGCCAGAAACGCGTCGGCCTCGGCACGGTTCCCGGCCAAGGCAGCCGCGATGGCCGCCTTGGCGAGAAATTTTGCGTTCTCCAGCGGAACATCCTTCGCCAGGCCCCTGCCCTGTTCGACCAGCCGCATCGCTTCGTCGCAGCGCCCCTGACGTGCCCGAAGCTCCGCCAGGGAGCCGAGGAATGCCCCTTCCGCCACATCGTGGCGGTACTGGCGCGCCCAGACAATGGCCTTCTCAAGGAGGTCTTCGGCCAAGTCAAGCTTGTTGAGCCTCAGCAGGGCATCCCCTCGGTTTCCGCTATTGAGCATCGCGTAGCGATCGAGTCCAATCTCGTCGAAGGCGCGCCCCGCCAAACGGAACAGCTCCTCCGCTTCGGAGTACCGCTCCTGGGCAAACTTCAAGAGACCTAGATTGCAGAGGACGAGTGCATGTCCACGATCGTCGCCAAGCTCTTTTGCGATGCACTCCGCCACATCCAGGTGCTCTTGGGACTGTTCGAGCTCACCCCTCTCGAGTGCGACAATGCCGAGATTGGTTCGGATCTGAAGCTCCTGGTTTCGGTTCATGGTGGTCTTCACCAGCTTCAGCGCCTCTTTCCCGTAGGTGGCGGCGGCTGAGGTGTGTCCTCGTTCCCGGGCCAGGTTGAGCCGTTGCAGGATGATGTGAGTCAGCTCAGGGAGGTCATCGAGTGCGAGGGCGACCTGCTCGGCACGGTCGAGTAGCTGCTCTGCAGCGTCAAAGTGGCAGGCTTCCTGTTCGAGTAGCGCCAGCTCGGAAAGCCCGGACAGCACGAGCTTTTGCTCGGACTCGACGACTGTTGCGGTGTGGCCGACGGTGGCAATGAGCTCTGTGCTTCGTTGCCGGAGTTGGTGCTCTAGTGTGTGGAGCACCCCTCGGATGGGGCTGTGGGTACCAATCCCGACGGTTGCGATGTCCTGTCGAACCTCGTGAAGCCGATGGAGCGCCTCCAGATTGTCTCCGCGGTAGGCGGCGACGAGCCCCGCCCGGATCTGCCATCGAATCCGCTCCAGCGCCCAGTCCTGTACGAGTGGAGCTGCCTCTTGAAGCAGCTCGCGTGCACGCTTGTCGTCTCCGCGACTGGCGGCCTCTACAGCGAGGGCTCCCATGGCGATGCCGGAGAACTCAGCGTAAGCGTCGTCCGTGTTGCCGATGGACAGCGCCTCCGTGAAGATTTCGGTCGCCTCCGTCCCATGCCCTTGCAGCAGGAGCGCATCGCCCAGGTTGATGAGCGCCAGCAGCCGCAAGTACCCAAAATATTGATGCTCTGCGTCTCGCGCGGCGCTCTCCAGGATGCTGCGGGCCTCCTCTTCTCTCCCTGGATGGCACAGGAGCAGTGCTGCGCGGTTCACCTCGATGGCGATGCGCTCCCGGGGTTCCTGCGTGTCCTCCTTCGCCTGCGTGAGGGACTCAAGATGTTGCTCCGCCCCCTCGAGCTGCCCGATGTCGATGCAGATCCCCGCCAGAAGCCGCCGTGTGCGCCGAGCCATTGCGGTGTCGCCGTTGGTGAGCTGCCATTCAAGGGCCTTGGTGGCGAGCCGGTACGCCTGCGCGTAGTTTCCTTGCCGCAGGGCAAGCGATGCCTGTGAACCAAGCACGGATGCGCGGATTCGAAGGTCGGCCCCGGTGTCGCATGCGAGGAGGGAGCGGTCAAAGGCCTGCGCAGAGTCTTGGGGGCGACCCATGCGCTGAAGCAAGATTCCTTGGTTCATGGAAAAGGTGGCGACTGCGTGGTGGTTGTCGACCAGCCGGTGCCCGACCTCGGCTTCGGCGAATCGGGCGAGCGCCTGGTCGAGCTGTCCTCTTCGAAACAGCGACAGTCCGTAGTTCCCGATGATCTTCAACGCGAGCGGCTCGTCTTCGTTTGAGCGTGCAAGCGCGACCGCCTTCTCGAAGTGGGTCCGGGTCTCATCGAGGTGCCCCGCCTCAGGCGGCAGCATGCTCAAGCCGGCGTGCGCCTGGGCCTGGGCTCCCAAGGCCTTCGTCTGTTCGGACCAAGCCGCCGCCTGCTTGTAGTGGTGTGAGGCATCCAGGTAGCGATGTTCGTCTGCGGCCACGAGACCATCGGCCAGGGCTTGCGCGATGGCGATGCCCAGGTCGTCGGGGACTCGCGGCTTCTTGTGGTCGTCGGGCAGCAGCTCGCTGCTGAGGACCTGGGCCTGGCTCAGTCGCTCTCGGGCCTCCTCGATGCGTCCGGCAACGCGCAGACAGCGCCCAAGCAGGATGAGAAGTTCTCGTCGCTGGCTTTGTTGGAAGTCACTGCGCGCCAGAAGCTGTTCGATGATCTCGACGCTCCGAAAGACCGGTCCTTTGGTGAGAAGCACGCCGCACGCGAGGTGGGCACAGCTCATCGCCGCATCGGGGGGCCCTCGAAGTGCAGCGACGACAAAGTTCTCCAGCTCAAAGGCCCGCTCAAGCGATGCATACGACCGGCCACGGCCCACGTCGTGCATTGCAGCGAAGCAGCTGGCGTGTCGCCCGGCCAGCTCATCGAGCGCGGCGACGTCGCAGGGCTCTTCGTGCAGCCGTGCATTCGCCCAAGACCAGACGGTCGGAGACAACAGGTAGCGCGTGCGGTCGTCGTCGCTTCGGCTGGCGCGGAGCAGGTTGTGTTGCACCAGCTCTTCGAGCGCGTTCCAGACTGCCGACTCCCCTCCCTCAATCTGCAGCACTTGCTCCGCGGCGGTGCGGTCCATTCCGGAGCGAAAGAGGCTGGCTTGGGCGAGCGCGGTTCGGGCCGCCGGCGACAGACCATCCCAGCTGATGGCCATCGCCGCATCGAGTCCGCCGGCCCGGGCTCCTCCAGACCGCAAGATATCGAGCCGTCGGTCGAGGCGCGCTCGCAGCTCGTCGAGGCGAAAGGAGGACAGGCGCGCACCCGCGAGCTCAATGGCCAGCGGAATGCCGTCGAGGCGCTCCACCACCGCCACGAGGCTCTCGCGGTCGAGGGTGTTGAGGTCGAGGTCGGGATCGGCCCGCAGAGCGTGGCGGACCAGCAGCTCGATGGCGCCCAGGCGCCCCAGTCGCGGTACTCGTTGTGGCAGGCTCCCCGCGCACCGCAGCGGCACCCGGCTGGTGCAGACCACCTTCAGGGCAGGACACTCACGAAGCCACCCCGCCACTACTTTGTCCACATCTTCCCTGCACTGGTCGATGTTGTCGAGCAGTAGCAGGATGCTCTGGTCTCCGATCAACCCATGGATAGGCCGGGCGTCCGAGACGCTGAAGTCTGGCCCTCCCACCACGAGTCCGACCACTTGCTCGACGCTGTGAACGTCGGAGATGGTCTGGAAATTCGCGTAGATGGGCCGATGGGGGTCGTCCTGGAGCAGGAGCCCGTGCTCGATCAACACCGACGACTTGCCGACCCCTGGCTCGCCGTGAAGCGTGACAAGGCGCTCCCCACACGCATGCAGCTTGAGCAGATCGTCCCGAAGCGACTCTCGCCCGATCTGCGACCCCCGACGGGCCTGCTCGATGTGCAGGACCGACTTCCGGTGGCTATCGATTCGGCTCTGCTGCTGCTCCGAGTGCGGGCTTGACAGGGCGTTGAGGTGTTGGAGTGCGCGCGTCCAGGCGGTCCGGGCAGCGTCGATGGCTCCCCGCTCCCGAGCCTTGAGGGCCACCGTGCTGTAGTGCCATGCCAGCGGCAGCCGCGCTTCCTTGAGGTCCCCCCAGTGGGCCAGAGATGCTTCGAGCGCCCGCGTGCGCTGATCTTGGAGTCGCTTCGCCGCAATGAAAGCCGCTTGAGACTCCAGCCACCGCCCCCAGCCAGGCGCTTGCGGAGTCGCGTTGTCGTCAAGCAGCTCGCTTGCCTCAAGCCACAGCGTCACGGCCCGTGCGCGCTCTGTCCGCCCCGCCTCGGCCAGCTCATTCGCGCGGGCAATCTCTTTTCGTCCCCGTTCTTGCCGCTCGACGGTTTCGAGCCAGTCCTGCACGGCCTCGGCCATGGCTTGGGCATTTAGTAAGCGAGCACTCTGCTGCGGGTCCATCGCGCGTTGGCACAGGCGAACGAGAAATGCGGGCTGAAGTCCGTCGTGTCCGGGAGACTGCGGGATTGGTGTGGGTGGAACGGCGGTGACAAGCTGCTCAAGGACATCGACCCCAGCGAGGCCATGGTAGGGCGGCTTTCCCGTGAGGATGTGGTAGAGCGTGGCGCCGAGCGCATATATATCCGTGCCTGGGGCAACCGATGAGGAGTCTCCACGGGCCTGTTCGGGTGACATGTAGTTGGGCGTTCCCGCCACCCGCACGGACGTCGGACTGCGTGCCGCCTCGCTCGACAGCTCCACTGCCAGGCCCCAGTCGAGCAAGAGCACTTCCCCGAAGGCCCCGAGCATGATGTTCGGTGGCTTGATGTCGCGGTGGACTACTCCCTGCTCGTGGGCATAGGCCACCGTACTGCAGACCGCCCCAAAGGCTCGCAAGACCTGACGCAGCAGCATCGAATAGCGTTGAGGCGCGGAGCGGGCGTCGTGCAGGGTGCAGATGGCATCCGAGAGCCGCTCCCCCTCGACCTGCTTCATGGTGTACCAGGGCCGGCCATCTGGCAGTGTGCCACGGTCATATACTGGGGGAACCCCGGGGTGCTGCAGTCGCGCTTCGATGCGCGCTTCGCGGAGGAAGAGTCCCGTGGTCAGCCTGCTCAGGCTCCGGTCGGTGCGCATCACCTTCATCGCGAGGATGCGGTCGAAGCGCCGATCTCGAACCCGGTGGACTTCCCCCATGCCTCCCCGTCCCAGCAATCCAAGCTCTTCGTAGCGGGTGGCGATGACGTGCGGCTCCGGGAGCTCGCTTGCTGCGGGGTCGGTCACCTCGTCCACGGGAAGCGTTTGCTCTGTTCTCGGGTGGTCGAGGTCGTGGTCTTGGTCGTGGTCTTGGTCGAAGATCGACACACCTATCGTTCGGGCACCCAGGTTCGGGGACATGACAAAGTGAGTGGCGCCAGTGCGCACCTGGTCGACGGCCTGGAGCACTTCGTTCGCACGGCTCGCGGAGACGCCGAGCATGGCGGCGAGATCTGTGATGGTCCTCTTTGTATCGGGCACGAAAGACAACCTCGCCGATGGTCAAGGAGCTGCGACCGAGAACATACTTCAGCGACGCCGACTCAAGCTATGGGTGCGCGGAATGCTTGGTCGCACGAATAACGAGGTCCCCGTCGGAACCCCTCTTCTGGTGCGTGAAGCTCGAGGTGGAAAGTCCGAATCGCGTGGCCAGCATCGGCGCAGAGGCGCCCACTCCTTGGGACCAGTTGCCGTCTTTGTCGCATGTGGCCACGGGGTAGACCGGGCCTGCCAACTGGGCGACCACACCGGTCACTTCGATGGCCGTTCCATCGTATTCATCTGGCCAGTGAGTCGCTCCGATGTGGCAGTGAATCGAGCCCCCGCCGAGGAGGTCGAGTCTGGGCGATGCTTTGGTGTTGACGGGATGGCCAACGATGCGAACAGTCTCGCCGATGGCGGCGCGCAGGTCGGCCAAGGTGGTGGCTTCGATCACATCCGCTCCAAGTGGCGTGGGAGACTGGGCGTGTCACGAGCCACTTTAGGTTCCTGCTTAATGGAACAATTCTACGATAGGGACCAGAATAAGGAGATAGCTGCGGTGGAGTCTATTCGGGGAAGGTCGCCATCAGCTCTTTTTGGGCATCGGCAGCTTCGTGTTGGAACTGGAACTTGAATAGGATGTGTCCAGTAAGTGGGGCAACACAGAGCACCATGGTTGGCGCGCTGAACTGCGTTGGCTTCCCGTCGTCGACTTCTTGGATGTCGGTCTTGAGCTGTTCGATCGAAATCTGAGAGAACACGTCCTTGAGTGCGGCGACGTGCTCCGGCTTGGGTGGCTGCTTCTGGTCATTCTGGTCGAGCATGTATGCGGTCAGTGCGATGGCCCCATTCAATCGCCGAATGGTCGCGATGGTATCCAGGGCCCGCTCTTCCCATGCGGCGTCGATGCCCTCGGTCAAGTCGCCGGCGCTGCACTTGAGGTCGGCGACGTGGTAGTCCGGTGTGGCGAGGGGATTTTGCCCCTTCGAGCCGATGTCCGCGAGCGGAGGAGCGACGGTGGCCGGTTGGAGGTTGTTTCCGAGCTTGATGAGCTGGGCGGCAGCCTTTGTCATCTTCTTCTTGTTCTTCGTGGACCGCTTCATGCACTTGTTGTAGAACTTTTCCACGCCAGCAGAGCCGACTCTGCAGGCAGCCTCATCGTCGCGCCAAGCGCGAAGCTCGTCGCCGTCCGAAGTCGCGGTTGCTGTCGCGGTGAAGATCGTCAGCATGAGAAGCGGCAGCATAGAGTGTCTCCGTTGAGGCGTGGCTCCGCAGTTTTAGCATGGGGGTTTTCCTGGTTGAGGGGCGCCCCCCTTAGAACCCAAACCTGCGCCGCATCGGGTTGGACTCCTCTAGCTCCATTGTGGCGCCCATCTTCTCGAGCACATCCCAGTCTGCGGTGAGCTCTGCAATGCGGCCAACCTCCTCGCGCACGGCACGCTGGCGGATGGTCCCCATGCGATGTCCGATGCGGGCCTTGTGTCGCTCCGCCCAGTCGCTCAGGCACTCGTCGGCGAAGGGTGCCGCCACCTCCCGGTACCACTCCACGGCAGCAATGAAGGCGGCGGGATCACCGCTATCCAGGGCATCCTCAATCTTTCCGCTGACGATGATGTCGGCATTCGCCTGCTTCTCTTTCTTCGCGGCAGCGACCTCCTGGGGCGTGCGCAGAAAGGAGACCCCGTCGAGGTCCTGCATCTTGGCTTTCATCACCTGGAGCTGGTTCTCGCTCAGGCCCGCGTCTCCCAGGCTGGGGCTGTCCAGCCGACTCTCGAAGTAGCCAAAGCCGGTCGACTCCCGGCTGTCCACGTCGGCGTTGTGGGGAAGGGCAATCTGCGCCCAGTCGGCAGCGAGCCCTGCCTGCTCGGAGTGTCCCTCCAGCACCTTGTTCACGAACACATGGAGCCGGCTTCCCTCCCGCCAGGCACTCTTGAGCGCCAGCACATGCGCGAGGGCATCGGCCCCCACGTTGCTGATCATGCCTTGCACAAGCCCGCTCCCCCCCAGCTTGCGGCCCTGCTTGAGCACCTCCATCAGCAGATCGGCCCGGTCGTGCGTGGTTCGGGCGGAGGGCACCAATGCGTCCACCACAGAAGCCCAGGCCGCGGGCCTGCCGGCGACCAGCCCGGCGACATCTGCGGCCACTCCCTGGGCGCCGAGCTCTAGGCCGAGAGCGGCGGCGGGGGACAAGGCCCCCTTGGTGCTTTGGAGCTGCGCGCGCGCCTGCTCGGGAGCGTCGACCACGGAGTGCGCCACCCCCGCCAGGGCGGCCCCACGGGCCTCCCCGTCTTGCATCAAAGAGACCGCAGCCAGAGCCTCTAAGGAGCCGGAGGAGCGGCCTGCCACGGCGCTCTGCACAAAGGTGGCCTGCAGCGGAGCCGACAGTTTCTCAAAGTCCTCCGCAGAGGAGACCTGCCCGAGAAGCTCGATGAGTCGCTCGGCTGGGAGGGGGGCGTCGACCCACAGCTTGAACACATCGGGGGGCAGCCTGTCTCTCAGGGCGGGTCCGGCGATTGGCCGCGGGTTGCCAGTGAGCGCAATCGCAGCCTCCTCGTAGGCCTTCACGGCGGCCCAATAGGCGCGGGCATCCTCCGCGAGTCCAGGCCAGAGAGTCTCCGAGCTGTCGGCTGTGCGGATCTGCTGGCCCAGCAATGCCACTGACTCGGCCGACAGCTTGAGGTCGGTCGCCCCCTTGGCCTGCACCGTCTCGATGGACAAGGCCAACGGAGCGTCAAGTGCTCCCGACGCGCGGCCGGCCTGGTGGCCTCCATCGGCGGACTGCGACCAGCTCGCATCGAGGTATCGGTGGCCTCCGCTGTCGGTGTGACGGGCCCGGTGGTCGCCGGTCTGTCCCTCAAAGCCCCCCATGTAGATCCCCAGCAACGACACGGAAGAGCTGTAGGCCGAGTGGTCGTCGCGCTCCGCATCGGTGTTGGTGACGCCGCACTGGTCATCCATCTCGCCGGTCAATTTGAGCGAGCGCACGTAGCCATTGGCCTCCGTCACGAGCCTGCTCGACTGCATTCGCGTGCTGTTGAGGTGGGCCCCATTGGCCCGAAGTGCTGCGAGGACCTGGCGGAGACGTCCGACCAGCTCTGGCTTGCCTTGGTGCTCGCAGGCCACGTCCCAGGTGGGGAGCAGTCCCAGGTCGGCGTAGTCTTGGGCGTAGTCCACAGCGGCAGGATCGGAAGCATCCAGCTCGAAGGACAGGGACTGCCGCTGGCCCGAAGAGGACTCGCCGCCCGCCCCCGCGAGTCCGAAGCCCCAGATCTCCGCATTCACACTGGCGTCGAAGCCTTCGGACTCATCGAGCACATCTTGGATGACGTAGCCAGACTCGGTGCGCGCGATGCCCTGACTGCGGATGGTGTTCCACTCCCCGCCGAAGCGTCCGCCCACGACGGCCATGTCCGCCAGGGCCGCGGCTCCAGACTCCGAGCCCTGCACCTGCTCCACCCCCATGCCCACCGGCATGCGCGTGACGTCGAAGCGCCCACCATCCGTGACATGGTCCCGCAGTTCGCGCATTTCATCGCTCTGAGCCTGGGTGATGGGGCAGCCCTGCTCGAAGGCCTGAAGCACCCGCACCTGCTGACTCTCGCTCGACTTTCCAGAGGCGCCGATGCCGTACTGGGCGGTTCCATGCACGCCAAAGGAGGACAGGTTGTCGACGATCGCAGCGGGACCATCCACGAGGTCGGAGTCGCCCACATACTCGCCGTCTCGGTTGACATAGTCGAAGCCAGCCTCGACCTTGGCCACCTTCGTGCTGTAGGCCACATCCGCCGACAGCTCGCCGTCGCCGACGGTGAGCGCGGCCTTGGTCGACGACTTGTCCTTGGGGTTGGACACACCGAAGTTGAGACCCGTCTCGCCGGTCTCGGTGTTGTGAAAGGCGCCGCCGCTCCAGGTCTCCTTTCCGTTCCACATCTCGTAGGACACGGCCTTCTCGGAGTCGTAGTCCTGAACCGACAGACCGTAGTTGTTCAGCATCATGCTGCTCTTGACGCCATGTTCGTCCGCCGTGAAGCTGCCGCCTGTCTTGCGGTTGTCCACCTCGAAGTAGTGACTCGCAGATCCGCCGTCTGTATTGAGCTGTATGGAGGAGCTTGAAGAGCTCTCGTCTTCCTTGTTGACCCTTGAGCGACTGCCTGCCACTCCATCGCCGTTCACCGTGAAGGCGTCAGAAGACTTGTTGTCATGGGTGTCTTTGGTTGACTTGGACCGGCTGTAGCCCTCCGTGGACACCGTGTTGGAGGTCGTCTGAGTCTGGTCGCCGTCGGTCACAACCTTGGAGTGCGACAGGGTTCCCTTCTTCGAGTCACCCGCCAAGACGGTCTTCTTGCCGTCCTCCTCGGCGCTGGTCCACTGGATGTTGTCCTGGCCCTTGATGACGGCCTCGCCCCACAGCCCGGTGTCGATGGTGAGCTTCTGGCCGCCGTCGCTGAAGAGCGGCTTGTCGGTGGACTTCGTCTGCGTCGATGCGTCCACGGACGCCACATTGGCCTGATTTCCGGGACCCTTCTTGTTGCCGCCTGTCTTCTTCTTGCTTCCCTTCTTTGGGTCTCCCTTCTTCTTGCTTCCCTTCTTTGGGTCTCCCCTTTTCTTGCCGCTCTTCTTTGGGTCTCCCTTTCGCGTGAACTGCTGATGGGCGGTCATGAGTGGCTCCTGTTCGGGTCGCCCGTCACAGGTACACCCGTCACCGGCCGTTGAGACCCGTCGCCGATCTGTCAGCCGGCCTGTCTGCTCAAGTCGAGCCCGCCGCTCCTGCCCCTGTCACCGGTTGTCACCCCACAAAAGCTGCGACAGATTCCCTCCTCGCCGCCGCATGCACGGACACACGGAGGTCATCCATGTTGTCCCGCCGCACGCTGTCCCATCCCACGCTGTCCCGTCGCACGCAGTCCAACCCAAGGCTGTCCCGCCGCAGGCTGCTGTCCCATGCGGGCGCCGCTGCGGTCGCCGCCCCCTTCTGCTCGCTGTTGCACCGCCCCGCCCGGGCCTCTAGCGACCCCAACCTGCGCCTGCTGGTGCTCTTCTCCCCCAACGGCACCATCCACGAGCACTGGCGTCCCGGCGCCGACCTGAGCTTCCCCACGGGCAGCATCATGGAGCCCCTGAGCGCCCACGCCTCCGAGCTGCTGGTGCTCGATGAGCTCGACTTCCTGCTGGGGGACAACCACGAGGGCGGCATGGTGGACATGCTCACCGCGGGGGGCGACACCAGCTTCGACCAGCACGTCGCCCGCGCGCTGGGCGGCAGCCACCGCTTCGAGAGCCTCACGCTGGGCGTGCAGACCAGTGCCTGGGGCGGCAACACCCAGACCCGCATGTCCTACCGGGACGGTGCCATGGTCACCCCCGACGACGACCCCCTCAACGTGTGGTCCCGCCTGTTCGGAGAGGTCGACGACCCCAACCTCGACCAGCGCCGCCAGAGCGTGCTCGACACTCTGATGGGCGACATCGGCCGCCTGAAGACCGACCTGCCCACCTCCGAGCAAGCCCGCCTCGACGACCACCTCGACGCCCTGCGCGACGTGGAGCGCGCCCTCTTCGGCGCCAGCTCCTGCAGCCCCACCGCGGCCCCCGCCGGCTTCGATCCCGGCAACAACGACCACTTCCCCGATGCCTGCGCGGCTCAGATCGACCTGGCCATCACCGCCCTGGCCTGCGGCAGCACCCCGGTGGCCTCCGTTCAGATGTCCCACACGGTCAGCCCCCTGACCATGACCTGGCTCGGCCACACCCAGGGCCACCACACCCTGTCCCACGCCAGCGACTATGACCCCGCCAGCATCCACGCCTTCGTGGAGTCGGAGCGGTGGTTCGCCTCCCAGGTGGCCCGGGCCATCGAAGGACTGGCGGCGCGCATCGATCCCGAGACGGGAGAGCGCCTGCTGGACCGCACCCTGGTGCTGTGGGCCAAGGAGCTGGGGGACGGACGGGCCCACACCTGCGTGGGGGTGCCCTGGGTGCTGGCGGGCGGTGGCCTGTCGACCGGGCGCCTGGTGGACCTGGGCGGCGCCACCCAAGAC
>Ga0315321_10001640_pt1 | contig 17295 bp, 19 predicted proteins | sample M180m21515metaG_FD_203464 | JGI IMG/M metagenome (GOLD analysis project Ga0315321, IMG submission 203464) | Ammonia-oxidizing marine archaeal communities from Monterey Bay, California, United States - M1 80m 21515 | ecosystem: Environmental > Aquatic > Marine > Intertidal zone | place: USA... | reverse complement strand
ACCAGGCTTTGCTGCACGACCCGCTTCAGTGGCCTTTAATTCTGTAAAAACTTCGAATGAATTCATGTCGGTTTGAACAAGTGCTGGCTGAACCGCTGAAGAATATAATTCCTCAAGATCTGCAAAATCATTTCCTGCAGCTTCCCAAGCAATCTTCATCAAACGCTTCTTTGCAACTTGGATGTTTACCTTGTCACGAAGTCCTGCACGCATACCGATCATTGAATCTGCAGGTACGCCATGAATATCTATTACTGCAAAGGTACCACCTTTCGCAAGCATTTCGGACAGTCCTGAAACTGTATCCTTCTTCCAAGATGCGACCTTAGGAATCAATACATCACCTCTACCTTAGTTGCTGGACCCATAGAGGTCTTAACGTAAAGAGAACGAATATTTCCAGAGCCACGCTCTAACTTGGATGTTACACGAGTGTAAACTTCCATAGCGTTCTTCAACAATTCATCATGAGACTGTGAACAAGTACCAAACGATGCTTGGAAGGTAATCTTGTCACGGGACTTGACTACGGTAGTAGATTGAAGTCCTGCTGCAATTGCTGCAGGGTCGACTACTGGTGGAACCGGACGAGGCATTTTACCACGTGGACCGAGAACTACACCGAGGTAACGACCAATCAATCCCATGTGAGGGACTTCTGAAAGGAAGAAATCAAACGAGTTTGCTATCTTCTTAGCCTTACCCTTATTCTTTCCGAGTTCTTCAATCTCAGATGGATCGATAACATGAATGCCAGCAGCTTTTGCTTTCTGTGCAGCATCAGATGCTGCAAACATTGCAATTTTGATTTCTTTGCCACGACCAGCAGGTAGACGAATTTCTTCCTGTATACGGTTGTTAGGGTTCTTCAAATCAACATCTTTGATCGTGAAAGCCATATCTATGGATTCAACGAATTTACGTTCTGGAGCGCTTTCGATAGCGTTCTTGATTGCTTCTTGTATTTTTTCTTCCATTTCCGTTCACCCCTTCGGTCTGCGAAGGGTCAAGCCCCTCTACCGTGGTCCGTGATTTAGTTCAAGCAAAACGTGCGTCCCATTCTCCATTTTCAATTGTGGTCAGTGCGTCATTTGCCCAGAGTCCATCGATTTTTACACGCATTGAGACACATGTGCCTATGACCTCACGGGTCTGCGCTTTCAAATCTGCTCCAGTCAAGTGGCCGTCGTTATGCTTTTGGCGAGCGACGTCCATCGCTTTCTCGAGGCTCAAATCCTCTACAGCGGCGTCCATGCTACCATTACACTTCTTGACGCCTAGAGCTTTCTTGATTAGCTCGCTGGTCCAGGGCTTTGGCATGCTTGTACACCTCATACGCTCACGGACGTGAGCAATTCGCCGACTTGACTCCCCTATTTAATCGCGCCGCGCGCAATCATTCGACTCTCTCAACGACACGGACATGGTCTCCGCGCATCTTCAAGGTCATTGGAATCGGTTGTTCGTACAACTCCATGCTAACTTCTTCTTTGGTTTCTGCGACACTAGTAACACGTGCCTTTTCGCCTTTGAATGCCCCTGTAACGATCTCTACGATACATCCAACTTCTATGCCGCTGGTAACTGCCTTTGGCTCTAGGTATGGAAGAATATCCTTGAGTGCTGCTTCTCCTGGAAGAACGGTTTTTGCGTTCTTTAGAGGTGTTTGGTTTAGTCCACGGCGAGCCTTAGGATCACGGCCGCCAGAGCGTCCGATTAACTTCTCTACATGGTGTGAAGCGCTAGATTCAACGATTACATATCCTCGCATACCTGTTGGATGAAGAATACCAAATATGTCATCGCTAAGTGCTGAAAGTGAGCCTGAACCCATCAAACGAGCTTGCATTTCATCAGCGACTCGCTTCTCTGAACCTATTGCGGTCTTTACGATGTAAAGGTAAGTAGCAACTGAACCATACATCTCCAGTAACAATTTCTCGCCACCTTCCATATCTAGGTCTGTGAATACATGATGCCTGGTTCTGTTATTTTCACGGTCTTCCCAGCCAATATTACCCGGATCTACCCAGATTGCTTCTGTATAACGGCCAGTAGGAGTTACTTCTTTACTAGAAGAAACAACCAGACATGGAGCAATATCTTGTAGACGGCCTCCAATATCAATTCCAAGTGCAGGACCTGCACGTACATATTCCAAATCTTCTAGAGGAATACTTGTACATTCTGATACACGATTCAGAACGTCTTCTTCAGAATCTCCAATTCCATAAACTCCATCCCAAAGGCCTGGTGAATCAGAATCAGATTTAGAGCGGTGAAGAAGTAGTAACTCCTCTTCGTGGCGAACAAATGCGATAAATGCGTCAGTCATATTTTTCCCTCCAATATCAGATACCAAATACATCATGGATAAGCCATGGTATGAAATTGTCCATAAGTACTAGCATTACAAACCCAATGAAACCTAGGATGAATAATCCAATGCCGCAAATAATCGAGGTTTGCTTAAATTCCTGAGGGGTTGGTTTACGAGCCATTCGTATGATACGCGCCCAACTTCCGCGAGATATCTTGCGGAATTGTGCTTCAATAGCATCTTGCTTGTCCTGGACCTTGTCCTCAAAGGAGCGTGTCTGGTTGTTGTCATCTGACATGGTTTCACCTCAGTGGTGTCATGGCGACTTAGGGCCCTCATTTAACCTCAGCGGCGCGAATAGGTTCCGACTATCGACTGATTCAAAGCACACCTGTGTCTCGATGGTACCATGGCGGAGCGTGACCCATATCAGGTTCTCGGTGTTACACGGGGAGCCAGTGACGCTGAAATTAAGAAGGCTTTTCGCAAACTTGCACGCCAATATCATCCCGATCGTAATGACGGTTCAACCACTGCAGAGGCGAGATTCAAAGAAGTGCAAGCCGCATACGATACCGTAGGTACTGCTGAAGCACGCCGCAAACATGAGCAAGAACAAATGTTCGGCGGATTTGGTGGCGGAAGAGGTAGCCAATTCGGAGGAATGGGCGGCATGGGTGGAATGGAAGATGTTTTTTCACAGATGTTTGGCAAGAGTATGGGGAGAGGGCAACGTCAGCATGGCTCACCACGGCCACCTCAAGAAAGAGGGAAAAATGCAGTATCGTGGCTCGACCTTACTCACGAAGAAGCCACTACTGGTGGTTCTTTCAATCTAACATACACCCAATTGATTCCAGGAAGCCATGGAAGTATCGATAGAAAACGACGTACTTTGAGTATTAGTGTAAATCCTGGGGCTAAACATGGTAAAGAAATTCGTGTAAAAGACCAGGGGCATGGCCATCCGCAAGGTACCAATGGAGATTTGATTGTAAATATACGAATAGATCCTGGGGAAGGATGTCGCTGGGACAATGATCGAATAATCAAAGAAGTTGAAATCCCATATTCTACACTAGTTCTAGGTGGCAAAGTTACTGTTACACTTCCATCTGGTGTAAAAGGAAAAATCACAATCCCACCGTTCTCTCAAGTAGGGGACCGCCAAAGAGTAAAGGATATCGATATTGAATTTATTTTAGATGAAATTGATGAACTTGAAAACTCACAAAAAGATGCTCTAAAAGCATTGAAGGACGTGGGTTTGTGAAAAGGCGTAAGGGAAAAGTAAGTCCTCCTGAAGAACGCCTTTATCGAAGATTGATTTCACATGGATTAGAGAATGATTTATCGGTGGATTTAGCTCTTAGCACAATCATTTCGCGAGAGTCTAATCTGAAAATAACTGAAAAACAACTACGCTCTCAAATCCAAGAAACTATCGTCCACGCTTGTCGAAAAGGTGAACTGTTTATTGGTGATTCAAACAATTTTTCTCTACGCTCTGTCAAGCAAAGAGAAGAAATTGAAAATGCAGTACGAAAATCACAGCACCACTTGCACCACGGTGCAATGGTCGCTATTTTGAAAGGTGAAAATCTTCCTGATGATTTTTCATTATTAGAAAATGAGATTTTGCGAACATATCTCGGATTTGATATGTCAAAGCAACTAGAAAAAGTTGCAAAATCTGAAGCCAAACTACGATTCCCAGACCCACTGGTATCTATGGCATGGCTAATGCGTGAAAGTTTCACTCCAGAAGAAATGTTAGATGCAAGATTGGCTTATCGAATAAAGATGGGCACTAATCCATTTCCTAGAAAATACCGAGAAGATTTAATTGAATTTGCAGCTAAATTACCCGATCCTGTGATGTCGGATGATAGAAACGATTTACGTCATCTACCATTCGTTACAATAGATCCACCAGATGCAAGAGATTTCGATGATGCTGTGTGCTTTATTGAAGATACATTATGGGTCGCTATTGCGGATGTTGCTCACTATGTCAAACCGAATACTGCACTTGATAGATATGCTCGAGAAAGAGCAACTAGTGTATATCTCCCTCACTGCGTACTTCCAATGCTGCCTCCACGTTTGGCAGACGATTTATGTTCACTTAGAGATGATGCTGATCGATATGCGATGGTTCTGGAAATGAAGATCATAGATGCAAAGGTAGTGTCTACCAAGGCGCATCAGGCGTTAATTCGAGTAAAAGAAAATTTGTCATATAATGATGTCATTGAAGGAAATCTCTTCCCTGAAATGATGAAATTATCAAAATTGATGCGGGCTGAAAGAATCGGCCTAGAGATTGCAGGGGCTGAAAGACGTCCCCGAATTAATGGAGTCGAAATTAGCCTAGAAGTAAAGTGGCCAAATGATGCCACAGAAATGATTGAAGCGTTCATGGTAGCAACGAATGAAGCGGTTGGACATCTATTGGGAGATGCTGAATCCGCACTGCCATGGAGATGTCATTCGCCACCGGATTCTCCCGAGGTTGAATCTCTAAATGCTAAACTAGAGTGCTTAGATGTGGATATTGAATTGCCAATGCCATCGCATAGAAAAACCGGGGAGACTGAAACTACTGAAACAATGAATTTGCTTTCTGCTTGGGCTGATGCCGGACTATCTTTTGATAATGAAGAGACTGTTGAAGTCGTAGATGGTAACTATCTCTCAAGTGTTGTTGATTCTCAGGCCCGCTCAGAAATGCTACAGGCTTTGAGAAATGCCCAATCAGCAGCATCAGAACTCTCTGAGATTAAGCGCCGGGTTGTAGATCAGGGGCTATTTCAATTAATGCAAAGGGCGATTTACAGTGAAGAAAACATTGGACATTTTGGTCTAGATTTAGATGCTTATGCTCATTTCACTTCCCCTATACGCAGATATCCCGATTTAGTAGCACACCGTCAACTAAAATCTCTACTTGAGGGTAATGATTGGACTCACTCATATGAAGAAGTTGAAGAGATTTCTGGTCACTGTTCTACTCGTTCTACTCAAGCAAAGAAACTTGAATGGGAATTGGTGGCAAGCGTTTGCAATATGCATCTTATCAAAACCGATGAGGGTTCTACTTGGAATGCAAGAGTCGTAGGGCTCAGAAGCCCATGGATTTACCTTGACCTCGAAGACGATGGTTCGTTTGAAGGAAGAATGCACTTGAGCCAATTGGGTGGCAAAGAACGTCTAATGATCGATCAGCATGGACTAAAGGTTGAGAGAGATGATGGTAGTTCAGTATTAGAACTCGGTCAACGATTTAGATGCAGACTGAGGGGCCTTGATATTTGGTCAGGAACTCTTGACCTATCTCCTGTTTAATCAATCAAATCGATTGTGAAAGATGCGGGGGGCAGGATTCGAACCTGCGAATCAATAAGAAATGGGACCTAAACCCACCGCCGTTGACCAAGCTGGGCGACCCCCGCCCAAACCTGCGTCACATATCACACAAATGAATACAACTGTTCAATTACAAGAAGAGAAGGGCGTAAACAATGGCTGAGTTCGATAACCTGTCTAAGGTGTTAGTTCCACACCGAAATAAGGTGCACTTAGCCGTTTTTATCTTGACGATATTGATGATTCCAGGAGCGTTGAAAGCACTCGAGCCAATAGATATGGAATCATATGATATGGAATCGCCAGAACTTACCGCTGAACGAAAAATCAATGCAGAGTTCACCACCACTGAAATCATTCTCGGATTTGTTGTAAGTGTAAGAGACCCTTCGGACGTAGGTTCAACTCCAGTCCCAGTTCCTCTCCTAGAGGACGGAACTCCTGATTGGTCTAGCTTACCCGACGCCAATGAAGCGATAGATGCAGGGGAAGAGTGGGGTGGAATTACAGATACGGATGGAGGTATTTTGAATCTTACGATTTTACGAGAGATCCAATCAAAGCATCAGATAATTCACGATCATCCTCTTGGCAATTATACCAAGCCATTCATCAATGATGTAACCGGATTACAAACTGGAGGAGTAATGAGTCTTGCAGATATTTTTCAAGGTTTTATGGCTAATGAATCGATTCTAACGCAACCTACGATGACCCTCGGAGGTCTTGAACCCGCCCAAACAAATTGGTATGATTGTGGCGAACTCGAATGTCTTACATTTGATGATGAAAATTTAACTCAGAAACACATAGATTTAGCAGCAAATAGAATGGCAAACGCAAATGGTTCCGCATTCTTGAGATGGCTATCACTGGATAGGGGATTCGTTGGAGCAGAAGAAAATACAGGTATTGTAGGAGGGCCGATTGGTGGTGCGCTAAATGAAGACGGCACTTGGAGAAATGCTAACCCAGGCCCTGGACGTTGGTCTGCATCTGCATCATGGCTATTGGTTCAACTTGACAGGGCTGCTTTGAAAGAGGCAGGATGGACGACAATTTGGAAAGATGCTCATTCTGAGAAAGATGTTTCATTCACGGACGATGGTTTAGTGATTGGTGGATATCGTTTGGATGGTATGGAGTTATTATTACATCCACCAAATTATGATACTGAGTATTGTTCGAGCCTTGACAATATGTGTTCTTTAGAATGGTCTTTTATGCATCTTGAAGGAAGTCTTCGAAGTCATGATAATAATTCATTGACACTGCTTGTAGGCCAGGCTATAAATGTCGAAGTAAATCGTGAATTACAAAACTCTGGTGGCTTGGTTTTCGCTATGGGGATTGCAATAATTGTTCTATTATATGTGTCATTAAGACGCTGGTCAGATGTTGCAATTGTATCTTTATCATTAGGAGGAGCACTATTGTGGATGCAAGGATTAATCGGCCATTCATCTACACTTCTAGGATGGCTCGGAGTCGACCTCATCTCTCGTTCTCAGTTCTCTAATCTATTACCAATCTTGGTACTAGCACTCGGAATTGACGATTCATTACATGCCTTGCACCGGTATAAGGAAGAGCGGAATCTCGGAAAGTCTCCACAAGGTGCAGGTAGAGTAACTGTTACACGTGTTGGTCGAGCGATCATGCTGACTAGTTTGACCACTATGGCGGCTTTTGGTGCTAACCTATTCAGTGATGTCGCAGCACTGAGATCATTTGGACTCGAGGCTGCTCTTGGGGTTTTAGCAGCGTTCCTATTGACTGGTTTATGGGCACCATTACTTCGAATTTCATTCGATGAGTGGTTAGAAAAGAGAGGTAAGGATTCTGCCCCTAAAGTCGAACGCAATTTGATTAAAACAGAGCTACTCCAAAAGATTGCAATCAATTCGGGTACTGGTTCACGACCGATAATTATTGCATCGTTATGTCTACTGCTTACGATTCCAGCCGCATGGGGCATGATGAATTTAGAAGGTGATTTTTCTGTTGATGATTTCTTAGATGAAGAGTCTGATTTTGCTATTGGGGTAGGCATGGTTACCGAACGATTTTCCGATGAAGGTGAGCCTGCAATGCTCCTAATCGAAGGCGATGTTGCAGACCCTGAAGTATTCAGAGCGATAGATGATTTCAGGCAAAACGCAAACCTAAAAGAGAGCGGTATCGAAGATAAAATGACTAGACAGCCTGATGGTAAAGTGGATATTCTTGCAATTGATGAATTTGTAATTAATGCAGCAGCTTCAATGTTGGTTAATCCTGAACCGTTCTGGGACCATGGATTCAATGAGTCGGGTTGTGAACAAATTGGTATTCTAAATGTACCAGATTTGGATGATAGAGATTGCATTATATTTTTCTATGGAGTATTGACACTTGATGGGATTCCTGGTACTGAAGTTCCTTCATCTCTAATCGACTTGTATATCGCTCCAAGTGAGAGGCCTGACCCTGCAAGAGTATGGTTATCTGAAAGTGGCGAAAATATTTCTTATGACATGATGCTGATTAGATTTGGAATAACTTCGCCTGAAGATTTCCCTTCGATGGGGCCTGGTCTCGATAAAATAAAGAGAGATTTAGAGCCATTTTTGAACCTTTCATCAGGTACTTGGGAAGAGGCTGGTTCAACTGAAGATGATAAGCCGCTGACTTGGGTAATGCTTACTGGTAAACCGGTTATAAGATTCGTTGCGAGTGATAAAATGCAATCTGAAATGCAATCTTCTTTATTACTCGGGTCGTTATTTGTTCTGATCACACTATCGATTGGTTTCCGTTCTGTTAAACAAGCAGTGGTATCTCTCGCACCGATTCTTCTGGTTGTGGTTTGGCTCTATGGGCTGATTTATGCATTTGGTTATTCGCTAAATATCGTAACTGTAACGATTGCAACGATATCTCTTGGCGTGGGTATTGATTATTGCATACATGTGACGGAACGTTATCGCGAAGGTCGAGAGAAGGGCGGAAATCATCGCCAAGCTTTGCATGGAGTAGGCGGTGCTTGTGCCCTTGCACTAGTTGGCTCAGCAATTTCTGATATTGCTGGATTTTCAATTATTGCTACTTCTTCAATGGGATTATTCAATACCTTTGGTTTATTTTCTGCAATGATGATTGTTCTATCATTAATCGCTTCAATGATACTTACTACAGCAGCACTTGGACTGATTGAGCCTAAGCCCAAATCAACTCAAGAAGAGTGATTAAATCCATTTTTTGCGATAAAACCAACTGAGCATCGCCACGCTGAAAACTAACATTCCAGCCATGATTGTCCAAAACCCACCAATTTCATCTAATTGGGCTGGCAACTCGGTATTCATTCCAAAAATACCAGCGATTAGGGTGAGGGGGAGCATTATTGCACCAATAATTGTCAGTGTAGTCATCACTTCTGTCAACTTAGCATTGGAGAGTGCTAAGTTCATACTTACATGGGAAAGGTAACTGTCTCTTGTGCTAGTTGCACCTGCAGAGTATGCAGTGCAGCGCTTTACGAGAGCATTTGATAATTGTTGTAAATCTGTAAAGAATGCAAGTGAAGATTCGTTAATCAGCCTCTCACCCGGTTTCAATAATCGCAAACATGCTGCTTGTAAGGATTCAATCGATTTGCTTGCTTCGCGCAATAATCTCTTCAAATCGTGAAGACCTTCTAGTAGACCCTCATAAGATTTTGAAGGGTCGAATACCCGATATTCCAAGTCATCTAGTTTGTTAGAATATTCTGATAGAATAGGAGTCCAATCATCAGCGATAGAATCTAGTAATTCGTAAAGTAGGAAATCTACGCCGATGGCAATTTCATCGTCATCAGCAGTCTTTAGACGACGACTCAATACATCGAGTGCTGGAATCCTTGTTCCTCTTACTGTAATCATCATATCGTCACGGAGGATGATTGCCACGGGCTCGGTATCCAATCGGTTATCTGCATCACGTGCACGAACTACGATGAATCGATGTCCAGCAAATCTCTGAACTGTATCGCTAGCATGCCCGTAAATATCTTCAATAGCCAGTTCATCAATTCCAATATTCTCTAGCCATTCTTTTATTTCATCATCTGGTTTAAGGATATCAAGCCAGGTAGTTCCCTTTCCTTTAGTCACCTCTTCAATATTCTCTAAAGTGAACTCTGATGAGGCGATTACACCTGCACCAGTTGTTTGTAAACGGAGTTCGGCCATGGTTGGGCCTCAACATTTCACCCATATGCGTTTTGGGCTTTATTCAGACTCGTCTATGCGTTTTCTATACTTTATTCCGCTCATCACATGGCGTTCTTCCACTTCAGCTAATTTAGATTTTAAACGCCAAGACAAGAACCGTACTGCGGCTATTACACCCACTATATTTAGAATCCAAACCCATGGTGGAATATCCATATTTACACCTCATAGTGGCGGCAAGATATCTATTTCGACATCACCGGAGGGGATACCGATACAACCGAGTCTTGCGCCTTCGGAAACAATCTCTTCATCAAGACCCGGAGTTAATGGGTCTGGTAGGCTGACTTTCCCTGACAAAAGAGTAACCATACAAGAGCCACAATTACCACTGGTACAATTGGTAGGAATTTCTACATTGGCAGCGTAAGCATGCTCTACGAGAGATTTACCGGCAATCTCATTGGTTTGTCCGAGTAATTTGGCACCACGTAGAAAACGGATGAGGCCCATCTGAGCACCTCAACGATCTTCCCAGCGTGACCAACGTCCAGTTTGCTTGTTGAAGTAAAGTCCAGCTTTCTTCATCCACTTATTGAACTTAGTAGCCCCTGCACCGGTTCTAAGAATGAAATCCTCTCGGTCTTCTTGAGCTTGGATGTAGCCTTTCGCAGCAAGGGTTTGATCAATCCAGTCATTGATACTCATCAATCCACTTGTTAGAACAGATTGCTCTGCTGCTTGTGTCATTGAATCGGCATCAACGCCTGTTTGCACTAATTCAGCCTTAACCAACTCATTGATTGTAGTAAAGTCCTGTGATGCTGGCTTTGGAGGTATTGGATTTCTAGGACGTGCGTCTGGATCGATTTCGATTCTTCCGCCGTTTTGCATAATGGTGTCTACTGTTAACGACAATCCTGCATTAAATGGTGTTTCACATTCCCAACAAATAAACGACCAGTTTTCACTATCATCTGGATTACGGCTCGTACGCGGATCCATTTCCTCATTGCATTTAGGGCATGCATGAAGGATTAGTTCGGGAACTATCTTTCTGCGAAAGTCGACTATGTCTTGGGGAGTTCCTTCTAGTTCCAGCATTTCATGGTCACGTGCAGCTTCAAGACCGCGGGTCTCAAGTTGATCACGAATCTTGACTTTCTGGTCATCTTTACCTTCATCATCAAGATTGTTTTCCAACTTAACAATCAATTCAACTGTCTTACCAAGACGATTCATTACTAATTTTTGAGCACGAAATGCTTCAACTTTGGCGAGTTTTAGGCGTTCTTTCTGTTCTGCTAATTCAGATAAAACGTCCTTTTGCTTACGCTTGAATTTTAATTCTTCAATCTTATTCTCAGGTTTACGTTCAGGAGCTAAAACCTTGGAAAGGAATCTTTCTTTTCCGTGAGATTGAGGTCCTGCTGTGATGATTTCTAAAACACCATCTGCGATATCGGGTTTCAATCCGTAATTTTCTACCAATTGAGATTTGTCAATTTTCTTGAGATCCCCAATTTTGATACCAGCATCTGCCAATTGCATTGCTGTGGTTTCATCGATTCCACGACGTAATAGAGCAAGATATGTGTCCTTCTTTGCCATTGTGCACCCCCCCGACGAGACAGGCCGAGCGGGCGGTTAGATGTCAACCCATCGCCGCCCGAGCATCTTCAAGAAGTCGTGCTAATTCTAGCCAATCTTCAATTTCTAAATCCTCAGGTCTCTCATCGATAAATTCACAATCGATGGACTGCATAGCCTCAACATACATTTTGGCATGCCATCCTCTTATTCGAGAAATCCTTTTTGGAGCTTTTGAAAGGGTATTTCTGATTTTTTTGCGTCTTTGAGAAAATGCTTGCCGAATTAATAATTTTGCAAACTTCGAATGCTCTGGTGAATCTATTCTAGACATCGTAACTAACCGTGAATGTACTTGAGGTGAGGGCGAAAAACAATGAGGACCAACTCTCATTTCAAAGGTACAATCCCAATCAAGCATAGTACACATTCCTAGACTTCCCCTGTCACTTTCCCATTCCACAACTAGCCTTTCAGCAAATTCTTCTTGCAACAATAAGACTACTTCTGTGATTGAATTATTACGTGTAATGGTCTCGATTAGGGGTGATGAAATTTGATAGGGGATATTTGCAACAACCTTGTTCGCAATAGGCCATTTAACTTCAAGGGCGTCGCCTTCGATAAGATTCAATCCAGGAAAGGTATCCCTAAGGAATTCACAAGCCCCACTATCGAGTTCAATTGTAGTAAGTGTACAATCCGATTCAAGCAATCGTTCTGTTAAAACTCCGGGTCCTGGTCCAATTTCTATTACATGGTCATCAGAACTGAGATCTGCGAGAGAAATTGTTTCATCCAATACTTCTTCATTATTCAGAAAGTGTTGGCCCAATGATTTGATATTGTCCTGACGCATTCGCAGGCGCTCAATTAGAACCCGGGCTCCATGGCCCATGGTAATCACTCATCCTGACGTAATAGTAAATCGATTAATCGCGGCTCTAGGCTACGATCTTCTATCTCTGAAACAAACCTCTTTGCTAGAAGTTCTGATGAGTTAATCCCACAGTCTTCATCCAATTGCGCAAAGTTTTCCCATCCTGCACGGCCACGTTTTGTAACCATGTCCATCGCTTTCTTATTCCCTACACCAGCCAATAATTCGAACGCATGCATCTTCAAAGAAAGGTTTCCTGCACGATTAAAGAATTGCTGAATGAAGATCTCAGGCGAGTCTACAATAATTTGCTGAATTACAATAGGTAATTCAGTAGATGCTGAATTTGAAAGGTCACGGATACGAGCAAAACCCAGAATATCTTGTACAACATCTCTCTTGGAATGGTCTATTCCCATGTAAAGACGTGAGCCTACCATTTGCAAATCTGCACCAGATTTTGGACGAAGTCTAATCACGTGCAAATTCGGTTCTGTAATAACAACTAGAACACCATTTGATCCTGAATGTTCGATAACTCGACACCACTCTACTTTCAATAGAGGATCTGGTTTTTCTACACGCGAATTATTTCGACGCTGTCCGCTATTACGTTCATTACGCATAATTGCTCACCGGCCGTAGTGTTCCTTCACATGACGTGCTGCTTAACGATTTCAATAATCGCTTCAACATCACTGCCTTCAATCGAAATACGGCGACTAGCAATAACCGCACGAACATCATCCGAATGCATTGGCATGAGTTCCGCTAATTTAGCTGCTAGTTCTGGGTATTTCTGGAATATTTCAATCTCCATAATTGCATTAAAAATTTCTGTAAATATCTTAGGTTCTGTTTTGTAACCATTGCGATTGTCGCTAGCAGCCCACTCAGCGTGCTGTAGTGCTGCTTTTTGCTCATAAGTCAAGAAGCCACGGCGTTCTTGTGCATGTAGAAGCAGGTCGCGTACTGACGAAAAGTCTGTGAAAGTTCCTTCATCGCTCATGAATATCACTCCAGTGGTCGAAGATGTTCTGGTCGTGCGACCACGGTCTTGTGCATGTTACCATCTTTGACAGCTACAACCCATGCCTTACCCTGGCGCTTCTGGATAAATCCGGTTCGCCCTTGGAATCTGCGATGAGGCATTCCCATCTGCTGTCCACCGTCTAAAACGATAGCAACACGGTCGCCTTCTTCGTACTCATGCATGATACGTGAAATGACGACTCGTCCCTTGTCGTGTCGTCCTTTACGTAGAATAGATCTAGTGCCTTGGCGTTGTCCTTTGGATCGCTGCATGTTAATCGTACCCCTGCTTTTCGTGTCATAAGACACTTGGAAGCAACCTGCCGACCTGACCGGGCCATATAAGCACCGCGATTAGCCTAATCCGCATGAATATCGGCTACATCAAGCCATTCAACAGTACATTTTGCCTTCACAAGAGAGGCGATTGATGGTTGAGTTCGCCCTCCATCGCCGTGTACTGTTTCCTTGACATATGTTCCTGATTCACATCTTAAACTAAATTCTCCAAACAAAATACCATCTTCACCTATGCCAATTGAGGGGTTGGATGTCTCAAGCACTTTTCTTTTACGAATTTTATCTGCGCGGCGGTGGGCAACTCTTTCTGGAGTTCTTTGTGCTAGAGTGCACCCCTGTAATTTTGCCATTATTTCCATAACATAATCTTCTGATGGTAAAGGTAGAGTTTCCTCTTTGAAATTCATTAACCGTTCCATTAGTACATCTTTTGTTCCACTCTTCGCCAAACCACGTTCATCACACAGAGCGGTTAACTCTGCTTTCTTCAATTGTGAATAATCGATTTCAGGTTCATCTTGTTCCTTCACATGGCGCTTCTTTCCTCTGTGATGATCTCGGCGACGGCGGTTTCGGTCATCATTATTCTTTGGAATTTCCATGACCTGTGTTATTTGGTCTAGATCTTTCTGAGTGATTGGTTCTATTTTGTAGCGGATAGTATAGGACTTTTCTGCAGGTGTATCTTTTACTCGTACAACTTCGCTACGGTTTGAAGCACGCATATCGGTTACTTCTAATTGACCAGAAGCGGACTCATTGATGAGTTTCATCAACGCATCATAATCAACTTCTCGCTTGACTGGTTGCTTCATTTCGATTACGAATGGGCGGCCACGACCAAGACACCTAACATCGATATCTTCTCTGCCCATTCCGTGGAAAGCATGTTCATTGCTACCGAATAGATCCAATAATGGATCTCCAATTAAGCCTTGAACAGATGATTGATACTGCATTCCGGTTTGGTCGCATCTTTCACATCCTCTTCCTTTACATGAACGGCATGGCCACTTTGTTTGTGGGATTCCACGTGCCAATTTGCGGTATCGCCCATACACATAATGAGAGCGAATATCGAGTTCAACCGTCAGGGTTAGAACATCGATAAGTGTCAGAATTTCCGGCTTGTCGATTACTAATTTTATTTCGAATCCGATTACTTTCAATTGCCGAGCAATTTCATCGACTAGGCTTACTTTCAATGCTGCAGAACCACCTGCTCCAAATCGCTTACGAATATGGTCTTCGGCTTCGGTTTGGTCTTTGGGAATTCGCGTACCTAACTGCATACGGAAGCATTCCCTTTCACCTACAGTTTCTTTGATTAATTCAGCAAGAAGTGGTGCTTCATCGAATAGATTTTCACAGAATGGACACAGTGGTTCGTTTTCTCTAGCCTTGCTCATCGTTGGATCGGTTTCTACAACTGTAGTTCTGATTTCTACCCCAGAGTCATAATTTGATTGTTCGAATCTTTTCTTTCCACCAACACGCCCTAAACAATGGTTGCAGGTACCGATACGTACCAAGTGTTTCAATCCAGCTGGACGCGGTGCTGATGGAATCTCTTCTTCACCAGTATCGAGTTGTAATTGTTCATTTTCCCAGTCCGGCTCTGCGGTAATTTCTGCTTCCGATCCAGTATCATCCCATAGCGAATAATCGGTTGAGCCAAATCCGGCGTTTGCATACGACATCCAATCGTCTTCACCATCGGGTTTATCTGTTGAAGTATCCTTGTCTGACATACAAATCACCATTCCAAGAAGGGGCCAACCCCGGACTGGAACGAAGTTGGCGACCGGCCGTCTATTGAAAACCTCTTCCTTTGTACGAAGGGATTATTCAAGAACCATGGACGTATAAATTGAGCCATGGCGGGCGAACCTGTTGAGGTTGGGCAATTTGTTGCACTAGCCCGTATGGCCCTTGTTAACGAACCATATCTTTCCAATGCTGCGATTATTGGCGAATTAACCAAGTTAACGCTAGCACGGTCCGGCCATTCTTACTTTACTCTCACAGATAATACTGGGTCTATCGACTGTGTTTTCTTTGGAGGCAACTCTAATTTTGAATCACAAGATATCAAGATAGGTGATAAAATGGTAGCACTCGGTGGTATCGATGTCTATGTCAAAACAGGTCGAATGCAGTTCAATGCTAAGCGTGTTCAGCCGGTGAAGAGTATTGGGGAATTGGAAAAGACGAGAAAGGAATTGATTGGAAAATGGAGAGCGGATGGCACCATGGATCGGCCACGACTAGTAGCCCCCCAAATTCCTAAAAAGTTGCATATTATTACCGGAGGTGGCAGTGCAGCACTTTCGGATATGGAACGACTAATCACAGATAGATGGCCTGGTTTTTCATATACCATAATTCCTGTTTTAGTTCAAGGAAATGAGGCTCCATCACAAATAATTAGAGCGCTGGATTTCGCAGGACGTAACGCCGATCTAATTATCGTAGGTCGTGGTGGTGGCTCTCCCGAAGATTTGTGGTCTTTCAATTTAGAATCGGTTTGTCAAGCAATAATTGATTGTCCTGTTCCCATTGTGAGTGCAGTAGGTCATGAATCAGATTTTATGGTTAGTGATATGATTTCCGATATCCGTGCATCAACACCATCGAATGCAATTGAAAGAGTAGTCCCAATCAAAGACGAATTACTTGCCCTTATTGGGCAAGCCACTGATAGGCTTGATTTTGCAATTGATAGGTTATTTTCAGGATATAGTGATAAAATATCCAATTTTACCATTCGATTGAGTGCAGCCCCGATGAGAGGGATTTCAAATGCACGTTTACTTCAAACAAATATTGCAAACCGTATGTCTTCAGCAATAGAGAGAGGATTCATGAAGCAGAAAAACCGGCTAACTGCTTTCAGTTCAATACTTAATTCAACCAACCCAACTCGCGTTTTAGAACGAGGTTATTCCATGGCTATTGGCCAAGATGGAACTCCGATTACCAGTGTCGCGGGGTTGAAGAGAGGTGACCCTCTCACGGTGGTATTGAAGGACGGCAAAGTGCAAACTGAGGTGCAAGAATGAGTTATGCAGAATCGATGAAAAGGTTGGAAGAAATTGTAGCGGCTTTAGAGGCTGGAGGCGTTGACCTTGATGAAACTCTCAAATTATTCGAAGAAGGCTCCAAACTTCTCAAGGCCTGTCAAACCGAATTGGCAGATGCTGAAGGAAAGGTAGAGAAATTACGCTTGGAGGATGTTGAGTGAGTCGTAAGCATGCAGCCCTGCAAAGAACTGTTGCCCGTCTCGCTGCAGATTGGCGCGACCCTCATGACCAAGTGACCTGGGCTAACCGTGATATTGTCCAAAATATCGATGTTGCCGAAGATGGCGAAGTTAGTATTACTGTGAAGCCGAATCGACCTCATTGCCCTTGTTGCTTACTCGATCTTGATGAGTTTCGTCAGAAATTGTACAAACTCAAAGGAGTAACTTTTGCTACATTAAACGTGGTAGGTGTTCCAGCAAGTGATCGCTGGACTCGGGCTCTTAATCGTTGATTGTGTTCTATCAGACATAAGCACCGACGAGGCTTACCGCTATCATTAGAGGTAGAACTATCATTGGAAGA
>Ga0315321_10001639_pt1 | contig 17311 bp, 17 predicted proteins | sample M180m21515metaG_FD_203464 | JGI IMG/M metagenome (GOLD analysis project Ga0315321, IMG submission 203464) | Ammonia-oxidizing marine archaeal communities from Monterey Bay, California, United States - M1 80m 21515 | ecosystem: Environmental > Aquatic > Marine > Intertidal zone | place: USA... | reverse complement strand
GCGAAGGCCAAGCCTACTCCTTCGCCTTTTCAACCGAAGTGATGCATTCAATAGTTGCATAGTTGCGCAAATATCCATAAACGAAGTCATGGACACCTTAGATATCAGTAAACTTGCCGATCTTCTCAAAGCCTTAGGCGAGGTTAACAGACTGTCATTGGTCTGCACGCTTTGCGACTGTAAAACAGCGCAAAATGCCTCCTGCTTATGCTCATGCTGTAGCGTGGATGCGTCGGGTGTCTCACGGCACCTAAAAATCCTCAGCCAACAGGGTGTCGTCAGCGTCGAGAAGCGCGGCCGAGAACGAAACTATTCCCTCAACAGAGCGTATGTGGCGACTCGACTGAGAGAACTTGCGGACCGAATTGAGTCCAACCTGGAGACATCATGAGTGACAACACCTGTACTTGCGATTGCAAGACCGCTGAATGCTGCGTCGAGAAGACCTGTGCCTGCTGCAAAGAAGGTTGCTGCTGTAAGTAACGACTCGGCTGCTGAGCAGATCAAACCGAGCGCCCGCAGGGGCGCAAGGTTTTGGTCAGTCCAGACGAAGCCTACATACGACCACTAGGGCTGAGCTTCTGCTGTTGAGCTGAGGGTCAAACAGGCCTTTAGACCTGCCTCAAGCTTCGCCTCATCGAGATCCTTACCGATGAAGACCATCCGGCAGTAGCGGGCATCACTACCCCACGAGCGATCAGGGCGGACCTCGATCGCATCCCGAACTCCATTAAACACAAAGCGTTGTGGGTAACCGCTCACCGCGAGGATGCCTTTCATCCGGAGCATGACATGATCTTTGCTCCGGACGAGGTCCCCTAACCACAAATCCAGTGTGTTCAGCTCCGCTTGTCCGATCACCTCGACCGCAATGGATCGGATCGTGTCATCGTGCTGATGGTCATGCTCATGAGCATGATCGTGATGATGGTCTGACGCGTGGTGCTGATGCTTCAAACCGCTGGCCTCTGGCGAGCGAACGCCGAGCTGCAGCACCGCAGCGGGGCTCACTCGAGCGTGTTCAGCGGGCAGAATCTCAGCGAGCGGGTTGATCTGACGAAGCTTCGCAGCAATTGACTGACGTCGCGATTCATCGAGTTGATCGATTTTATTGAGCACCAGAACATCTGCGTAAACGATCTGCTCTGCGCACGCTGAGACCTCGCTCAATGACTGCTCACAATACGCCCCATCGACGACCGTAACCACGCCATCAAGGACCAGCCGACCACGAATCTCAGGTCGGTCAAAAAGACGCATAACCGGCGCAGGCTCAGCGAGGCCCGTTGTCTCAATAATAATATGATCAAAGCGATCAGGCGCCTCGATAATGCGCTCGAAAGCCTCAAGAAGATCCTCTCGGACCGAGCAACAAACGCACCCACCGTTGAGCTCAAAGACCGCCTGTCCGGGCGCGCTCACACGCAAACCGTCAACGCCGATTCCACCGAACTCATTCTCGATAATCGCAAACCGTCGATCCGGCTCCGAACTCAAGATGTGCTCAAGAAGTGTGGTTTTGCCTGCCCCAAGAAATCCGGTGACCATCGTGACAGGGATGGGCGAGAGCATATCGAGTTCTCTAGAGGCTTATCGTGCAGGCAAAACGCACGACGCGCCGACCTGAAGACCGTCCAGCGTGTCCGCAGCTAATGGCTCGAGCGTTGGAGCACTTATTGCCTCTACGTGGAACTTCGAGAGTAGAATATCAGCACCGTTGCCTTGAAGTATATCCGCCGTGGGGTTCATCGTACCCATGACATCGACCACCTCTGCCAGCTGCTCAGGACCGAGTCCCTCTGCGCCATCAACCCACACCGCATGAGCCGTTCCGACCAGATCGGCAAGTCGATCAGCAAGACTCGAACGAGAGACGTTCAGCACGGTGCCGCCATCGACAACCGTCACAACACGGCTCACATAGGCTTCATTACCTAGCACTCTGCCTTGATCGTCAGCAACTGAGAACGTTTTTGAGAGCGCCTCCAAGTCACTCCTCGGAGGAACTTGAATCACGATCTGATCAGCACTTCCCGCCTCAACAATATCCCGCACCTTCGAGAGTATATCGCCGCGCACGGTGCAGCAGGAACACCCTTTGCCCAGACGCTTCAGACGCTCGGTCGTGCGAATCAACGTCAAGCCGCTTTGGGCTTGCGTCGCTTTGGACCGAGGCCAAGGCGCAATAGCGGTCACCCGGGACTCATCATCATCGTTGACGATACGGTTGTAGATCTGGTGACCGTTGGTCCCCGGTGCACTAATCACCAACGTGACTGGAAGTTTGTTCATCGTTTCATCCCTCTATTTTGCGCTGCCTCACCAGAAGTCTGGTGCCTGATCGTCCCTCAGACCCAGCCCGTGACACTCATGTACGAGCATCGCATGCTTAGGCTTCATCGTCGCAGCACTCGTCATCACCAGCCGCCTCTTTAGCGCGCCGGACCTCTTGAAGGTTAGTGATATGACCCATCATCAAAATCAATCCCGCTGCGATCCCCAGACCTTCGCCGAAACCCTGTCCGTGTGAATCATGATGGCTTTCTTCATGATGACCGGACCCTTCTCGAGCGACCACATGCTCACCATGCTGACCGTGTTCACCCTGCTCACCCTGCTCACCCTGCTCACCCTGCTCACCGTGCGCCGCGTGCTCAGCGTGTGGTTCATGCCCGTGGTGATGACCTTCGCCCTCGATCACCCTCGCTGCCAACAGCCCTGAAACACCAATAGCGAGCATCGCAAAGACTAAGATCTTACGATGTCGACGCCAGCCCATAACAAAGGCGACCACTCCGAAGCTGACTGCGACTAAGGTCAGGACCCATTCCGTTTCATGTCCGACCAAGAAACTCAGGCCCAACGCGGTAAACGCTGCGGGTAAAAGGGCACAGACGGCGCAGTGCAGGGCGCACGCTGCGCTCGCAAAAGTGCCGAAACGGTCAACGTACCCTTCGCCTTTGTGCGGTAAGCTCTGCGAATCCACCATTTCATCTTCTCCTCTAAGCGCGTCCTGAATCGCTAGCTATCACACAAAATTATGATGCTCGAGATGGCTCAATATCGTTGCGAACGATCCATACGCCAACTCTGAAACCACGACGCGATGACGCCACGACGATGCACCGGCTGTTAGCACTTTAGAACATCGAATCCAACTCATAATGATAACAGCTTCGCAATAAAATACGGGTTTGTAGAGCATCAACAGTCGCCACATCGCTCCGACCAGCGACGAACTCAAAAGGATCGAAGCTCGATGCCAGGGGCGACGGAAATGCACCACTATTCTTAATCACGATTGCAGAGATCAGGCGAACCAGGCTTCTTACCATGCCAGCGCACGCACCGAAGTCGATTCGCCGAGTCCAGGCCTTCTCACCGCCTGTTCGGCGCGAGTTCAAGTGGTGGCTTGGAGCCGTGTTACCCCTCAGCGCGCTGAGGACAAGCGCCCCGCTGTGACCAAAGGCAAATGCTGTGATGATCAGCGAGGCTGATCGCTTGAGTGGATGAGCTGGCGCTTAAAGCGGAACGAGCGCGCTAGAGATCATCTCGACGCATCCAAGCATCGTTGAAGTCCTCAGCCCGTTGACGGGCAAGAGCTCGCTAGCGATCTGCTAGAGCGAAGCCGAACAATCGACGCAATGCCCGTACAAAGTGATCTCGTGCCCGGTCACCTCAAAGTTATCGGGCACATAACTCGCCACCAGATCGCAAGGTGTCGCGATGTCAAAGGCTCGGTCGCAGCGCTGGCAGAGAAAATGATGGTGGTGATGGCGGTCCGCTTCCTCGTAACGAGAGACCTTGTCATCTAAATGAACGACCGACAACACTCCGCTCTCGGCTTCGGCGCGCACCACTCGATACACCGTGGCGAGACTAATACCGGGGCTGACTTCGCTGGCGCGAGCCAGGATTTCGTTAACCGTCAGCGGTCCCACAGCCTTGTGCAAAACCTCGTGAATGGCTCGCTTCTGTCGAGTTGAACGCTTAGGCATATTGTTCGGTTCTCCAGGCAAGGATGCTCGTCTCTTTATTGCGAACTCATTCTCAAAAAACTACTTGAAAATGATTTCTGGGGGCTTAGTATGAATTTATTCTCAATAAGAGTTCACTCAACGATGCCGATGTATAAGTCCTATCATATCGAGCGGCCCAGAGTCACCACCCAAAGCCCCTCAGTGAGAGGCGGGTTTCAAAGATTTTTCGGGCGCAGGTCACCAGCCCTGGCGCTGCGCGTCTTGGCGGCTTTAGGGCTGGTACTGGTCGCTCCTTCCGCTTCGGCTCAAACCGCCGATGAAGCGGCAGCGCAAGCACCCAAAGCCGCTGCCGGGCAAACTGAGTCCAACCAGGAGCTCACCGAGCGGGTCAAAGCGCTCGAGGAGATGGTCGAGTTGATGGGCAGCGTCCAAGCCGACGTGCCGGCGGCGCCAATCAAGCCAGCAAAATCGAAGCAAGGGCGCCCAAAAGCGACGAACCTCGACATCGCGCTAATCCTCGACGCCGCGGCCGCGTGGTTCTCTTCTGAGGGCCTCCAGACAGGGGCGCACGATCCACCGGATACAGGATTCCACCTGCAGCAGCTCGAGATGTCCCTGGGTGAAAACGTCGACCACCTCTTTGAGCTGCGCGCCAACCTGGTCTTTAGCGCTTTTGGTGTCGAAGTTGAGGAAGCCTACGGTCGCACGCTAGCGCTTCCCGGCGGGCTGCAGCTGCGAGCGGGACAGTTCCTGACACGCATGGGCCGTCTAAACGCCACTCACCCCCACACGTGGTCCTTTGTCGACCAGCCGATCGTCAACGGCACCCTGCTCGGTTCAGAAGGCAGTCGAGGAGCGGGCGTTGAGGTGTCATGGCTGAGCCCATTACCTTGGTATGCAGAGCTGATCGCGTCAGCGACGGAAGCCGGCGGCGAATGCTGCGCAAAAAGCTTTCTAGGCGCCAACGACCTCGGCGTGAACTCTATCGGGGACTTTGTCTACACGGTTGGACTCAGGCAGTTCTTCGACCTCTCGAGCGACGTCGGGCTGGCGTGGGGAATGACCACCCAACAAGGACCCAACTCGTCAGGCAACGGCAACCGCACCGAGATCTACCTGACCGATCTGTATCTTCGCTGGCGCCCGACCAGCAACACGGCGCGAATGGCGCTGTCTTGGACCCTTGAAGGGATGATGCGCAGACGACAACTGCCAGGTGATCTACGGGTCGACGCGGGCGGCTATACGCAGCTGGTTTGGAACCTCAATAAGACGTGGGAAATGGGCGCTCGCTACGGCTTCGTGACGGGCTCGCCAGACGACGACTTGGTCCCCGAGGCTACCGATGATCGTCACCGCGTCTCGGGTCAAGTGACCTATCGCCCATCACACTTCTCGCGGCTGCGCTTACAGGGCAGCGTCGACAACCCCCTTTATCGGCCCGAGCCCATCTACGTGGGTATGCTCGCTGTCGAATTCTTAGTCGGCGCGCATGGCGCTCACAAGTATTAGAAAGTGACCACCGTGAAGACACCAATGCAGCAGATGGTCTCCGCTTTGCGATTGCTCATCCTTCCTTGCGTCTTAATGCTCTCCACGACGAGCCAGGCGGCGCTCAACGTCGTGACTACGGTTCCTGACTTGGCGGCTTTGGTCGCCGAAGTCGGCGGTGAACATGTCAACGTCACGACCATGTCGAGCCCAGACCAAGACCCTCACTATGTGGACCCAAAGCCCAGCTTAGTGGTCGCGCTGGCTCGCGCAGACTTGCTGGTCTTCAATGGCCTTGAGCTTGAGATTGGTTGGCTTCCGCCAATCCAAACGAACTCACGCAATGCTGCCATCCAAAAGGGTGGTGCTGGGTACTTCGACGCGTCCACCTCGATCGATGTGATGGAGATCCCTGTCGAAGCGAACCGTGCCATGGGCGACATCCACCCCGGCGGTAACCCCCACTACCTTTACGATCCTCGACAGGGTGCGCTCGTCGCGATCGCTATTGGCGATAAGCTTGCAGAATTGATCCCGAAACAGAGCAGCCTCTTGAGAAAGAATGCGCAGAGTGTCGCCGACAAACTCAAGGCGCTGGCGAAGGAGCAGACGGATCGATTCGCGAAGCTCAGCCCCGAGCAGCTCAAGGTCGTGACGTATCACCGCTCACTGGTCTACATCCTTGATTGGCTGGGCATCAAGCGTCCGATCAACGTGGAACCGCTACCGGGTATAGCGCCGACTCCGAGGCATGTTGCCCGAGTCCTGGGCACGATGCGCGCCCAGAAGATCAAAGTCATTTTGCAAGAGCGCCACTACCCCACACGCACGAGCGACACCCTGGCGCGCATGACCCAAGCCAAAGTGGCAGTGATCCCCGGCGGCGCCAACTACAACCGAAAACAAAAAGAACTCTACACCGACCGAATCCGGCGGACCGCGGAGGTGATTTATGCTGCGCTCTCACGCTAACCCGGCAGCGCTTCTAATCGTGACCGCTTCGCTGCTGCCATCCCTTGGCGGCTGCCTCGGTAACGGTCTGCCGTGGGGGCAACTCACGGCGACCATGGAAGCGAGCTTTGCGCCGTCAACAGGGCGACTAGATGATCAAGGTCGTCTCAAGACAGCCTCGAACTACGTGGTAGCGATCGACCAGGTCTCGGTCGGCTTTGACGCCTTCTCGTTGGTGCTTGCGGCGCAAGGCTCGGCTAGCTTTGACCCAGCCAACCCACCCGATGGCTATTCTTTGTGTCACAACGGTCATTGTCATTCGGACAGCGGTGCGCTCGTTGACTATGAAGACATCGCGCTCGAGATGGCTGGCGGATCGGGCGGAGCGCGTCTGGTGGTCGGTCTTGAGACCGAGCCGAAACCACTAGGCTCCGAGTCCTCCGTGGTCGCAGTCTCCCCATGTGATACTGGCGTGTGCGAGGTTCCACTCGGCGAGCTCGCAGGGCTAGAGGTCAACGTGGCGACGGTCAGCATCAGCGGCACCGCCTATGATACGCTGACAGGAGAGGCCGCTCGCTTGACCGATGAGGGTTACGCATTTGATGTCACGGTGCCCGTGAACGTGGCGCTGACGGCTGAGATTGAAGGCTCAATCGGCCCGGGACAGCCCGTCGAACTGAATCTTGCGATCGACTTTAAGTTTCCTGCAGCGGTCTTTGACGACGTCGACTTTGGCGCAGCCCCGCCCGTCGATGACCAGAGCTGGCTGCAAATCTTGAGCGCTGCGCTGACCGATCACGCCGAGCTCACCCCTAACCTTACGCGTCCTTCGAATTGACACGAATCCATCCCAACAATCTCAAACTAGGAGTAGAACCAATGAGATTACGAGTAGTACTTGGACTTTTTGCCTTACTGGCAACCCCAATGATCAGTGGCTGTGGCGACGAGCATGACCACGAAGATCACAGCGCAGCTGAGGAAGCTTGCGAGCACACCAAGGAAGGTCCCTTCCAGGACGTCACGGCGACAGCGGCTGCTGATGGCGCGCCTTCGGCGACCTTCCCCCACACCGCCGTTCGCATCACCTTGGTTGAGGACGCTGATGACAACACGCAGAACACCGGCTATGTGTCCTTCGCAGCGGACGAAGCGACTGAATTTGCGTTCTTCCTTTCGGTCGATGTGCCGATGGAAATTATGGACGCTAACAGCGCAGCGGTTGAGATCGAAGAATCGGCTGACGTCGCCGAATGCGCTGAGGTTGCGAAACAACACAACGCTGACCTTGAAGTCGGCACCTACACGCTGAAAATCGGCCCGACCACGGAGTCGACCATCAGCTTGGTCGTAGAAGAGGCAAGTCACGAAGGTGAAGCTCACTGAGCCCAATAACCTGGTTACCCCACGGCTGGTCTGCAAAGACTTGCAGATCGGTCGTGCGGGTAAGCCGTTATTACCTGCGCTGAATTTTGAGGTCCGCCCAGGCGATGTTTGGGTGCTGATCGGCCGTAACGGCTCGGGTAAAAGCACGCTGCTGCAGACCTTACTCGGTGGTCTCAAGCCGCTATCTGGGTCGTTCGATGTCGAACCCAGCTGCAAGTTAGCCTTCGTTCCCCAACGAGAGACGCACGATCTGTGCGTTCCGTCGCGCGCTTGGGACATGGTCGAGTCAGGCGTCGATCGAGGCTGGGGATTTTGGCGCTGGGGCGGGCGCGCCCAGAGCGTCGCTAAAGCGCTGGATGATGTCGACGCGAGCGAGCTGGCAGCGGAGCCGTATGGGCACCTAAGCGAGGGTCAAAAACAGCGTATTTTGATGGCGCGTGCGCTAGCGAGCGAGCCCGACGTGATCTTGCTCGACGAACCGACGAGCGCCATGGACCCTTTAGCCGAGCAAAATATATTTGGGGTAATTGATGAACTCAGAGACGAGCGAGCGCTCTCGGTCATCATTGCGAGTCACTCGCTGACGGTGGTGCCTGCTATCGCAACCCACGTCGCCTTCCTTGATCGAGACCAACAGCTTGTCCTTGCGGGCGAACGCTCAGAAGTCCTGAGTGAGCCGCGCTTCCGCGCCGTGTACGGTAACGTCCTTAGTCCTGGCGAAGCTGAATGATTGAAACTGCGCCAACTCTGAGTGAGTTTTTCGTAGCCTGGGATCTCTTTCGAGATCCGTCGCTGACCGGCGCGCTTGCCGGCGCAATGCTCGGCATGATGGGCATCTACGTGATCCTGCGGCGGATGGTCTTCTTGGCTGCTACCGTCTCACAGGCGGCTTCATTTGGAGTCGCTGGAGCCTATTTCGTAGGCCTGGGGGCGACGGGTACATTAGCCCCTACACTCGGCGCCCTCTTGATGACCTTTGTTACCCTATACGTGATCGCCACAGACACGAGCCACGAACAACATCGCCGTGACGCATTGCTCGGCTTTGTCTTCCTCGTTTGTTCTGCCGGAACCTTGCTGGTTGGCACACGAATCGCTGAAGAGATCCAAGACATTCAGACCATACTCTTTGGCACTGCGGTTGCGGTCCTGCCCAGCGACTTTCGACTCATGATCATCCTAACGATCGCTATCATGGCGCTTCATATTTGGGGCTGGCGGGGATTCAGCGCCGTCTCATTTGATCGCGCTGGAGCGCAAGTACGCGGGCTCCCTGTACGTGGCTTAGAGTTGGGACTGTTCGTTGGTCTGGGTTTGGGCTTAGCGGTCTCGACGCGCGTGCTTGGAGCGATGCCGACCTTCGCTTTTACCGTGCTGCCCTCGCTCGCTGCGGTGAACATTGCGCCAAATATTCGCACCGGGCTGATGATCGCTGCGGCTTTTGGGGCGCTGAGCGGTTTCGGAGGCTACGTGCTCGCCTTCTTGTTTGAGTTTCCGGTGGGCGCCACACAAACCGCCCTCGCGGCGACATTTACCGCTGTGACCTGGCTGTTCGGACATAAGCACTAAGCGCTTCTACCGGCACCTAAAGCGGCACGGCAGCGGCCGATTTGGGGTGGTCAAAGTGTAGTTGCCCGAGCTCGTGACTATTTCGTATACCCTCAAGCCCTCCACCCTTCGAGCGGGATGAGCATGAACGGTCTGAAAAACTCGGTCGATTGGCTCGTGGATTCGGGGGTTGGCGTCGACACACCCAAATCCGACGCCCGTTACATCCGTTTCCTCAATACGACCTTGCTGCTCTTTGGCTTGGGGCAGTTCCCCATCCTGTCTTTGTTGTTCATCCTCGGACTCCAAACTCAGCTGGGCATCAACCTAATAGCGCTCAGCTTATGCGGCGTCGGATATGCTCTAAACCGGCGCGGACATCACCTCAGCGCAAAGGTGCTGGTGATCGGCGTGGTCACCGCCAACACCGCCTACTTTGCGTTCATTATGGGCTCGAACGCGCCTGCCCATCTCTGGCTGGTTCCTGCAGCGGTCTTAGGCGTACTTGCGTTCAAGCCTTCCGAGTGGACCTACGCCCTGTCGCTGATCGGTTTAGCCATGATCAGCTTCGTGGCCTTTGAGTTCGCCCATCAAAGCATTGAGCCGGTCGTGAACCCCTTTAGTGACCCTTTGGATGCGCTTCGCTCGGCTCAAGGCTCGACGGTCTTTGCCATGGGTCTCACTCTTGTCTTGATCGGTATGATGCATCGACGCTTCGCCAACTCAGAGGCGGCTTTGTCCAAAGAGAAGGCTCAATCAGATCGCCTTTTGCGCGCCATCCTACCCGATGAGATCGCCGATGAGCTTCGCGCCACAGGCGCAACCGAAGCAGTACGTCATGAGGACGTGTCTTTGCTCTTTGCCGACATCGTCGGTTTCACGCCCCTAGCCGCCTCGATGCCCGCTGAAGATGTGGTGGCCTTGCTCGCTACGGTTTTCGAGCGGTTCGACGAGCTCATCGCCCAATGCGGCGTCGAGAAGATCAAGACCATTGGGGACGCTTACATGGTCGCCGGCGGAGTACCCCAACCCACTACCGACCACGCCGAAAGGCTGGCTCGCTGTGCGCTGGGCATGCTCGAGATCATGGATCAGTTCAGCATTGAATCCGGTCACAACTTGCAGATTCGTATCGGCCTGCACCGAGGACCGGTCGTCGCCGGCGTGATCGGAACCACGAAGTTCGCCTATGACCTGTGGGGTGAGACCGTCAATCTAGCCTCACGGCTCGAATCCACCGGCGAAGCGGGACGAGTTCATGTCTCTGCTGACTTTCGAGACGGGTCAGAGGCGGCGATGAAGTTTGAGCAGCACGGCGAGGTGGCGATCAAGGGCATGGGGACGCTTGAGACCCATTGGCTTGTTGCAGAGCGCTGATCCCGGTCGGTAAACTTAAGCTTGCTCAGAGTCATCTCTTGCGCAGCGTGTAGCGTCGCTCCCGCAGCTTGTCTTTCTTGCTTTTTCGCTTCCCCTTTTTCGGCGCCGGACCCTTGGTTTTTGTTGGGGGTGCATCGGCAAGTTCAAAGCCGGGAACCTGCAATCTGTCGAGCATCAGGTGGTTCTTTTTTTCGATGAGCCGAAGATGTGCGTCGGTCTCATGATCGACAAAGGTGATCGCTACACCCGACGCACCAGCACGTCCCGTTCGACCGATCCTGTGAACGTAATCAACCGGAGCTCTTGGGAGGTCAAAATTGATCACGGCGCCCAATAAGGGGATGTCGATCCCGCGCGCCGCGATATCAGTTGCCACCATGATCGGCGCTCTACCGGAGCGAAAGCATTCGAGCGCAAATAAGCGGTCGGGCTGATCCAAGCCTCCATGAAGCTCGACGGCTCGAAAGCCATCGACGCGAAGTTTCTTAGCCAAGTTGCCAGCCGCTCGTTGCGTGGCGACAAAAACTAAGGTTTTCCCCCACGCCTCACCGCCAAGAAGCTGTTGCAGTAGTAGACGGCGCTTGTCTTGAGCCACTTGATAGACTCGTTGCTCAATGGTTGCGACCGAAGTGCGTTGTTCATCGATGCGCAGGACCGTCGGATCATTCAGGACGCGAGCGCTCAGCGTCAGTACTTTTTGGGGAAGCGTCGCTGAAAAGAGTAGACTTTGGCGTTGAGACGGCAGCGCAGCCAGCAGGACCGTCAACTCATCGTTAAACCCGACGTCCAGCAGCTTGTCCGCTTCATCGAGGACTAAAGTGCCGACCTTATCGAGTTGAATCGCTTCACGTTCAATCAGATCGAGTAGACGCCCCGGCGTCGCAACGACGATGTCGACCCCAGAAGCGAGGGTGCCGCATTGATCGTCGATCGATATCCCCCCGATGACGCTCAGCACCTCGGGCGGTGATTCAGCGAACTGACCCAGGAGTTTGAAGGTCTCAGCGATCTGGAGCGCCAGCTCGCGGGTCGGTGTGACCACTAAAACGGCGACCTCTTTCCTAGCCTTCGACGACACGGCAGCCGTCATCTGATGCAGTATCGGGAGCACAAAAGCTGCCGTTTTACCCGATCCTGTCTGCGCTTCAGCAGCGAGATCGATACCGGTCATGATCGGCGGTATCGATCGCTCCTGAATAGGTGTGGGTGCGGCATAGCCCTGAGCTTGTACCGCACGCACAAGGTGGTCCGACAGACCCAGATCATCAAAAGCGGTCATGCGGTTACTGATCGACTGGGACACAATAGACGCCAGGACTGCACTCTTGAACCTCACTCGTTCCGGCTTGGACGTCCGAATTTGCACACTCAAAGCCCTGATCCAGCCTGCACATGCAATGGTTACCAAACACACACCCTGCGTTGAGGTCACCGTAACGAGTACAGTCGATGGGGATTAGTCCTTGTCCCTCGGGATCACCGCAGCTGGTTGATGAGTTACCCACCATACTCGGCACGACGTCTCCTCGTCTGACAACGCAGACAACACCCGGGGCGCACTCAGCGCCGTTTTCGTCCGATGCACCTTCGCATTTGTAGTTGTCATCGAGGCTACACGAGCAATGACTTGAATCAACGCAGGTCCCGTCGCTGTCACCAAACTCGGTGCAGTCGACCGGGCGCTCCGAACCGCAGGAACTTGGGCTACTTCCTGGCGGAGCAATGACCCCAGCATCAACAAGTGCAGCATCGAATGTTTCGCTCATGCCGGCATCAAGACCGGGTTCATCGAAGCCCACATTACGCCCGGAGCAGGCGACCAGCAGCAGCGAGATCAAAAAGACCAATGCAGCGCGCATCATCATGGAGACCCTTTTTTCGTCAACGATTGACCTGAGTCTTGTCGCGTAGATCGAGACCTTTTGCATGGACTCGCTGTCAAAGGAGTTAAAGCCATCTGATCGACGAGATTAGCGAGATCAGAGCGATCCGTTTATACATAACCGTAGGAGTGCCGCACGATGAACGCTAGAAGGTATCAAATCCGATGGGTAGGCGTTCTAATCATTGGCTTGTTTATGCTCGGTGCCTGCAGCGCCGACCCAGTGGTCTCGAGCATGCCCGATGCGCGCGACATGCCACCAAGCGATGCTGGGGAGCAGGCACCTGTTGACGCTGGAAGTCAGAACGGCGTGGATTCGGGTCCGGTCGCGGATGCAGGCGCAGACCCCAGCCCCGTTCAAAGCGGATACAACTCACTGTTCATCGGGCACAGCTTCTTTATCCCGGTCGCCCGCGGGATGATCGCTCATGCGGAGCGGGCCGGGATTGAGGGTCACCGGCAGCAGACCATATTTTCTGGCGGTGGGACAGGCGCCCCCCAGGCGCTTTGGAACAACGCCAACAAAAGCGCACAGATCAAAGCCATCCTCGACCAAGGCGATATTGAGTTGTTCGGCATGACCTATCATCCAAACCATCCCGGACTCAGCGGCTACACCAACTGGATCGACTATGCCCTCGAGCGAAACTCAGACCTCACCGTCTTTATTGGTTTGCCTTGGCAGCCTCAGCCCGCTGCCTATGACAGCGAAACCTACATGAACGCTTGGGAGGTAGGTCATCCAAGCATCGCGCATGGACACATCGATGCGCTGCGCGAACGCTACCCGAACCTGACGATCTTCTGCATCCCCTACGGTGAAGGCGCCGCCGTCTTGCATCAGCTGCAATCAAGCGGCGAGCTCCCCGACGTCGACGCAGTGCAAAGCAGCGGAGACAACCGAGGCATCTTTAGAGACCGCCTCGGCCACGGTGAGCCGATTCTGATTCAACTCAGCCAGCTGGTTTGGCTGCGCGCCATTTATGGAGTCGACCTCGTCGCCTACGATCATGACCCAGGCTATTCGGCCGATCTCAAGACCATCGCCACCGAGATCATGTCCGGACATCAGACCGAATACAGTCTGCAACCCTAAGGCAGGTGCGCTCAGTCGAAGGCTAACCCAAGCCGCTAGAGCGCCCAACCCTCAACAGGGCGCGGTTGACACCCGATTCGGTGATGTTAACCTTTTCGAGGACAGCGACGGTATTTTATCGTCGCCACGATGGTGGATCTCATGCTCGTTCGTATTGCGCTAACATCACTCTGGCTCGCAGTTTTACTGACTTCAAGTGCCTGTGAAGAGGACTTTACCGAATGCGATGAGCCGACCGATGCGGCGCTCGCTGCGCTGCCTGCTTCGATCTCTCAAGCCAACCTGTTCTCCGACATGAGCACCGAGGCGCTCGCCGAGGGCGTCTGGGCATACAAGCCACGCTTTGAGCTGTGGACCGACGGCGCCGCCAAGCGACGCTGGTTCTCGCTTCCAGCAGGAGCCACGATCGACACCAGCGATATGGACCAGTGGCGCTTTCCGACCGGCACGACCCTGTTTAAAGAGTTCAGCCGCGACGGCGTCCGGGTCGAGACGCGGATTTTGACTAAAAGCGGTCCGGAAGACGACGCCTGGTCGGCGAGCTCTTATGTATGGGCACAGGACCAGAGCGATGCGTTCCTCGCCCCCGAGGGAGGGGACAATCAGCTTGGCACCGCCCACGATGTCCCTCCAGCCGCAGACTGCGCCGGCTGTCACGATGGGCGCGCCAGCCGAGCGCTTGGATTTAGTGCCCTGCAGCTCGCATGGGCTGCGCCCGATGGTTTTGCCAGCGTCAGCACCCTTAAAGAGGCAGGCATTCTTCCGGACTCGGTACCCGAAGAGATCCCCCTACCCGCCAACGCAGAAGACGTCGAAGCGCTGGGCTACCTGCACGCCAACTGCAGCCACTGCCACAACGCGACGCGCCCCATCAGCGACGGCCTGCGCTGCTATGACCCGGAAGAGAATTTTGACTTTAGTCTACCTGCGGCCGGAGTCGACTCAGTCTACGAGGCGCCTGCTTACACGACCGGCGTCGCCCAAAACGTGCTGACGCCTGGCGATGCCCAGAGGAGCCAGATGATCCAAAGGTTCTTGAATAATGGGAACGCTCGCATGCCAGCGCTCGGCACCGAAGTGATCGATGCGCACGGCCAAGCGCTGCTCACCTCATGGGTGAATAATCTCTAACGTCGTCAGGGCTGCAATCGCCACATCAGCCAGTCATCAGCGTCTGGCTTGAGCACCCAGCGGTCGTGGATCCGTCCGGGTTGATCCTGCCAGAACTCCCAAGAGTCTGCTTTGAGATGAAAGCCGGTCCAGTGCGGAGGGCGCGGAACCTCATCGCCGAAGCGTTTAGAGATCGTCTCGACTTCGGCTTCGAGCACTTCACGGTTCGCCACCGGCCGGCTCTGCTGTGAAGCCCACGCGCCGACATTCGATAATCGATCACGGCTTCTAAAATAAGCGTCTGCGTCCTCATCAGGCAACAGGCTGACCGTTCCTTCCACTCGCACCTGGCGCCTCAGGATGGACCAATAAAACGCAACCGAGACACGATTATCTCGCGCCAACTCGATGCCCTTATCGGACTCAAGATTGGTAAAGAAACGGAGTCCCGTTTCACTAACTCCCTTACACAGCACGAAGCGTGTGCGCGGGGCTCCCAACGCATTCAACGTCGATAAAGCCATCGCGTTGTGGTTAAGTTCACCCGATTCGTCGGCTTCTTGAAGCCATCGCTCAAGCCAAGCTGCTGGGTGTTCGTGCGCACGAACCGCATAATCTGGTGGGTTCATCAATCTCAACTCTCCTACGCTGGGTTCACGACCCAAGCCTATTGCCATTCTGACTTCAAGGCACGGACTGTCAACACCCACGCCTCGAAGTGTCTCTCGTGTGCGGTCTACCATGGACCGCTCGGGCGAATGAGGCGCCTTTGCTCGTTTGAGAATTCGAGAAGCAGTCTTGCATGCCATGCTCTATCGACCTAATTCGTCAGCGCTATTGAACCCAGCGCCGTCCCACCTTTTTGAGCAGAGATATCCGTTGAATTTATACAAAGCCTATCTAGAGCAGATCGAAGAGCGTAAACTCCAAGGTCTACACCCTAAACCGATCGAAGACGCCGAGTTCGTTGAGGTCCTGATCGAACAGATCAAAGACGCTGATCATGAACACCGAGCCGACTCCCTAAACTTCTTCATCTACAATACGCTCCCCGGCACCACGAGCGCAGCAGGCGTCAAGGCCGTGTTCTTAAAGAAGATCACGCTCGGTCAGGCGATCGTTCCAGAGATCACTCCTGTTTTTGCGCTCGAGCTCTTGTCGCACATGAAGGGCGGTCCATCGGTTAAGGTCCTACTGGACTTGGTATTGGGCAACGACCCATCGATCGCCTCCTCGGCTGCTGAGGTGCTCAAAACGCAGGTGTTCTTATACGAAGCGGACACAGACCGTCTCGAGGCTGCGCACCGGGCAGGGCACGCCCTGGCGACCGAAATTATCTCGAGCTACGCTCAAGCCGAGTTTTTTACTGAGCTCCCGCCGGTAGACGAGATCATCCAAGTGGTCACTTATGTCACCGCGATCGGGGATGTCTCCACCGACTTGCTCTCGCCCGGTAGCGATGCGCACTCGCGCTCGGATCGAGAGCTCCACGGACAGTGCCTTTTTGAGCACGACAAAGAGAAGCAGCAAATCCTCTTGGATCTCAAAGCAAAGCATCCAGATAAGCGGGTTATGCTCGTGTCTGAAAAAGGTACGATGGGCGTGGGTTCGTCGCGGATGTCTGGTGTAAACAACGTGGCGCTTTGGACGGGTATTCAGTCGAGCCCCTACGTGCCCTTCATCAACATTGCGCCCATTGTCGGCGGAACCAACGGCATCTCCCCTATCTTTCTGACGACCGTCGGTGTGACCGGTGGCATCGGCGTCGACCTGGGGAACTGGGTCAAAAAGCTAGACGCTGAGGGTGAACCGGTCATGGATGAAGACGGAGAACCACAGCTTGAGCAGCTGTTCTCGATCGATACCGGGACGGTCCTGACGATCAACACTCAGACGAAGAAGCTCTACAACGAGGACGGTACGCAGGAGCTGTGTGACATCGCCAGTGCGCTAACCCCTCAAAAGCTAGAATTTATTAGGGCTCAAGGCTCCTATGCGGTGGTCTTTGGCAAGAAGCTACAATCCACCGCCGCCGCCATGCTAGGGATCGAGGTTCCTAAGGTCTTTGCGACCTCGAAAGAGATCTCTCATGAGGGTCAAGGGCTCACGGCGGTTGAGAAGATTTTCAACAAGAACGCAGTGGGCGTAACGCCGGGTGCTGTGCTCCATGCTGGCTCTGATGTCCGGGTCCAAGTCAACATCGTAGGCTCGCAAGACACGACCGGTTTGATGACCTCACAAGAGCTAGAGATGATGGCAGCGACCGTCATCTCGCCGACGGTCGACGGCTCGTACCAATCGGGTTGTCACACCGCATCGGTATGGGACCGTAAGGCGCAGCGTAACATCCCCAAGCTCATGAACTTCATGAACAAGTTTGGCTTGATCACCGCACGCGACCCTAAGGGCGCATACCACCCCATGACGGACGTGATTCACAAGGTGCTCAATGACATCACGGTCGACGACTGGGATGTGACCATCGGTGGC
>Ga0315321_10001638_pt1 | contig 17313 bp, 12 predicted proteins | sample M180m21515metaG_FD_203464 | JGI IMG/M metagenome (GOLD analysis project Ga0315321, IMG submission 203464) | Ammonia-oxidizing marine archaeal communities from Monterey Bay, California, United States - M1 80m 21515 | ecosystem: Environmental > Aquatic > Marine > Intertidal zone | place: USA... | reverse complement strand
CACCATGAGCATGAATTTTCACAACGATCTGGACCGAGTGCTCGAGGGTCGCCTCAATTTTCCTCTTGGCGAAGGACAGACCGTGTCCCGCTTTGCCATGACCGTAAACGGTAAGCTTCGCGAAGGCGTAGTGGTTGAAAAGGCCAAGGGTCGGCAGGTTTTCGAGAGCATCGTCCGCCAAGGGATCGACCCGGGGTTGCTCGAGTGGACCAAGGGCAACGTCTTCAAGGCCCGCGTTTATCCAATACCCGCCAAGGGAGACAAAAAGATCGTCATCGCCTACGAGCAGGAACTAAAGGTTGCGGGCAAAGGATTTCTTTATTCCCTTCCGCTTCACTTCGAGGCGAAGGTCGACCGATTTCACCTCCGGGCCGAAGTATTCAAGCAGGAGGTCGCACCCGATCTCGGTTCCAACGAACTGGCCAACCTGCGCTTTGAGAAATGGAACGAATCCTTCCTTGCCGAGACCAAGAAGGAAAACTACCTACCCAACCAGAGTCTCGCCTTTTTGCTGCCCAAGCAAGCCGACCGCCAGCGCATCTTCGTCGAGCAAGAGGGCGAAAAGACCTACTTTTACCTGAGCATGAACCCCAAGGTCATCGGCAAGCCCAAGACCTTGCCCAAAAAGGTTGCTCTGATCTGGGATGCCTCCGCCTCGGCCCGTAACCGCAACCTGGAAAAGGAACTCGCCGTTCTCGACGACTACTTCTCGAAAATCGGAGACCTCACGGTCACCCTTGTGGTTTTCCGAAACGATGTGGAGCAGGCCCGTGAATTCACCATCCAAAAGGGAGACTGGAAGAAACTGGCGAAGGTTCTGCGGGAACTGCCCAACGATGGCGCAACCCAGCTCGGAGTCGTTGACCTGACAAAATATGCCTGCGACGAGTTCATCCTCTCCACCGACGGGGTATCCAATTTCGGTCAGTCCGAGCTCGTTCACGGCAAATCCCCAATTTACACCTTGAATTCCTCCCCCGTAGCGGAACACGCCTACTTACGCTACCTTTCCCAAGCCACCGCAGGCTCTTACTTGAACCTCGCCAACCTGACAAACGACGAAGCTTTGGCAAAGCTTGCCTCGGTCCCGTATTCCTTTCTCGGTATCAAACAAAAGGGCGAAAGCGTCACCGAAACCTATCCGCGAACCGCCGTCCCGACAGACGGTTCTTTCTCTTTGGCCGGCATGCTCAAGGGCAAGGGTACCGAGCTCACCTTGGAATTCGGATCGGGCGGAAAAGTACTCCATACCGAGAAGATCACCCTCGATCGGAAGGCTCATGCATCGGACAGCGGTCTTGCCCGGAGAATCTGGGCTCAAAAGAAAATCGCCGAGCTCGAACTGCGTCCGAACAAGCATGGGGATGAAATCACCGAATTAGGACAAGAGCACTCCATCGTGACCCGAAACACTTCGCTCATCGTGCTCGACCGCTTGGAGGATTACGTGACCCATCGAATCATTCCCCCCGAAGCCGACCTGCGCCAGCAATACCTCGCCAAGATCGAACACCAGCAAAAAAAAGAGAATGACGGACGCAAGGAACGCATTGCCGGCGTAATCAAGAAATTCGAGCAAAGAGAGGCCTGGTGGAACAAGACTTTTCAGTTCGGATCCGGCAAACCCAAAACGAGTAACTCAGGAGTTTCCCAAAGGAGCTCGGACAATCTTCCTCGGCGACTGATTAGACCCGGATCCTCGGCTCTGCAGGCGGTACCGCAGGAAACTGCCGAACTTGAAGAGGCTCTTGGAGAGTCGGCTCGCATGCTGGAAAACCAAGCTTTGCCCGTTGTTAATGCTGCGGGCGACGATGCAAACGCCTTTATTGCGGAAATCGCTTCTGAAAGGCGGGACGTTCAGTTGGACGCCCTTAATTTGGTGGGCAATTCCCTGGCCCAGATTCGGTCTGAACGGCTAAACACAAGCACATTGAATGGAAAGCAACAAGCAAAGAGCGCCACGCCTGCGGGCGGCATCAAGCTAAAGAAGTGGAATCCCAAGACCCCTTACCTGGCCAAGCTCAAGAAAGCCAAGGAAGGCGAGTGGTATTCCATCTACCTGACCGAGCGCAAGGAAAACGAAGGCAGTTCCGCCTTCTTCCTCGACGTGTCCGATTTCTTTTTGGAAAAGAAACAACCCCTTCTCGCCCTGCGCATCCTGTCCAACGTGGCCGAGATGGAACTGGAGAATCCGCAGTTGCTCCGCATCCTCGGCTACCGGCTCATGCAGATCGGGCGGCCCAAGCTCGCAGTCGCCGTGTTCGAGGAAGTCCTTAAGATGCGCGAAGAAGAGCCCCAGTCTTATCGCGACCTCGCTCTATCCCTCGCCGCCGACAAGCAACACCAGCGAGCCGTCGACTTGCTGCGCCAAGTCGCGGAAGGCAAATGGAACGGACGCTTCCCCGAGATCGAACTGACCGCCCTCAACGAAATGAACGCCATCATATCAACCTGTGGCAAAAAGCTTGCAGCTGGCAACCTCGACAAACGTTTGCTCAAGAACCTGCCCGTGGACGTCCGGGTCATCCTGACCTGGGACGCGGACAACACCGACATGGATCTCTGGGTGACCGATCCGAACGGGGAAAAGTGCTTTTACAGTCATCGTAACACCAAAATCGGGGGTCATATGTCACCCGACTACACGGGTGGCTACGGACCCGAGGAATTCCTTCTCAAACGCGCTCAACCCGGCAAATACCTCGTGCACGTCAACTACTACGGAAACCGCCAGCAAGTCATTGCGGGGGCCACCACCGTCCAATTGGAAATGACCACCGATTTCGGCAAACCCAATGCGAAGACCGAGGCCGTCACCTTGCGCTTGCAAGGCTCCAAGGAAGTGATCAAGGTGGGTGAATTCGTGATCCCCGGCAAAAAGAACAAGCAACAAGCAGTCAGCAAGGAAAAGGAGTAAAATGAATAAATTGAATTTGTTTTTGTTGGCCTGCCTCTTTCCCTTGATCCTCTGTTCGTGTAGTTATTCTTCTTCAAGAGGTTGGAGCTTTTCAAACAGCGATTCCTTTGAGGAAGAAAAGGAGCGACGCAGGACGGTGGATCAGAAAACCGACAGAATCCTGGAAGTCGGCAGAACCAAGGACCGGGCAGAGGCACGCAGACAAGCCAAGGGAGAGGTTTTCGAGGAGGAATTCTTCCGCTCGACCCGTCCATGACGTTTCTTTGACAATTCTTTTACTTGGCCCGAACAACTCCCGCCCCACTCCTTGCTATAAGATTTTCCATGAAAAAAACACTCTTCCCTTCTGAAAAAATCTCCTTGTTCACCGCAGCAACTGCTCTCTTCTTTCTGCTTTGCGGTTGTCAGACAATCAAACGGTTCATTCCGAATGACGAGGTCGCCCGTTTCGGCACGGACCGTAAGTTTCCCGACCTAAACTACACCGGGGACGGAAACTTTACGGATTATGGGAGAAAGGCGGGGATTTTCCGCTTTGTTCTCGATCTAGAATCGATTGATTTAAAGGAAGCGAGCGTGAAGCAATTCGAACTGAAGGGACTGCCTGAAGTCGAATTCGTTTGCTACCTACGGGTCGATCATCCTCTTCCGACCCTAGGAAAGCCAAAGAACTTCGGGGCTGGAGATCTAGTGGTTGAAATGACCCTCGAGGATGAGAACGGTACGAAAGTATTTTTGGAAAAAGCTCCGTTAAAAAACTGGGTCTGGTCTGGGTCGGTCGGAGCCCCCCAAAGCGATCTTTATACCCACAAGACGATATTCACTCCTGAGAAAGGAAAGCCCTACCGGCTCTCTCTTAAAATCGCCAAAGGAAACATCGGAGCCCCCCAAGCCCAATTATTACTCATGGGTGGAGGTTGGAAGGCTTTCTAAAACCTAAATGAAAACGCGATCTATTGTAATCATCTTCCTCTTCGTTACCGCATGGGTCCATGCCGACGATCGGCCCACCATCGATTCCTTGATTGGAAAACAGATTTACGTTGAGGATGCATTTGCCGGACAGTCCTTTACCTTGCTCAAGGGACTTAATGGGAACAATGACTACAAGGTCGAATGGATCCGCCATGGATCAGCGGTGCCCGCAATCAGAAGCCAAACCTGCAAGGTTCGGTTGGACGGCAAGTATCAGTTTCGTTTCAGCCTCGCGCACCCGGAAGAGAAAAAGGGTGACTTCACGGTATCCATTTCCGACAAAGATGAAATCAAGGTTTACCTAAATGGCGTGCGCACACATATTGACGGGATATCCAATCCAAAGCCGAAACCCTTAAAGTAACCCTCCTCATGATCGAGCGCCGTCCCCTTGTCCTCCTTGTGTTTTCCCTTTCCTTCATCGGGCAATTGAAGGCCATCCCCCTTCCCGGCGCCGAACAAGCCAAGGAAGCGACCCGAATAGTGAAATCCGGTGGAATCGAGCGGGAATACGTCCCACGGGCCCAATTGACTGCCGAAGAGGAGAAGACCGTTCTCGCTCTGGCCAAGAAGCAAGGAATCACAAAGGTCGTGAAGATCAAGACATACAATTTATATCCATCCTCTGCTCGGGGCATTAGCGTGCAAGGGGCGGAGGTGATCAAGGACCGCGAGGTATCCTACCAAGTTCTTAATATCAAGTACAAGAAATGGTTCCACCCCGGGGCCAAGCCTGGAAAGGGAGAGATTCAACTGGATGATTTCTGGGCCGGCAAGCCCTACTCCAGAAAGCAGACTATTCTGTGGGTCGGCGAAACCAGCTATCGTTGTGGTTCCGTTCAGGGGCTGAGCTTCAAGGAAGCGGAATCTCTACTCGGTCACTTGATCGAAGGCAAGTTCACCTACGACCCCGGACCGAGGATCAACGACAAGCTCTTGGATCAAGTCGATTGGAAGAAACCCAGCAGGATTGGCAAGCAGGGCGACGTGATCTCAGTCGGTTTTCCGCATAAAGGTGGAACCGGTTCGGGCTTCTTCGACCTGCAGGTCGAATTGGTCGAAGGCAAGCCCAACATCAAGCAAATGTTCCAGGCGATCCCTTGAGGCAATTGCTTCTCTTACTCCACAAAATGACGTTTTCGATGAGATTTAATTTCCTATTTTTCTTTGTCGGGCTCTATGCGTTGTCGGCCCTTGATGCTTCAGCAGCCTTTGCGCCCCATCCTCCAGAAAGAATGATGGAGGAGGCGACGCATGTCGTTCTGGGCAAAGTCGTCGCCCGGAGCTCAAAGACTCAAAAGGCAAGAAGCGAAGGGAAAAGCCGGAGCGATTTCCTCATCGCCCGCGACCGAATCTTCAAGATTACCGTGAAAGTCACGGCCTTGGAAAAAGGCAAAGGCGTGAAGGAAGGCGATGAATTGACCTTCGAAGCTTGGCAACCCTCCACCCGCTTCCCTCCACTGCCCGGTCCTCAGGGACATCAACCGATTCCAGAAATGGGCGATTCCGTAAAGACCTACTTGCTCTACAACAAGAAGACCAAGTCCTATCATCCGTTCATGCCCAACGGGATCAAAATCCTCACGAAGGCAAAGAACTCGAAGTAAGCGATCCACCAAGCACAAAAATCAGCCTGTCGCAAAAAAACGTTAAATATACGCATTTGAGCGACTGTTCTTATTCGTAATTTCTAAAATTCACCCCTAATTTCAAACTCAAAAACTCCATCAGTCCATGAATGCAATAGGTTTCTCCGAACTTTGGTTCGTCTTACTCTCCCTACTCGGCACCCCCCCCGTGGGCGTCACCTTGCCCAACCAGCCCGAACCCGACCCTGCGGCCGATGCCGCCCGCTTTCAGGCAGTCACCGGACAACTCGATCCAGGGGGAGTCGTACATGCCTATGTTAGTGTGGATGGCGACCTCAAGGGAATCGCCGGATACGTAAATTCCATGATGGGCGAGTTGCGAAAGGTTGAGCCGGGCGTTCCGGAGGTTAACGTACCCGCCCTGCTCCGGGTTACGGGACTCGACGCCGTATCGGCGATGGGCTTCAGCTCAGTCAGAACCAAGGACGGATTCCGTAACAAGACTTATATCCACACACCCGATGGACGCAGGGGGCTTCTCCGGTTGATGGGCGGAGACTCGAAACCCTTTGAAGTCCTTGACTTGGCACCAGCAGGTTCGGATTTCGTAATCGAGCAGGACCTCAACTTCAAGACGCTGTACAAATCGGTCTTGGAAGGAGCCGGAGTAGTGATGGGGGAACAAGGAAAAGCCTTGGTCCAAATGGGGCTCAATCAACCCATGCCGCCGCCCATCACCTTCACCATGGAAAAAGTCATGGCCGACCTGGACACCAAGCTCACCGTCATCATTGACGCCGATCCGACCAAGATGGTCCACTTCCCCGATGCCCCAAAAGAATTGAAAATACCGCAGTTGAAAGGGACCGTCCTTTTGGATGGACTTGGATGGGTAGCCGATGAATTGACCAAAGTTCTCGCACCCATGTTGGTCCAGGGCGGAAACCGCGCCCCGCCCTTCAAAATCGTGCGCAACGCAAATTGGGTCGGCATACAATTGGCCATCGAGTCCGAAAACTTTTCAGAGAGAGAAAAGAAGAAAATCATCGAACTCGGTTGGGAAACAGCCTTGCTTGCCCACTATCTTCCGAGCGGAAAACTTGTCCTCGCTTCGGGGAAGAATTTCGCCGACCAACTCTTCGCACCAAAGACCAGTCTTGGGCAAGACCCCGCATTTCAAAAAACGATGAAGGACTTACCGGAAAAAGGGACGGCTCTCACTTATGCCTCCCCCGCCTTCTTCTCGAGCCTCCGTCAATTCTCGGAAAAAGCAAACCAACTGTCCAACGACAAGGAACACGAACAGGATGACCGATTCATCGTCAGTGCATTCATTGAAATCCTCCTGCCTAAGAATGCTCGGGGCGAGGGAGGAGTGACCACCAACACCAAGCACGGCATGCTCACCGTTTCCAACTCGGCACATTCTCACAAAACGAGTTTAATTACGGGACTTGCGAGCCCTTTCTTCGGCGTTGCAGCTTTCACCGTCGGTCAAGCTCTGGAAGCAAGAGATCAAGCCATAGGTGGTTTTGAAGAGCCTCACCTCGAAGATTTCCAACGCCATATCCACGAACACGGAAAGCCCAAGGTCAGACCGACAAAAGAGTTCGAAAAGATCGGCGACTAACAAAAAAGTCGAATCACCGAGACAAACTGAAAGCCTTTACGAAAACCTATAAATACAACGATGAAACTCCATAGCTCAATCACACGCACTCTCACGCTTGGCCTCATGATGGCCCTTGCCCTGCCTCTTGCAGCCAAACCGGGCAAGGTCAAGGTCTTCATCATCATGGGTCAGTCAAACACCCTCGAGATGGGGCGGGTCAAAGGCGATAAGGAAGGCACCCTTGAACATGCGGTCAAGAAAGAGCAACTCTACCCTTTCATGGTCGACGACTCCGGCAACTGGACTACCCGCAAGGATGTCCGCAACGTACACGTCATGGGCAGCGGAGGTCCCGGCAAGACCCGCGAGATGCGCAATGACTGGCTAACCGTATCCGGTGGAAAGATCGGCATAGAGACCGGAATCGGACACCAAATCGGTGATGCTTTGGACGAACCCGTGCTTATCCTCAAAAGCTCGATCGGAAATCGTAGCCTCGGTTGGGATCTCCTTCCTCCCGGCAGCCCCCGGCACGAAGTGGAGACAACCGACAAGAAGACGGGAAAGAAGATGACTCTCGTTACCCCCGCGCACAACGACGAAGTCCGTCACGCAAGCTGGACCAAGGGCGAAGCACCCGCTCCCCCCAAGCATACTTGGCATGCCGGGCTTCAGTACTTGGGCGACATTGCCCGGGCTCAGGACGTGCTGAAGAACCTGGGCAAGTATTACCCGGACGCAGCCGAGTACGAAGTAGCCGGCTTCCTCTGGTGGCAGGGAGACAAGGATCGCTACAACACAGCCCATGCAACCGTATACGGGAAGAACCTCAATCAACTTTTCAAGGCTCTCCGAGAGGAGTTTGACGCTCCAAAGGCCAAGATGGTGGTCGCCACCCTCGGCCAGACCAACAAGGACACGGCCTCCGGAAATGAGAAACTGATTATCGACGGCATGTTCGCTTTTGGCGACAAACACAAAGGGGAAGCAGCGGTCGTATACACAAACCCGATCAGCATGGGTTCCTCTTCCAATGCTCACTATGGAGGAAATGCCAAGACTTACATGAACGTCGGCTTGGCCATGGGAGAAGCGATGGTCAAACTGCTCAAGTAATGCCAATGGCCCTGACCTTGATTTTTCAGGTGGTCTGATGAAAGAACTCGAATCGGCAAAAGTCGGAACCTTCATTGCTTGGATCGTGGCGTTCGCCATGGTTCTCGGAACATCCTGCACCCGTGATCCCAATCCCGTGGATGGAATCATCCAAATGGAGGCGGCGACGGGTGTTGTCGCCGTGTATCCCGGAGACTTGGAAAAAATCAAGGAGAAGATACCGCTCAGAGGCAACGGGAAGAGCAGGAGCTACTTGAAGGCCAATGGCAAAGAAACGGTCAGGGTATCCGGCCCAGGAAGCAATACGGCGGTCTTTCTTTCCGGAGCGACTCCGGAAACGGCCGACTACCGTATCAAGGGAACAAAGGATTTTGTCGAGAAGGCGATCGCAAAAGTGCATGAAATTACCGGCGTCAGCCTGTCTTTGAACCGCCTTCAGTTAATCGCCGAAACAAGAACTTACGCCGCCTTTCGGGAAACCGAATTTTCCCTTCTTGAGGAAGAACTAGCCAAGACCATGACCTCCTTGAGTCGATCCAGTTCCACGTCCAATGAGTTGAAAACCATCAAGCACGCCTTTGAAAACGGAATTCAAGAAGTACGGGTAAAGTTCTCCGAGGAATTCTCTTCTCTCAAGATCACGATCGAAGGTGACCGGCAGTTCGTAGATCGGATCAAGTCACTGATCGGGAAATCAAAGGAGTCGGGAGCTTAGAGGCAATCGACCACGGACTTACTTCATGGCGATTTCCCGCTCCTACCCCTTCACAACTTGGATAACCCTCCTTGGGTTCTTTCTTGGATTCGAATCGGTCGCCTCCGACAAACCCGTAAAGGTCTTCCTTCTTTCCGGTCAGTCCAATATGGTGGGAGCCGGCAAGGTGGACGGTGGAAGCAGTCGCTGGGGCAACCAGTTCATTGACCCGGTGGTTTCGGTCTACAAGGGGGACTACGATCCTCAAGCGAACTACGATTCCATGGAACCAACCAAGACCTTGAAGCTAGATGCCTTCGGGGGCGTGCGGCCCACCCCCTACCCCGGCGGCGGCACGCAAGTGACCCGCGGCTTCGTACAGGTCAAGGAGTCGGGCATGTACGAGTTCCGGCCCGGATATGGAGGATCGACCTACAATGTAATGGAAGTCGACGGTAAGGTCGTCCACCGGCAGGAAGTCGGAGAGGATGCGGTTCGTACGGAAATCAAGCTAGAAGGAGGCAAGAAAGCTCCCTTCAAAATCACCTACTTCAACAAGCAGGCCAACGGCCTGGGTTGGATCGTCCGCCTGGACGTGCCGGGTTCTCTATCGACCCAAGTCAAATTCAAGGGCATGTACCCCTACCTGATCGATGAAAACAGGCAATGGAAAGCCCGCGACGACGTCTGGTACAGGGGCGTGGTGACGGCTGCGGGCAACCGCCCTCTCGGAGTCGCCGGAGGACGAATCGGCCCGGAAATCGGCTTTGGCCATGCCGTCGGCAACCACATCGATGAGCCGGTTCTCATCCTCAAGACCTCGCAGGGCAACCGTTCGCTCTCTTGGGACTTTCTCACCCCCGGAAGCAAGCGCTTCGAATATAAAGGAAAGATCTACGCGGGGTACAAGGAGTCCCCCCTCTCCTGGGATAAAGGGACAACCCCCGAACCGATCAACTGGTATGCCGGCAAGCAGTACGACGACTGCTTCGGGGCGGCTCACGAAGTGCTGAAGAACTTCGACAAGGAATTTCCTCATTGGAAGGGACGGGGCTATGAGATCGAGGGCTTCGCCTGGTGGCAGGGCGACAAGGACCGTTACGTCGAAGCGCATGCCGTACGGTACGAGAAAAACCTCGTCCGTCTGATCAAGACCCTGCGCAAAGAATTCAAGGCACCCAAGGCCAAGTTCGTCGTGGCAACGCTCGGGCAAACCGCCAAAGACGCTCAACCAAGCAACGACAAACTGATCCTCGATGCCCAGCTCGCCGTGGACGGGGCGACCGGCAACTACCCCGAATTCAAAAGGAACGTATCCACCGTTTATACTCATCCGCTCAGTCAGGGCGGCGCCTCCAACAGCCACTACGACGGCAACGCCCAGACCTATATGGACGTCGGGATCGCCATGGGTAAAGCCATGGTCGAACTGCTCAAATAGATTAGATGAGAAAGATATTCACGTTCTTCGCCTTTGCTTGCTTCAGCTTAGCGGGCACTTGGACTCAGGCACGGGAATCGACCATTTCCGTTCAGCTTACGGTTCCCGACGGCGGATGGAAAATCCGCATCGACCGGGTTTACCAAACCCCGACCCATCTGTTGGCTGTTTCGAAACTCGAGCGAAACCCTGGTCTGGCCATTCAAGTCATCAGTCAAGCCAAGGATTCGGTAAAGGTTAAGGCTCCGAAACTTCCCATTCGGCATTTCGTCCTTGGGAAAACTTGGAATTGGCCCAACAAACAGCCCTATTCTTTTCTTTCCGACCCGAAGGAACTTTCCAAGCCCATCGCCGGGGCAAAACTCGTTTATCAAGCCCAAGCCAAGCCTGCGCCGAAAGCCCCGAACAAGATTAACTACATCGTGGTCTACAAGAAGGAGATTTTCACAGATGGGAAAACCAAGCAGGGAGAAACTCTTCGAGCAATCGCCAAGCGACATTGTAAAGAATTGGGTGCATCCTCCCCGGATATGCTTGAAATCATAAATGGCTTCGTTGCCAAATTCCCTGCAGGCAACGTCCCGAGGCTCAAGGCGCTCCCGGAAGTAAAATACATAGAGATGGACCAAGGCTTCTGAACTTAATGAAAAACAAAATCGATCGAACCCTCCTCGTTTTCCTTGTTTTCACCTTGGGTGTTTCAATTTTCGCAGAGGCGAAACCTCTGCCGGATTTCAATGCGGGATCGATGAACTGGGGAACCCAAAGGTACAAGTTCACCCTGATCAAGAATAAGGAAAAGATCGAATTGGGATCCGTCACTCTCCGCAATAAGCTCACTGGGGACCGAGTCATCTTGACGGATGAGTTTCTGCTTTCCATCGAAGGCAAGCCGATGAGTTTGAACATGACCCAGGTCTGCCTTAAGGATCAGTATCTTTCACCCGTAAAAATCGAGTGTAAAGGCAAAGGCAGCGAAGAGTTCCCAACCTTCAAGGCCACCATCGAAGACGGGCAGGCGGAAATTTCAGGCCCCGGGAGAGGATTGAAGAAAATCCCCGAGGGAACCGTCACATCGGCCGCATTCATGCGTATCGTCACTCAACTCCCCCGCGTTGACGGAGCCACCTACCGTTACGCATTTGCATTGGAGGCAAGTGAAATGAACCTCAAGAAAGACTATGTCGCCAAAGTAATCGGCAAGGAAACGATCATCTGCGATGGCGTGCCTGTTGAATGTTGGAAGATTTCCCAGAACGGAGGCGGCATACGCAAACAATTTTTTTGGGTGACCGAAAATGGTATCTTGCAACGCGTTCTGCAAGACGGACGCAAACAGATCGATCTGCAAACGGGCGAACCGGGCGATTGAAATACGCGAACCCAAATAACAATTCCTCAAACAAACCCATTTGGATAAACTCACTAGACCTATCAAAAACATGAATATGAAGAAGACATTCAACGGCGGGTTGATTCTCCTTTCCCTCGGCACGGCAAGCCTCGGCTTGGCCAAGGAGGAAGAAGCAGTCCCACTTACCCAAGCCGGGCAGAAAATCGAAACCCATTACGCAAAGCAACTGGACGACTTGCGGGCTCGACTGGCCAAGGAGATTCCTTTCGACCCTGCTCCCACCACCGAGGAGGCACGGGACAAGAAATTCGATTTCCCCGAGGTTGAAATCGGCAAGGACAACAAGAACAAAGACAATTCCCTTGAGGAACTGTTCACCGAGGAGGAAGAACCAGGCAAAGAGGCTCCCACCCAAGAAGAGAAAATGGCATCCTTCATGACCAGCGACAAACTGGACGATCTCTTGGTCAAGTTCATCGTCCTGCTCGACGCCACCCCTCGCGGTCTAGCGGAGTTCGGACAGCGGAGCAAAGAGCATTTTGCCCTTGTCGAACGCCTGCTTTCGAACCCTGAACTGATGAAGCGGATGCTCATTGCCGACGGAGCCCAAGCCAAGCGGATGCGAAAAGGCTATGGACCTGCCCGCTTTGGAGAGGCTATGGAGATTTACGAAGCAATCCTCAAGACGAGTTCAAAATCCAAAAGCGGAATCCTCAACAAGCTCGCTCTTGCCATTGCCCTCGAGCACGCCCTTCCGGTCAAGCAGACGAACCCACTGGCTCTAGAGGATGCGGCAGAAACCGTGGACCCTCTCAAGCGCTACCTCCACTACGAAAAGGCCTTTCTCGATGGCGAATTGGACCCCACCTTCAAAAACTTGTCCGTCTGGAGCCTCCGCATGGTGGTGAACGGGGACGAACCGGACGAGACCCTGGATTGGGGGCGACGCATGCTCCGCAACTTCAGACCCGACCATATCTACGAATCAAATTTCGGCTGGCGCTACGTCGGGGTCGTTAGCTCGAACGTCCAATACGGATCGGGAGACGTCAAGTACGACAGGCCCGAACTACAAAAGTACCAAAACATTCTGATGAATGGTGGGATTTGCGGACGGCGGGCCTTCTTCGGTCGCTTCATCCTACGCTCCTTCGGGGTTCCCACCACAGCCCGTCCGAGCCGGGGGCACGGTGCCCTCGCCCGTTGGACCCCAGGTGGTTGGTGCGTAAACTTAGGACCCGGCTGGGGATCCGGTTGGACCTCAACGCGCTACCGCAAAGACCTCGACTTTCTCGCCACTTCCAAGGCCCGCAAAAACAAGAAAGCTTTCCTGGAGGTCAAGAGGGCTCAATGGATTGGGGACGTATTCGGGGAAAAAAGAATTCACGGAGACAATGATCAAAGTCTTCAATTCAATAGCCTCGTGACCCTCAAACCTGGTTTTTGGAATGGCTTGGCCTTGGATGCTCAACAAAAGATCATCAAGGATTTGAAGGAAGTAACCCTGGAAGCTCTAGGCGAAGAGCTGGGGGAGTCAAACAAGGCGACCATCGCCCAGCAAGTTATCGCCACACCGGTCGACCCGAAGGAACAAAAGATCGCACGTGCCGAAAACGGCTCGATATCAATCCCCTCGGTCGCCTACTCCAATCCAATTGGAAGCACCCGCGAACTCCTTTCCATGAAGAGCTTTGGGGGTGGCATGCAAGTCTTCCTTCCCCGGTTTGCTCCCGAAGGCCTCACCGTGATGCGTGGAGGCACTTGGAAAGGAGATGCCGGAGCATGCGCCTCAGGCAGCCGAATGCTCAGCGGTGGCTACGGCAGGTATGAAAACTGGGGACTTCGGGCCGCAATGACACCCCCTTCAGGCAAAAAACCGGCCAAGGAACTCACCCTGGACTTGGGTGACGGCGTGACCATGGAATTCATATACGTCGAGCCGGGAACCTTCGTAATGGGCGGAGAAAACGAAAAGGGCGGCCGCTTCGAATGCGTGGAAGTGCCTAGGCACGTAGTGGGTCTGACCAAGGGCTTTTACTTGGGCAAGCACGAGGTAACCCAAGCCCAGTACCAAGTGGCCATGGGATCGAACCCCAGCCGCTCGACCAAGAACCCCGATTGCCCGGTCGACAATGTCTCCGAGCCCGACGCCCTACAGTTCTGCATCCGGGTCAGTGAGATTGCAAACGTCGAAGCGAGGCTCCCCACCGAGGCCGAGTGGGAATATGCCAGCCGGGCCGGACGGAAAACCAAATGGTTCTTCGGCGAGGATCCTTCAACCCTAGCAGAGTATGCATGGTTCAATAACAACGCGGGAGGAAAGTCCCATCCCGTGGGAGAGAAAAACCCAAACCCCTGGGGCTTTTACGACATCTACGGAAACGTCTGCGAGCGCATCTCCGACAAGTACCACAAGGACTACTATGCAAACAGCCCCAAGACGGATCCGACCGGCCCCAAGCAAGCCATCAAATCCCGCTTCGGGTACAAGATCACCGCTTCCAAAGCAGGCAAGTATTCCCTCGAAGCCAAGGTGGTCACGGCCAACTATGATCAGCGGATCAAGGTTTCGGCCAACGAGGGTCAAGAGATCGCGATGAAAATGCCTTTTACCGAAGGCACCTGGCAAAGGTCGCAACCCGTTGAGGTCACTCTAGTCAAAGGTGAAAACCTACTGAACTTCTGGCGCGACGAACCACCCCAAAAAGGCGTGGCGATCAAGGAATTCGTCCTCACGCCACTGGAGTAAAATGGATCTTATATTCTCAGTGATCTCCTGGGGAATGTAATCTGCTTCATTCCCAAAGTCGTGTCGTACATCCCAAGCTAAGATGGATTGGATAGGTTGCCATTTGCCTTCACGTGGTTTCATAACCCTATCGATCGCTTCTTACGCACTGATCTGCGGACAGACTGCCTCTGCGGTCGATAGAGTTTCCAGTCCGCAGATAGACCCGGTTGCGCTGCATGAGCAAGCGACGCGCGCCTTGGATACTTATTGCGTGACCTGCCATGGGCCCGAGAAACAAAAGGGCGACCTGCGTCTGGATGCATTGGATACAATCGACCCGGTGGATCTCCAGGATCTGTACGCCAACATGCAGGAAGTCATCCAACTCGGAGAAATGCCTCCAGAGAAAGCCAAGCAACCGAAAGAAACGGAGAAAAAGATCATATTGCAGTGGTTGGATAGTCAACTGACAGGCAAAGCCTCGAAGGCATTGGCGGAGAAACTCGCGCGATTCGAGTACGGTAACGTGACTTCTCACGAGGATCTATTTTCGGGAGAGTACGCGGACTTGCCAGGGTACACACCGAATCGCAGATGGTTGATCAGTGAGTTTATATTCAATGAGAAAATCAATCGCTTGCTCAATTACCGCCCAACCCGGAAAATCTACGGAACTACATACAAGGTTCAGGGAGACAGCGGTGTTCACTGGAGTCCCAAAACCGAGCATGGCAACAAGTTCCGAAGAACAATCACAAACCCCTTTTTGTTACCGGAAAAAGTAGGCGTTCGATATAGCTCCCACAAGCGCCTAACGACAGGCCACCTGCTGACGATGGTGGGAAACGCAAAACGGGTTTCGGGACATATGTCCTCCTCGTCCATCATGAAGGCGCACTACCCGGCAACCTACGCATTGATGAAGGTCGAACTGGAGCAGCGCGAAACCCTGCGTGCCCGCGAGAACTTCCTCAAGACGTATTCCTTCATGGCCCGGCTGCTCGAAGACATCTATGGTGAGAAACATGAGAAACTACTGCCAAGGGTCGTCCGGCAAAACATCCCCTACCCCGGGCCACCGAAACATCAGGCCAGCGGCATTCAAAAGCGACATGAAAACCTCGAGTTCTTGGGTCGGTTCGATCAGGAGGATATCCGGGCCATCCTTCGGGGAATCACAACCTACAAACAAACCGAATACAAGGTCGAGGAAATCACCGAAAAATCGGAATCGGACAACAAAGGCAATGCGGTTTGGGCGCCTTACAGCGAAGCCAACCTGGCGGAATACAACCACATCATCGAGCAATGCGAAAGGGATTGGTTCTTGGAGGGCGTAACCGACTACCGCATTCAAAACCGCATCACGACCATGAAACTGTTCTACGACACTTGGGACATGAACAGACTCTACCCCCACGTCCAAAAGGGGAACTTCTCTGAACCGAAGTACGTTCCGCTCAATAAGGCCGAAATGGAGGTCATCACCAAGGCAATCAAGAAAAACCGCAAACCGGGCGACCGGCATGCCCAAATCATCGAAAAGTGCTTTTCCGACTGGCAGGCTGAATTCAAGGCGGCACGGGAATCCACAAGTGATGCGGGCGACAGCTTGATCGCCAGGTTCGTCATCGAGTTGTACGAACAAATCCTCGAACGCCAACCAACGGGTTCGGAGCTGGATGAAAACATAAGGCAGTTCAAACTGTACCTCTCGAAATTGGATCGGCAGAAAGCAATCGGAAAGTTGATTGAGTCCCTTGTCCTGAGCACTGAATTTGCCTATCGAAATGAGTTTGGCCAGGGCGAAGCGGATGAACACGATCGACGGTTGATGTCGCCCCGCAATGCGAGCTATGCCCTCGCCTATGCGTTGACCGACGACGGCCCGGATGAAAGGTTGGCCAAGGCAGCCCAAGAGGGAAAGCTGGACTCCCGTAAAGACTATGAGCGAGAGGTTCGCCGGCTTTTGGGTATTCGAGACACGTGGAACGTCATCGACGAGAACGTCCAAGCCGCCAACCTCAACCCCAGCGTCACGAACCAACCGATCCGCAAGTTGCGTTTCTTCCGCGAGTTTTTTGGCTACCCGAAGGCGCAGAACGTATTTAAAGACGACTCGCGTTTCGGGGCGGGACGTCACGATCAAGCGGTCAGCCGACTGATCGAAGAGGCGGACATGATGGTCGAACATATCCTCGAAAAAGACAAACAAGTCTTTGAGACGTTGCTGACGTCCGACAAATTCTACGTCTTTCATAACGGAGACAATGCATCCATGAAAGCCGCCTCCGATTCGCTGAGAAGTATTTACGAGAAGTTCAAGGACAAAGACTGGCAGGAATGGAAGCCGGAAGACGTCGCCGAGCACGAAGCTTTTTTGAGAACCCACTGGGAGTTTCAACGTGAGAAACAAGGCGATCACCCTAAAATTCTCAGGAAGCTCCAAAAAATGATGGACGGTCTTGAGCTGCACTTCGGTGAAGGCCAATCCGGTGCCTTGCCTTACATGAAAAACGGAATGGGATTCTGGCACGGCGGCCCGGTGCTCGGGCGGAGCGGACAACAGATGCGGGGCGAACAAGTCACCACCTACTGGAATTTAAATTGGAAGACATGGGACTATCCAACCAATCAACCAGCCACCATTCCCAACCGAAAGGGGATTTTGACCCATCCCGCCTGGTTGATTGCCCACGCCCAGAACTTGGAGACGGATCCCATACACCGTGGCAAATGGATTCGCGAGAAGTTGTTGGCCGGAACCATCCCCGACGTACCGATAACCGTGGATGCCGTGATTCCGCCGGACCCTCACAAGACCCTTCGCCAGAGGATGGAAAACCGCACGGGCGAATCCTTCTGCTGGCGTTGCCACGAAAAG
>Ga0315321_10001634_pt1 | contig 17328 bp, 8 predicted proteins | sample M180m21515metaG_FD_203464 | JGI IMG/M metagenome (GOLD analysis project Ga0315321, IMG submission 203464) | Ammonia-oxidizing marine archaeal communities from Monterey Bay, California, United States - M1 80m 21515 | ecosystem: Environmental > Aquatic > Marine > Intertidal zone | place: USA... | reverse complement strand
TCAGAGATATCTTGGACGGACTTGCCAACACCGTCATGGCTGGCGAGATCGCAACCGACCTCGGTGACCGCGATATCCGCACCATCGGTGCTGACGATGCCTATTACGGAATTGCTGACAATCCTTCCCTCTGCCGTGACAATGGTAAGATGGACCCAGAGTACCCGACCAAGTGGGCTCCGGGCGTTGCTGTCGGTCCTTCGTTCGCAGGTCGTGGTTACATGTGGGCAAACAGCTTCCCACTCAACTCTCAAATGAACACCATCCTGCCACCGAACAAAGAGGTTTGTATGTGGTGGACTTGGGGTGGAGAGGGAACCATGCCTCCCAGCAGTCGTCACCAAGGTGGTGCTCACGTCCTCATGGGCGATGGTGCTGTGATCTTTATCACTGACTCGATCGAAGCTGGTGACTCTCACGCTCAATCAGTTTACTATTGGGGTGCCCGCGCAGGATCCAAGAGCCCATACGGGCTTTGGGGTGCTCTCGGAACGAAAGCCAGCAAGGAAGTGGTTGAAGAACAGCTAAACCAGTAGTTCTTCGCTGCAACTCCTTGAATCGCACGAAACGGTGTTGCCCTCGGGCAACACCGTTTTTTTGTTGGGATGCCTCCGTCGCGTCTCTGTCTAGCATGAACTGCTTGCTGCTGGTGAGTTGGTAAATTAGGCGGTTGCCAATCATCAACGGTCTCGGAAGCCGAGGTCTTCGGGTGGTGTGGATGACTGACTTACCCCCCCGACTGCAACGGAGTCGAATGAGCGCGACGGCAAATCGGTCGTCGTGTCAGGCTTATGGACGCGGTTTGCTTGATTTGAGTTGCTTGATTTGAATGATTTGCAGGGCTGATCGTCTTGCTGCGGTTGGTTGGCTCTTGGGTGATCTTCGGACACCAGCTCTAATTTCGGAAAGTTGTTGCAAGAGTCGATCTGACCTACCGTGGACCGCCGTGTCGGTGCCAGTTGGAACTATTCCCTGGTGATCAACCCAATTACGAAACAGTCAACCCAATGATGTCTGCCCAGCAGCTTGTTCGTGATCTGCTTTGGGCGGTCAACAGCCCAGCTCTCTTAAGAACGACGGATAACCATGGTTGTGAATCGACGACGTGGAAGTTGCGGGAGCACGATATTTGTGCGACGCATCTTGTTGAGTTCATGGCCAGCAAAGATGCCCGCTCGTTGGGGAGGTACTTTGAGGCGTTGACTTCCTACTGGTTGCATCATGTGCGCAAGGTTGAAGTTTTGGTTGAGTCGTTCGCGATTCGAGAGCAGAAGCGGACGGTGGGTGAGATTGACTTCATCTTCATTGATGAGCAAGCCCGTATGACTCACTGGGAGGTTGCAGTCAAGTTTTACTTGTTCAGTCCTGTGTCGAATGTTTTGGGAAGCCGGTATTTGGGGCCGAATGCAGTTGACACGCTGGACCGAAAAATTGATCGCATCTTTGGTCATCAATTACCCCGCAGTCAAAAATGGTTTCCCAAGGTGGAAGTGCGTCAGGCATTTGTGAAGGGACGGATTTTCTATCCACTCATGGAGCAGCACGGATTGGCGCACCAGGATGTACTGGCGCAGCAGGGTGCACTGACGCAGCATCACGGACAGAAGGAACACCCGTATCTATCCCGTGCACATTTAGAAGGCATTTGGCTCCGACATGCAGAGATTCGATTCATGGATAGCGATGCAGTTTGGGGTGCTCAAAACGCTTATTATCTGATTTTGAAGAAACCACACTGGTTGTCGGTGGTCGAGGCTGATAATGCCACGGACGGATTGATGTCCTTCCGCGAATTTTCGGATTCAATGGAGCAGCATTTTTCAGAAAGCCAGCGCTCTCCGTTGGTCGTGCAGTTGAAGTTGGATGATGCAGGGTGCGTTGAGTCTCGGCGTTTTTTTGTTGTGCCAGATTGTTGGCCTCATTGAGTTGGTCATGACATGATCTCGATTCGAGATCGATATTCGATGAAGCGGATGATGGCGCCAGCAGCCAGAGCGGTCTGGTTTTTTGATGCCCGTGCCGTCTGTTGGAAGATTACAATAGCCGGAAATTAATTTTCCAAATGCGAATGCCCTACAGGTTGCTCATGCCCTTTTTGAATCGTTACGTCGTTTGTTCCTGTGTCGCGATTTTTTGCGTTTTTCTCAGTTCGTCAGCGTTAGCAGAAGACCATGCCGAGTTGGAGATCTGGCCCGGCGATCTTCCTGCTGGTTCGGTGCAGATGGCTCCCAAGGTGATCGCCAAATTGAAATCAGAGCTTACGCAAGAGCGAATACGGTTTGTTGATCGGGCAACCCTGACCGTTTATCCCGCGCCGAAAAAGATTGCCAATGGTTGTGCCGTCATCATTTGTCCGGGTGGAGGTTACAACATTCTGGCTTGGCCGAAGGAGGGCTTAGAGGTTGGGGAATGGTTTAGTTCCATTGGCGTTACTGCATTTGTTCTGAAGTATCGTGTCCCTCGTCGAAATCCAGACAAAATTCACTGGGAGCCGATGCAGGATGTTCAGCGCGCCATTCGGTTCGTTCGTCATCGCGCCGAACAGTGGAACATTGATCCGGCGAGAATTGGAACGCTTGGCTTCTCGGCAGGTGGGCATCTTACCGTGATGTCGGGTGTGCAGTACAAGACAAAGTGCTACGAACGCGTGGATGAAGCAGACGATCTTAGTTGCCGCCCCGATTTCATCTGTCCCATTTATGCAGCTTATCTTGGGGATAAATATAACGACCGAGTTGCCGAACTTGGTCCGTTGGTCACCGTCACGAAAGATACGCCACCAACATTCATGGCTGTGACGTGGGATGATTCGATGCGGGGTGCCCAATCCGCATTACTGTTTGCTCGCCTTCGTGAGCAAGGGGTTCCAGCCGAGTTGCATGCTTATGCCAAGGGGGGACATGGTTACGGCATGCGCCCCTCCGATAATCCAGTCTCGAAGTGGAACGAGCAACTTCATGCGTGGTTGAAGTCAAGCGGATTTTTGAGCAGGTAAGATGGCAATCGCCCCTGCCATCATTCGTGGCAGGGCGTTTTCGGCAGCACAGGCAAGTGTCACCTGAAGCTTCGGGCATTTCATGTCACGCAGGGATTTGACTTCCCTGCTTTGCATGTTTGAAACCTGGCGTCAGGGCTTAAACGCCCACGACTTCACGCCAAGTTTTGGCCATCAAGGCGTGACCATCCTGGGTGGGATGCACTCCATCTCCCGCTAATGCTGATGGTTCTGTGCCCGAAGCCACGGCTTGATCGAACATGGTTTGGAACGGCACCCAGGTTGCCCCTGCTTTGTCTGAGACCTGTTTGGCATACTCTCGGCGAGTGTCGAATTCGGGGAACCACTTCGCTTTGTTTTGTTTGACTGTTCCACTCATCAAAACAAATGGCTCACAGATGACGATTGTCACTGAAGGAAGGGATTTGCGGGTGCGTTCCAGCAACGCGGTGAAACCATCGCGGTACGTCCCTGCGGTACCGTCGTAACGTCCGTTCAGTTGATGCCAAATGTCATTGACACCAATCAGGATGCTCAGGATGTCGGGTTGAAGATCGATGCAATCTTTTTGCCAACGTCGATCCAGATCTGGCACCTTGTTTCCGGAAATACCACGATTGTGAATCTGCAGGTCTAGGTCCGGGTGGGCTGCGTGAAGCAACTTGGCGGCATGATTGGGATACCCCCGACCAAGTTTTTCATTCGCAACGGGATTCTTTTTGTTTCTTCCAGCATCAGTGATCGAGTCACCTTGGAACAAAATGGTCGCTCCCTTCTTCAGCTTTGTTTTCTCTGCCGCAAAAAGAGCGTTTTGGTTCAAACAGGCTGCGCTTCCAACAGTGGCCGCAGTGGTCAGGAATGATCGTCTTCTCATGATTCGTGATTTAAATGGGGGGGGGAAGGTCGAGTGATTCTGGGTCGGCAGATCACGGGGTTTGTCACGGTACGCTCAGGCGTCAGTTTATCCTAAAATGACGGCCCTTGGGGAAGAATTGGTTTCCTGCCGCAAACTGATTGGCGGCAGAGGCGGGCCTTATTGTTGGTCAACAAATAGGCAGGCAGGTTGTGGGGAACGCGAGGATGCTGTCACCTGAAGAGTGAAAGGCTAGACTGAAGGGATGCAGAAAGCGAATCGGGAGTCGCGAGCTGAATCCGTTGTGAGCCGATTCGCAGGGCACACTTGCTCGTTGTTACGCAAACTTGCTCTTGTTGACGTATGGTTTTTCTTGACGTCACCTCTGAATCAAAAGAAGGTGACTTCCTCGAACTTTGGCGAGTGCAGCTTGAATTCGGACCGCTGGAATTCAGACAACGTGAATTCAGACAACGTGAATTCAAGCGGTCTTGATCGTGATGTTCACACGGCAGCTCAGCAAGCACGCACGGGTTTCCAGCCTTGGTTGTTCTTTTTTGTCGCCTCAGCCTTTTACTTCTATGAGTTTTTCGCCCGTGTGGCGCCGGGAGTTCTCAAGAGTGACATTCGAAGTGTGACCGGTGCCAGTGAAGGTGAGTTTGGGCTTGCGATGGGAATGTACTTTCTCGCTTACGCGCCGGCTCAGTTGATTGTGGGTCGGATGCTGGATCGTTTTGGAACGCGTGTCGTGGTCGCACCTGCTGCCATCATTGTTGCTCTGGGCTGTCTGTTGCTTGCTTCGACCGACAGCATTGTCTTGATGGGGGTTGGGCGTTTTCTTCAAGGACTTGGAAGCTCGGTGGCTTACCTTGGAGTTGTGTATTTGGCATTGGTTTGGTTTCCACCACATCGTCACGGCATCATTCCGGGCATTACCGTAGCGATGGGAACACTGGGTGGCTGCACTGCACAGTACCCCTTGGCAATTGCGTCACAGGATTGGGGGTGGCATGTGCCACTTTTTCTTTGCACAGCAGTCGGGATTGCGATTGCTATGTTGTTGTGGTGTCTCTTGCCACGTCGTCCCGAGTGGTTCATTCAATTGATGAGGGAAGATGGGTACGAACCTGAACTTCCTGAACCGATGATTCCAATGGTGCTTCGCATCGCCAGCAATCGTCAGTTGTGGCTGATTTCCCTCGCGGCTGCGGGGCTCTATCTTCCGATCTCGGTGATTGGTGATCTTTGGGGAGTCACCTTTTTAGAGGTTGAAACGGGGCTCGCTACCAAGTGGGCCAGTTTAGCCACGACACTTGTGTTTGTCGGGTTTGCAGTTGGTGGAATGGGGGTCGGTCATCTTGCTGACCGATTGGGGTGTCGCAAGATCCTGTTCGTAGGTTGTGGCGTTGCCTCGTGTTGCACGGCCACACTACTGATGCTCGCGGGTGTCGAACCGACTTGGTTAACGATCGTGCTGTTAGCCGTTCTTGGTGTCACTGTTGGTGGGCAGTCCCTGGCCTTTGTGATGACAGCGGATTTTGCTGCACGGCATACGCGTGGTATTCAGTTGGCGTTTGTAAACTTCATTGTGATGATGTTGCCTGTGGTGGTTCAGCCAGGGGTGGGTTATTTGGCGGGTCTGGGTGTGCCTGAAAATGGTACGGCCGATGCCACTCAAGAACTTCGGGGGTACGCCCTGGTGGTTGGCCTGATGGTGATCGGGACCTTGATCGCCTGTTTCGTCAAAGAGACAGTTTCACGTCGTGATGTGGATTCACAGCTAGTTTGAGATCGAGTGTTGTTCTGCAAGCCAGTATCAGCCGTGAATCACTAGCACCAGTCCAATCGGAAGGGCAAGCACCGCAACGCGTTGTTATTTCCACACGTTGTTCAAATGTACACAGGGTATTGTCGGGCGACTGACTATCTTGATTATTGCAGAAAAAAACAGCATTTTAGGGTGCAAGGGGCAGTCACTTGGGGCCTCAGCAGATGCCAGTGAGCGGCTGAATTGTGGTTGTGACAGTTTCACCCCACTGGCTGGCGATGACTAGCTCGAAAAAAAACAAAAGAAATTACTAATAACTCCGCCCTTCTCGGGTCTTCTCACTGTGCGAGGAGATCTTCTTTTCAAGCGAAGCTCTACCGATAGAACCAACTGGATTTATGTTGCATCGGACTCCACGAGTCATCCCGGCGAACGACAAGTGTCCTGAAAAAGAGACACTGCAGTCGCTGTTTGAATCCGAGGAAACACCGTTGCTGCGTTATGCGTTTTCGTTGGTTCGAAGAAGGGCGGTGGCAGAAGAGATTGTCCAGGAGGTATTTCTACAGTTGCATGTCAAATGGAATGATGTGGAATCCCCGCGTGCGTGGCTTTATCGCAGTGTTCGTAACAAGGTGTTTAACTACATGCGTGACAATCGACGCGAGACCGTAGAGATGACAGCACCCGTGACGGAGGGCCTGAGGAGTGAATCGGATACCCCAGATGGTGTTTTGTCAAAGCTGGAAGCGATCCAGGTGCTTCATGAGATGATCGACTCACTTCATGAATCAGACCGGGAATTGGTTCAGTTGAAATTTTTTGACGGATTGAAGTATCGCGAGATCAGTGAACGCACCGGTTTGAGTGTCGGCAATGTGGGTTACCGACTGCATCACATACTTAAAGAGTTGGCTGGCAAATTGCATCCACTCGGAATGGACGTGAATCCATGAACGACGAATCAAGCCGCTCTGGAATTACAACTGAGCTCGAAGCCCGGATTGTTGCACTGTTGCTCGGTGAAGCTTCCGATTTTGAACGGGATGAACTCGGACGTCTGATCGAGGAACGAACGGACGTTCGTAACTTCAGGGATCAGATGCGGGGTGTGTACGGATTGCTTGAGCACGCCGCTGGCGACGCTCCTCTGGGTTTGGCCATGAAGTCCATGAGTGAAGAAAGTCTCACGGAGGAATTTGAAGCGGAATGGAAGTTAAGCGAGGATAAGAGGTCAACTGTTCTCGCTTTATTTGCTGATCAGGAGGCGACTGAAGAAGTCTTGGCCACGGATGCCGATCGCTCGACGGAGCATGAGACACATGGGGCTGGTATTTCGTCCGATGCAATGGCCCGCAATCCATCCTTGCCTGTAACAAACATGGGCGAGGGTGCAGCAAAGATGGTGCAGAGTTGGCCAGTTCGACTGGTGTTGGAGTATCGGGGGTGGACCACTGCCGCAGGCTTGTTGTTGCTCTTTGGCTGCGCAAGTTTATGGCTTGCATCTACTCGGGACTACGCTGTCACAAGCAGTCGCGTGCAGTCGGATTCAAGCTGGATCGATGGGCCTGTTGCCGTACAGGATTTTGAGGCTCAGACATCAGCTGAACCACCAATGGGGGCCACGCAGGCACCTCTGCCGCCGATGACCGCCAAGCCGAGTGATTCTGCCGGGAGTAACGGAAAGGCGTGGTTTGGGCGATCGAATCTTGCTTACGATGCGAAAGCGGAAAGACCCCAAGTGGAAGAGATGTTGGATAGCGAGGTCCCGGAAAGCGGGTCGTTGCCAGATGAGATGAATGCAAGTCTTGGTGCAGATATGGACATGGACATGAGCAAGGGAGCGAGTACCCCACGCTTGTCGGAGCGTCAGGAAATGTCGGAAGGGGAGGAAGAAGCTCGCTTGTCCGTTAACGGAAAAGGGTTTCAAAATGCAGATCAGAAAGAATTGGAAATGTATTACACTTCACCAGCTACTCAGGGATATGGGCTGAAACAGCGCACTAGCCAATCAGCATCAACACGAGCGCCGATTCCTCTCCCCAGCAGTGGTCTGTTTTTGGGGGAGTTGGAGCCGTCGAACCGGTCAAGCCGTATCTTAAGCGAACGCGGGCAGGCAAGAAAACAGAATCAGCCCGTGGATGGCGATCAGAGTCTTGTCTACGGCTCGTTGAATGGACTGTTTGGCGGTGGCCGGAATCAGAGCGGCAAGTATCAGAGTAGTCAGGACCAGAGTGGCCAGAATCAAAGCGGTGGTGTAATGATTGGCGGCCCGGGCGGCGGCGGCGGAATGGGCGGCGGCGGAATGGGTGGCATGGGTGTGGCAGGTGCCATTGCGACCAAGGGTAAGGCCAGTGGTCTTGCCAATGGTGAGGGAATGGATATCGAACAACGGTTTGGCTACAAACGGCAGACACAAGGGCAGCAGCAGGCAGCCGGGAAATCTTTAGAAAACAGCATGGATCGGGCTGAAGCCAAAACATCTTTTCCTGCAGCTGATCCGTTTGGTGGGAAAGCCAGCGAATCGAAACTGGAGGCCCAAGCAGAACGAATGCTCAGGTCATCCAGTGAAGTTCCAATGCTAAGCCAGCCATCAGCTTCTGTCAGTGGCCCCGGTCCAGGGTTATTGGATGGTATCGAAGCGAATGAAAGTGGAGGAGAAGTCCTGCAGAACTTCAGCAAGCGTGTTTCCGGATTGGATTCGAATGTTGCAGGAGGCAGACAGACTGAATCCGCAAGGGTGATTGAGAATGCTGAAATTGCCTTAGACAGAATTGCTAAATCTGAAGCAAACAAAGCGAAGGACGCACTGAACAGAGATTCTTCCAAGGAGTCAGCGAAGAAGAGGAAACTTGCCATCCTTGGGAAGAAAACGGATCTGCAAACATCCGTTCCCACTGGGTTTCCCGAGATTGATGCCAGTGCTAATGGATTTTCAACATTCTCGTTGCATGTTAGCGACGTCTCCTTCAAGTTGGCGCAGGCTGCATTGAACAAAGGGGAATGGCCAGATGCCAGTCGCATTCGCAGTGAGGAATTTCTGAACGCATTCGACTATGGTGATCCGATGCCGACTCAGAACGAACGAGTGTCCTGTCGAATTGAACAGTCGATTCATCCATTTCTTCAGCAACGCAATTTGTTGCGTGTCGCGATGCGGACCGCGGCGGCAGGCAGATCCAGCAGCACACCGCTCAGGCTTACGTTCCTACTCGATAATTCCGGCTCGATGGAGCGTATTGATCGACAGCAAACTGTCAGAAAAGCTTTTGCCGTTCTGGCTCAACAACTCAAACCGATCGACGAGGTCACGCTGATTAGTTTTGCGAGGCAACCGCGGTTACTTGCAGATCGAATCAGTGGAGCTGCGGCAGGATCGTTGGTGCAGACAATCGAGAACCTGCCCAGTGAAGGTGGAACCAATCTTGAGGCTGCTCTTAGCTTGGCTTTTGAGAAGGCACAGGAACAGTATCAGGAGAACGCTCAGAATCGGATCATTCTGTTAACCGATGGTGCCGTCAACTTGGGTGATGCCAGTCCTGAAAGGCTTGCGGAAATGATCGTGACAATGAGGAACAGGGGAATTGCGTTTGATGCTGCGGGGATCAGTGCTGATGGCCTCAACGATGAAGTTCTGGAAGCCCTGACCAGGAAAGGGGATGGGCGTTATTACCTGCTCGACTCGCTGGAGTCTGTTGAGGATGGTTTCGCAAAACAGATTGCGGGGGCGCTTCGACCCGCTGCCAAGAATGTCAAAATTCAGGTTGCGTTCAATCCGGAACGTGTTGGCAAGTACAAACTGCTTGGCTTCGAAAAACACCGGTTGAAGAAAGAGGATTTTAGAAACGATAAAGTGGATGCGGCGGAAATGGCTGCTGCAGAAGCCGGTGTCGCGTTGTATCAGGTACAAGCGAAGCCTGATGGGTATGGAGATATTGGTACCGTTTCGGTGCGTTTTCGCGATCTTGAAACAGGCCAAATGGTCGAGGAAATTTGGCCGATCCCCTATGAGACGAGCGTTGCTCGCTCAGATCTCTCTTCACCTTCGATGAAGATTGCGACCGCAGCCTCGCTGTTCGCAAGCAAATTGAAAGGGGGAGTCATGGCCGACACGGTGGATCTGAAGGAACTTGCAAGTTTGCTTTCGAGTCTTGCTCCAGAACTAAGAAACAATCAGCGGATAAGAAAGCTTGAACGGATGATCCAGCAGGCACGACAAATCAATGGAAACTGACACGCAACGTCACCTGGGCCATGTTACATCCATGTTACAGGAGGCCAGACGCTTGGTGCCTAAAATCTATCGAGGGTGTTTACTGTGCGTTGAGTGGCGTACCGATGACACGCGATCTGTCGGGTCCATGACCCAGCAGCAACAAATGAAAACAACACGGTGATTATCAACCTTGGAAAGCCAGAGTGATGCTATGAGAAAGCAAGTGTTTCCAACTTCTGAATCTTTGGGATCTGCTGCCACTTCGATCATGCGCCCCGTGAGTCTTGGGCTGCTTGGAATGATGGCCTGCCTTGCGATTGCTTTGGGCGCCCCAGCGTGCGCTCAGAGTGAAGGTGAGGCTGATGCAACAATTTCTGCGGACGTTGAAACCGTTCGAACGATTGTGCTGGAATCACGTACACCTCCTCCGCCTCCGGTTTTCTTTAGTGCCCAAGTGGTTGCAAACGCCAACATCGGTACAGAACGTATCGATCAGACGGTAACGTTGACGGTCAAAGTGGTGCAAGGAAAGCCCGATGTTTTGAGTTTCGGTCTTACTGGAAATGGACGGGTGCTGGAGGTCAAAGGTGACGGAATTGCCTCATGGTCAGTTCGACAAAGTGGTAACGATAGATTTCTGGATCTTCAACTCGAAGAAGGTGTTATCGATCCCAAGCCGGTTATCAAAATTTCTTCACCAAAATACAGTTTGCCCACCGCGGTCAACCTGACTCACTTAGGGCCGGGAGCCAGCGTTGGTTTTGATTCAAGAGTGAGTTTCAAGTATGGACCTGGTGTTACAGGGATGCTGGCGAATGTAAGTGGATTTGTGCCACTGTCTGGTCGCAAGGGGGAAAGCAGTTTTCAAACATCCACCGGAGGACAAATTAAATTGTCTTTGTCGCGGGACAGTGCCTCGCCTGATCCAGTCGAGTTGAGCGACACGAGCTTGAATGGAATCGTTGATAGTGATGGGCAATCTGCCCGGTTCCAATTAGCAACTACAGCGAGAGTAACCGATCCATCGGTTGAGTTGACGCTATTGAGTGGGAATGCTGCGCTGGTTCAGATGCCTGAGGATGAAAACTATCAGGTGCGTTTGGCCACGACAGGTAAGCAGAGTTTTTACAAAGTTCGCTTTTCCAAAGTTGGCACTTTTCCTGTCCAACTGGATTTTATCGCGAAAATTGACAAGGCGGCTGATAGTCAAAGAAGTATTGATTTCACCATCGCTGCCGGCGCTGTCGTGCCCATGCGTCTTGAGGGACTCAATGCGGAAATGACCTTTCATCGCGATCAGCAATCAGTATCACCGTTGTGGCAGGAAAATATCTGGGTTGGATTTCTGCCGGCCAGTGGCCGGGTCCATTTGAAATGGAAACCGAAACGCACGGCGGGAGAAGGCAAACTGTTTTTTACGACAACGGGTATCGTTGAGGCGCGAGTTGGATCTGGTTTGCTGCGACAGGATCATCTGCTGAGTTATCAAGTTCTGCAGGGAGCATTGGGAGCGTTGGGGATGAGTCTGAGTGGCCCTGGTGAGATCCTTGATGTGAAGGGAGACAATATCGTGGCTTGGAAGGTGAGCGAAAAAGATGGTCAGCGGCGATTGGATGTGACGCTCAGTCAGCCCATCACTGATACAGCTCAAGTGAGTATACGTAGCCAAACTCCACTGGGGGCGTTCCCTGTACGAATTGAGGGTTTGCGTCTGGAGCCGATTGGTACGATTCGCCACTCCGGATTTCTGAGACTGGCAAATCTTGGTTCCGTGCGATTGGAACCCACGGCACTTTCTGGGCTGACGCAGTTGTCCCCAGAACAGTTCCCCGGCAAAGCGTTGCAGGCTCGTCAGGTATATGTTTATCGATTCCCCGCAGCATCACACGCCTTTACTGTCGTTGCTGACCGAATTCAGCCCGAAGTGAGTGTGTCTGAATTGCTGCTTTATCAGTTGGCTGAGACGGATCGTGTGATTCGGGCCGACATTGAACTTGATATTCGCGAGGCTCCAATCCGCGAATGGAATTTCAGTATCCCCTCGGATTACTCCGTAGTCTCCGTGGCAGGAGCAAGTGTCGCGGATTATCTCACAGCCAGTGAGGTGGTGGATGGTCTTCGTAACTTGAAGACTATTTTCGCGAAGGATGTTTCCGGTCGTCAGCTGATCAGTCTGCAGCTTGAAAAAAGTGAACCCGCTACTGCTGGGGATTGGGGATTGCCTCGAATCGAACATCCCGAGGCCAAAGCGGTTCGGGGTGACATTGGCATCATTGGCGCTCCAGGTTTCCGAATTGCGGTAGAAACGACTGAATTACTCGTTGAGAAACCACTCTCTTATTTTCCAAAGCCAACCGCTAATCTGCAGCAGGCGTTCAGAATCCGTGAGCCAGATTGGTCGGCCACGATGAAAATTGAGCTTCTCGATCGCAGCATTCAAAGTGATGTATTTCACCTCTATTCATTGAGTCAGGAAACAATCTATGGAAGTGCGTTGATCAATTACTTTATCACCGGAGCGCCTGTTTCGGAATTGCGGATCACGCTTCCCGAGAATCTGAAGAACGAAGTGGTCGATGGGCAGAATGTGCAGGATTCGCGTCGCGATGGTGACACGTTGATCGTGTCTCTCCACCAACCCGTGATGGGACCTTACACCCTGTTGGTCACATTCGAGGAAAAGCCAAGTGATTTGGAAGGAGCGTTCTCTCCGGGGCAGGTCGCGCCGTTGGGGGTGCAGGGAGAACGCGGCTACATTCAAATTGTCAGTCCCATGCAAGTCGAATGTGATACTGAATCGATTTCCGATGGAATGCTTGTTCTTGATCCGCTTGAATTGCCGGCAGAATTCAGACTGTTGAGTACTGCGCCCCCGCTAGGGACGTGGCAGTACACTGAACGGCCCTTCAATCTCAATCTGAAGGTCACGTGGTTTCAGCCTGGAACCACGGTTAGTCAGGTGGTCGAGTTTTCTGAGGCAGAAAGTCGTGTTTCTCGTGATGGAGAATTGGTCACAGAAGTGCTGTATTATGTCAAGTCTCGTGGGGAACGAACGCTTCGGATACAGATTCCTGATCAGCCCGTGCGATTGTGGGAAGTTTCGGTGCGGTGTCGTGATGATGCGAATGTCGGAGTAGCCGAATCCCCGTTTCTGCCCGTCACGGCAAGGCGATCAGGTAATGAAACTCTTATACCCCTGCCTGGTGGGATTGATCCCAGTATCCCTGTTCAGGTGCGATTGCGTCTCGGGAAACCCGCAGTGAGTGAATCGCGACCACAGTTGATGTTACCCATCGTGTTCGCACCGGTATTGAAGACTGAGTGGAGTGTTAAGGCAGACGATCAGCGAGTGCTGGTGCCGACTGGGGGTACGGTAGAACCACCCGTGCCAGTTCTAAGACCATCTGGTTTTGACTGGTTGGCTCGGCGGGGTACATCCTCACTCCTTGTGATCATCTTTCTCATTGTTGTGGGCTTGGTCATTCGAAGCGCTGACGGTGAGTGGCGACATCTTTGTTTGCTTCCTCTGGTGGCAGCACTCTACTACGCCTTGAGTTCAGCATCGTTTGCATCGACCCAGACCGGAGAAGTTGTTCCTCTGATGCTCAGCCTGCCAATTCTGTCAGCAGGTGATGTGGTAGAACTCGATGTGCACAATATCCCAACTTGGCAAGTCAATCTTTCAACACTTGGGGTCGTCGTTTTTATCATCAGCCTTGCTGGCTTCATCTCTTCTAGAATGAGTCGATTTGAAGAGTACCGAATGCCATTGCGGGTAGGTTCTGCATTCCTGGTCTTTGTCGCAGTGTTGATGCAGCGGGACAGTGCCGCATGGTTTTTCTGGCTGCTCGCGACAGTGATTTTCATTTTTCTACTTTTGCACGCAGGTTGGGATGCATTGCGGTCAGCGAAAGCCCGACTGGCAGGTGCAAAGAGGGCAGGGAAGCCAGAGGATTCAGAGGAGTGGGAAGTTCTTGATGATTCAGCCGATGATGAAGAAACAGATGGTGGCCCAAGCCCAGTGACTGCGACCATTGTCATGCTTGGATTGTTGCTGTCTTCGATATGTTCGTCGAGCATCGCGGATGAACCAAAGGCTCAGCAAGCAACCAAGCAGGTGGCGACGCAGGTAAGTCTGCGGTCAGCTGATTCGATTGAGCAAACATGGCAGTTGACGAATCTGGATCAGCGACTTGCCGCTGCGGGAAAAATGACTTTGTCTGGTAAACCGGGAGATCGATTCCTCGTTTTGAAGTCGCCTGCTGTTTTGACGAACTTCGAGGGTGAGGGGTTACGCCTCACCAAGACCACTTTACCCGGGCTCGGACTGGTTTACGTGGTGAGTATCCCAGCCCAGGAATCCGGTGATGAAACGGCGAATGCAGAGGAAGGTGGATCCGACATACCGGTAGCAGATCAGACCTACCAAGCCAATTTCGAATTTCAGGTGGAAGCAGTCAATCCAAAAGATGGAATTGCCGTTCCCACGGGTGATGCAGCCGTGCAAAAAATTGAACTCACCTATGATGAAGCCGGCTGGGATGTGGTCTGTTCCACCGCTGTAAAAATTGAATCGGTTGCAGAGAAAGATCAGTCAGTAACCACAAGCCGGTTGTTGCTCGGGCCGGGGAAGGGATTGGTGATGCTGAAGCCCAGAGCCCGTGATGTCACGATGGAAGAGACACGGTTCTTTGTTGAGGCTTCCAATTTATTTCTGCCGGGACCTGGTGTTGTTGATGGCAGGCACCAACTCAACATTCGAGCCTCACAGGGGCAGGTAAGCGAACTGACAGTGCTCGTGCCCCCAGGGCTGACGGTCAGCGATGTCGGGGGGCCTGTAGGATCATGGCAGTTTGATGCTGATGAAGGTAGGCTAACCCTTGAAGTGTCCCCCGCTCAGGCAAAGCCCTTCAACATTACAGTCGAGACCCAGCGTGGTCTGGAGCCGCTGCCAGCCGACGTCAAGCTTGCTCCACTCAGCGTTGAGGAGGCTGACGGAGAAGTGGGATTGGTCGCGATTGCCTTTGGCCCAGATGCGCAGCCAGAAACCTTGAAGCCAGAGAAAATGTCGACGGTAAATGTCGGTGACTTTGACTTCAGTTTGAATACGAACCCCGAGGCGGTCTTGCATCGTGTCTATCGCTACGGTGCAGAGGGTGGTGAGGTTGATTTGCGCGTGTCGCCGGTGGCCTCGGAAGTCAGGGTGATCAGTAATCAGGTGCTCTCGTTTGGTGATGAACGTGTGGTACTCGCAGTCAATTTCTCAGCCGAAATTTCCCGAGCTGGCCTGTTTCAATTAAGTTTTCCACTTCCAACTGGTCTTGAGGTTGAGTCCCTCAGTGGAGCATCGTTGCATCACTGGGCAGAGTTAAGTGAAGACGGGCAGCGTCAAATTATCTTGCATCTCAACGGCAAGACGATCGGTCCACAAAGTTTTTCCCTGACGCTGACTGGCAATACGCCAACGAATGTGTCGGAATGGGAAATACCTCGGTTTGAGCTGAAAGAAGGTGTACGTCAGACAGGAGAACTCATTGTTCGACCCACGACCGGAATTCGATTGAGAACCCTGTCGCGGCAGAATGTCTCCGAGACGGACCCGCGATCCATGGGTGGAAAGTCACCTGGAGCTCTTGCATTTCGACTGTTGCAACGAGACTGGAAACTCGTATTGGGAATCGAAAAACTTGAGCCGCGTATCTCTGGCAATGTCTTGCAGGAAATCACCCTTCGAGAAGGACAGACCCGTTCCGCGTTGATTGCAAGTTTCCATGTGCAGAACGCCTCCATTCGTGCTTTGCAGATTGTCCTTCCAGTTACCAATGCAGATGAAGTGAAAACGTTGCGAGCCAGTGGAAAAACTGTCAGTGACCTTGTCAAAATTGATGCTGATAAGAATTTGTGGGAAGTGCAGTTCAAGCGTAGAGTGCTTGGGAAAGTTGAGTTTCGAATCGAATACGAACGTCGGGGTGATCTCAGTGAAGAAGCAGAGGTTCTGCGTTTGGCTGAATTTCCACAAGCAGGTCAATTGCCGTTCTATTTTGCCATTCGTGCAGGAGGACGCCTCGAGATCGACATCGAATCCATGCCTCAAGGTTGGCAGAAAATTGACTGGAACGCTGTGCCCCCTTCACTGCGTGACTCCGAAAATCGGAATGCCCCTGTTGTGACACTAAGAGCTCAGAAGTCTGCGGAACCACTGGACATTGATGTCGAACGACACTCACTGGCCGATGCACTCAAGTTGCGAGTTAAGAGTGGAACCCTGTTGACTGTGCTTTCACCCAAGGGTGATCAATTGACGGCTGTGGATGTGAGCATGGAAGTCATTCAACGCAGTAGTCTGAGCGTTGGCCTGCCCAAAGGAGGAGAAATCTTCAGCATTTTTGTGAACGGTGAAAGTGTGAACTCCATTCGCGTTGGTGGTGAAAAAAATGCATGGCAGTTCTACATCCTCCCCGGCATGGACGACCGAACTGCCCGTGTCCGATTTGTTTATACCGTTCCCGGCAGCAGTCTGGGGAACCTGAATCTGGAAAGTCCTCAACTCAATGTTCCGCTTGAAAATATTGAGTGGAGCGTGATCGCGCCCAAAGGTTTCGACTTGACAGACAACGACGGCAATCTTGAACTGGTTGGACGTGCCAGCCAAGCTGAATATGACGTGCAATCCTACCTTTCTAAAACCAGTCGATCTCGACAAATGAAAGCTGAACAAGCTGCTAACACATTGCAGCAAGCAAATCAGCTCATTCAGAATGGAGAACAAACAAAAGCGAACTGGGCTCTCAATAGCGTCGCTAATCAGTATGGACTCGACGCCGCATCCAACGAAGATGCCCGTATTCAACTTGAAAATCTGCAAACACAGCAAGCAATTGTTGGACTCAATACCCGTCGACAAAGACTTTTCTTGGATAATGATCGGGAAGAAATTGCAGTAGGTGACAATCAGCAAATGCGGCAAGCAGCGGCAGAGAATCCTATCCTGCAACAGGATCAGTTGAATTACCAACCGCAGGAATTGAGCCAATTGCTGCGTGGTAATTCAAGCGAGGATAACGCGACCTTGCAGCGTATTGCGGGACGATTGGTTCAGCATCAAAGAACGACCGAACCCGCACCGCAGGCAATCGTTATCAGTCTTCCTGAAGAGGGTCATGTTTATACCTTCCGTCGGAGCGTGCAGGTCTCAGAGAATGCTCCCCTGGAACTTGAGCTGGACTTTGAGTCTCGCTTGCGTTTGCCGTTGCTGAAGTCGACTCTCGTCATCATGTTGCTGGCTGCTTTGGCTGCTGTTTTTGTTTGGTCCATTGGCCGCAGAAAAACAACCGTCTGAGATGCGGAAGACAATCAAAACGGTTTATGAGTGTTTTGGTGGCTTGTTCCTGCCATGAATGGCTAGCGATGTTGTACTACAGATTGCAGGTTCGGTTTCTGGGCATTGTTCTGCTTGGGACTTTTGCGAGTCTCGCTTGGGCTGCAGGAGGAACGGATGT
>Ga0315321_10001630_pt1 | contig 17338 bp, 15 predicted proteins | sample M180m21515metaG_FD_203464 | JGI IMG/M metagenome (GOLD analysis project Ga0315321, IMG submission 203464) | Ammonia-oxidizing marine archaeal communities from Monterey Bay, California, United States - M1 80m 21515 | ecosystem: Environmental > Aquatic > Marine > Intertidal zone | place: USA... | reverse complement strand
GCTCCGCACCATCGTCTCGGGCGGTGGCCGCCTCAGCCCCTCCCTCGCCCGCTGGTTTGGTCAGGTGGGGATTCGCGTGGTGAACGGGTGGGGGCTCGCGGAGACGGGCGCCCCCCTCACCGCATCCAGAGAAATAGACGGTACCGTCGGCCATCCCCTGCCCGGGGTAGCGGTGCGCACCTCGGCCATCGGTGAGCTGGAGGTCAGCGGACCGTGTGTGATGACCGGCTACTACGGCAATCCGAAGCAGACCAAACAGACGCTGTCCGACGGATGGCTTCGCACCGGTGACGTCGGCGAGGTCGACGAGCTGGGCCGGGTGGTGCTGCAAGGGCGGTTGCAGGACCAAGTGCCGGGCCCCACTCCGCTGGACCTTGGAGAGGTGGATGCAGGTCTGAGCGTCCCCGGACGGCGTGTGGTGGTGAGCTGCATCGCCCACAACAACGTAGGTATCAACATCTTCAGCTTCCGCCCCCGAGGGGATGCAACCATCCCAGACACCACTCTCCGAAGCGATGTGGCCGCTTGGAACGACATCCACCCAGTCGAGCACCGCATCGTGGGCCACGCGACCATCGACGCGTGTCTGTCGCCAAGCGAGGGCACCTGCACCCCCACCCTGTCCCCACGAAGAGACCATGTGATGGGCCGCTATATGAGCCTTCTCACCAAGCCGTAGCGTGAATTAGGGCACCACGAAGCGCAACCGTGGGCCCGCCTCCACCACCAGCTGCTGCCCGCCGATGACAAAGTCGCCGTCCATCATGAAGCCCTGCGCCGCGGGACCTTCGATGACGAGCCGCTGTCCGACGCGGTCGATGATGCCGGGCTGGTCGAGCGGACGGCCGAGTGGGATGCGGTACAGGCGCTTGAGCACGGTCATCGGCGGACAGGCGAAGCCGAGGGCGTGGAAGTGGTCGGGATGGTCGCTTGCAGCGTGGAAGAGCTTCCAGCCGAGCCCCAGGTCGGCCATGGTGCCCACTGCGATGGCGGCGTAGCCAGAAGGCTTCCAGTCGCGCCCATCGAGGGTGACGCGGGCCTCGTCGAGCGCGAAGACCTCCCGCGCGAGCGGACCGCCCACTGCGGTGCTGAGACACACCTTGGTGACCAGCTTGATGGCCTTCCAAGGCGTGGGCTGGGCCCCTTCTTCGTACATCCTCATGAAGCGGTAGAGCACGCCAGTGCCGAAGAGGAAGCCCGCGTGGGTGTTGTTGACGACCGTGGCGGTGCGCTCGACGGTGCGAAGAGGCTGGCGGCCATGCCAGGCGGACACAATGCGTCCGAGCATGGCGTCGCCACCAGTCTTCTGGCCGATGTTGCGGGCCATGGTGTTGAGGGTGCCCCCCTTGAGGATGGCCACGCAGGGCAGACGGACCGTCCGAAGGTCATCGCCGGTGGCCCCATCACCGTAGACGACCACCAGCGCGCTGAGCACCTTGTGGAGGGTGCCGTCGCCGCCATTGACGCAAACGATGTCGATGTCGCGCTCACGGAATTCGCGCACCGTGTCTTCGAGGTGGTCCAGGTCCCGTGGCTGGGCGACCACCCCGGAGTCGCCAAGCACATAGGTGAGCCGGTCGACGAGCTGTGGATTGCGGCGATTCTTGCCGCTGCGGGGGTTGCTGACGACGGCGATGCCGGGCACGGGAGTCCTGCGCGAGAGGCCCCCCGACTCTATCCCCTTCTTCGCGTGCTGGGAGCGACTGTGGACCGACTCGAAGTGCGGGCCTTGTTGGGAGACCACACTGCCTCAGATGAACTCGAAGATGCCGCGCTGGACCGCATCTACAGTGTGTTGGACCAGGCAGACTCCAGCATCGACCTGGGGTCGCGCGCCACCACCGAGCCGGGCCACTTCACCACGTCCGCGGTGGTGGTGTCTCCAGACTCGACTGACGTATTGCTCGTCCACCACGCTTCCTTCGGAATCTGGATCCAACCGGGGGGCCACACCGAGCCGACCGACGAGACGCTGGTGGCTGCGGCGCTACGGGAGCTCTTCGAAGAGACCGGCTTGAGGGCCTCGGATGTGACCCTACTGGGACTGCTCGACGTCGACGTACACGACGTGCCAGACGGCATCAAGGGCCAGTCCGCCCACCAGCACTTCGACCTGCGGTTCGCCTTTCAGGCCCGCACGCGGGCGGTCGAGGCCAGCAGCGATGCGAAGGAAGCAAGGTGGTTCTCGCGTGAGACGGTCGCGATGCCCGGCGCAGTGGACACCGACAACTCGGTGCGCGCGGCCATGCGGCGACTCGGCCGGCTGCTGTAGACCTTACTCCTCCGTCGGACGATGGAGCACGGGCCTGCCCATGGTCTTCGGTCTTGTACTCGGCAGAGGTTCTCGAACGCCGCCTGAGACGATGTCGAGCAAGGAGCTGTCGTCAAACGAAGTGGCGTCTCCGAGCTTGCCCGGGTCGTGGGCCTCTGGCTTGGTGGCGATCTCTACGGGCATGGTCCCCACCTCGCCGAGCACCTGCTCACCTTCGACGGGGCACCCACCAGCCCACCAATCAGAGACCTTGTCCCACGCCCAGTTCAGCAGGTTGGGGTCGGTGCCATCGCCCACGACTGCTGCGACTGCGGGGACCGATGCGACCGCGCTGGTTGCAGCGGCGAGTCCGACCAGGAAGCGACGGCGGCTGCGGAATCGAATCTGAGCATCGGCACCGACCGCGTAGCGTACACAGACCTCGGGATGCTTGAGAACCTCAGCGGCTTCGTCTTCCGAGAGGGCCGAGAGGTGGTGGACATGCTTGTCGCAGTGGTCGCAAAAGCGCTTGCGCTCTCCACCGTGCATGTCATCCCAGCTCGCGGAACACGGCTCAGGAATAGGGACGTCGTCGCGATGCATGGAAGCTCCAGGTGCGGGAAGGACCAAACGGGCGCAGCGCATGCCACTTACACACTACATCTGCGGACTTCTGGGTGCCTCCTGCCCTCCTCCGACAGGAGCCGTTCTATGCCGGTCCCTCCAATCGTAATTGGTATCACAATGGGCCATCGGGACCTGGGGCCGGCGCCCACCCCGAATGGTCGGGTGCGTCCACGGCGGCCAGAGGTCGTGCTGAAGGCTGCACTGGTGGAGGCGGTGCAGGCCACGGGCGCGGTGGCGGTGTTGCTGCCCCCGCTCTCCAAGGGGGCGAATGCGAACCAGACGGTGGACCGCTTGCTCACCCGCCTTGACGGCGTCGTGTTGGCGGGCGGGGCGTTCGACATTCACCCGCGTCACTATGGCCAGCAGGTCGAGGGTCGACTCGACGCGCCCGACGAAGGCCGCACCGGACTTGAGCTGTCCCTTGCGCGGCGACTGCTCCACTCATCGACCCCTGTGCTCGGCATCTGTGGAGGACTTCAGGCGCTCGCCGTCGCTGCCGGAGGGACGCTCCATCAACACATTCCCGACGCCTTTCCCGGGGCCATCGATCACGAGCAGGCGACCGACCCTGCGACGCCCGCCCACTTGGTCAAGGCAGAAGCTGGACTTCTCCAAGACGCCCTCGGTGAGAACATTCTTGTAAACAGCACCCACCATCAGGCCATCGATACCCCCGGCGCCCTGCGCATCGTGGGATGGGCCGAAGACGGCGTGGTGGAAGCTGCGGAAGGACCCGGACGGTGGTGCGTGGGGGTGCAGTGGCACCCGGAGCTGCTCGCCCATGACGCCCTGTTCAAGTCCTTCTTCGCGGCATGCTGCACCCGCTGAAGCGAGTGGCTACTGCTCAGCGTCTTCGGGGCTCCAGGTGCCGGCGCGGCCGTGCTTGCGCACGAGGAACACCTCATGGGTACTCTTGCGCTTGCGACGGTTGAGCTCGATCTCCATCCAGCGTCGACCCGGAAGGTTCACCCGCACTGTGTTCTCGGCCCACGGCATGCGGCTCACCCGCACCTCAACCGGCGTGACACCCACATATTGCCGGCCGACCCGCACCTGCGCGCCGGGTGGGTCGGAGGTGATGAGCGCACGGTGACGGCAGCCAAGACTGGCCAGCGCCATGGCCAAAGCTGCGGTGCGAACAGGATTGCGGGGCCAGGAGCTCATGCGCGCCTCCCACGGTCCGCCGGTGTGACGGAGCGAGCTTCTTTAGAGCTAACTCTGACGCGCCCCTCTGGACCACCCAGAGCTCTTGACGATGCATGGCTGACCGACCGCCGGGAGGCTAGGCTGACAGCATGATGTTGACCCGACGCTTCTTGTTGACCGCCTCCCTGGCCCTGGCCGCGGGCTGCGCAGGCCCCAATGCCAACCGCAAGGGCGCCTCGAAGGAGGAAGGCAACCTGCTGCGCAGCGCCGAAATCTACTGGCAGGCGGTGCGATGGGCCGATGCCGACCGGGCGAGCGTGTTCATCGAAGACCCCTCCCAGAGGCTGCTCTACAAGGAGTGGCTGGAGCGGCAGTCCGAAGAACGCCGCTACGAGGAGGTCACGGTCATCCAAGCCGTCATTGGCGAGGAGCGGGACAAGCCCGTCGACGGCCGCACTCGCGAAGCCGTAGTGTTTGTGCGCGCCCGTGGGTATGAGCTGCCCGCGCAGATTCTCGAGACCTGGAAGGTGCGGCAGACGTGGTATCGCACGCCGATGGGCTGGTTTGTGGAGTGGGAGGACCCCGAGGGCGGACTGGAGGGCTTCGAGCCCGAGACGGTGCGGGTGGAGACCAACGACGAGGCTGACGGAACCGCGCCGTTGGATGTGGACGGGGCCAAACCCTGAATGGGTGTACATGTGATGGACTGGAGCGGTTAGGCTTGGCGACGGGTCCCCTTGGCGTGTGTGCGCCCGCACCACGATGGGGGGGGACCACCGGCGAGTGGGCGTCGTCGCCGTCGACAGCCGCCACTCCCCGCATCTGTCGACTCCATGGCGGGCACGTCCTGTGCTTGGCGCCGGTGTCCACCACCCACCCGACCGCTCCCGAAGCATCGCGCGTGGGCCCTGCCCCAGGTTCCCCATGAACTCCGGCGTCCCCATGACATCTGCCGCGCACGCTCCCTTGCCTACAGAAGGCGAGCTGGAGAAGGTCCTCCGAAGCCGCTTCGGCTATCCCGCCTTCCGCGGTGGCCAGGCCACCATCTGCGCCCATGTGACCGCCGGCCGCGACGCGCTCGTCGTGATGCCGACCGGCGCAGGCAAGTCGATGTGCTTCCAGCTGCCCGCGCTCGCCCGTGGAGGCACCACTCTGGTCGTGTCCCCCCTACTGGCGTTGATGAAGGACCAGGTCGACGCGTTGGTGCAGCGCGGTGTGCGGGCCGTGGCCATCAACTCCACATTGTCGTCCGCGGAGCGCCGCGATGCGCTGGACGGCGTATTGGAGGGCCGCTTCGAGCTGGTCTACGTCGCGCCTGAGCGGTTCTCAGAGCACTTCCTCCGTCGCCTCAAGCACGCCAACATCCGGTTGCTGGCCATCGACGAGGCCCACTGTCTCAGCCAATGGGGCCACGACTTCCGCCCCGACTATCTGCGGCTGGGCAAGGTGCGGCAGGCCCTTGGCAACGTGCCAACAGTGGCACTCACCGCGACAGCCACCCCTGAAGTGCAAGACGACATCTTGCGCACTCTGGGCATTCCCGAGGCGCGTCGGTTCATCCAGGGCTTCGACCGCCACAACCTGGCGCTCGAGATCATCGCCACCCGACGCGACAAAGAAAAGCTGGCGATGCTGCCCGACCTCGTGTCGTCGTCGCCGGCGCTCGTGTACTGCGCCACCCGCAAAAACGTAGAGAAGGTCACCGCTCACCTGCGGTCCGCAGGCGTGGCCGCAGGCATGTACCACGCGGGCCTCGACCACTCCGACCGCGTGGCGGTTCAAGACGCCTTCATGTCGGGCAGTGTGCCGGTGGTGGTGGCCACCAATGCCTTCGGCATGGGCGTGGACAAAGAAGACGTCCGCACCATCGTCCACTTCGAGATTCCGGGCACCGTCGAGGCCTACTACCAGGAGATTGGCCGCGCCGGCCGAGATGGGAAGCCGTCACGCGTGGCTCTGCTGTTCCGTGACGCCGACCGACGCACCCAGGAGTTCTTCATCCAGATGGCCCACCCACCTGCAGTGGTGGTACGAGCTGTCTACGAGAGGCTTCTCGAAGAAGGCATCAATCCCATCTGGTCGTCGCGCGAGCAGTTGGCAGCCAGCATCGAGTCCCGCAGTGGGCTCGGAGACGAGAAGATCAACGAGCGCACCGTCAGCTCCGCCATCTACCTGCTCCAACGCGAAGGCTGGGTCCGCCGCATCTCGGCCACCCAACGCGAGACCCGCATCTCCATCCGACGCGGTCGACCTGCGACTCGTCCCGATGGCCTTCGCGGCAAGGTGTGGCGGTGGCTGCAAGGCCGCATCGCCGACGCCCCGTCCTCCTCGACCATCGAAGTGGGACTGGACTGGCTCAGCCGTCACCTCGACATCGCCCGAGACCAGCTGCTGGCTGCTCTTCGCGGGCTGGAGGGCCGCGGCTACATCAGCCTTGCTCCCCCGGGACGCTCCGGCGGCATCGAGCTGCTGAAGCCCGACACCCTCTTCGACTTCGACGAGACCCACCTACGCGCTCGGCGTCAGCGCGAGTACGCCAAGCTCGATCGCATGGTCGCGTACGCGCGTGCGGGCTGCCGCCGTCGCTACTTCGTGGAGTATTTCGGCCAGAAGCCGCCTTGGGACCGCTGCGGCACCTGCGACGCCTGCCTTGAGGGCAAGGCGATGGTGGCGGGACCGCGGGCGATGCGTCCGGACGAAGAGCTGGTGGTGCGCAAGCTGCTGGCCAACATCGCGCGCATGAAGAAGCCGTTCTCGCTAGCGATGAACGTGAAGGTGGTCACCGGAAGCCGCGACAAGACAGTGCTGGCCTTCAATTTCGACCGACTCAGCACCTACGGCATCCTGTCGGGCTGGACCACCAGCGAGCTTGAACAGGTGCTCCAAGCCCTCATCGAGGCCAACGCGATCACCGCCAACTACGAGACCCGCGACGTGGCAGGTCGGGAGCGTACCTACAGGGTGTTGGTGCTCAACGAGCTGGGCTGGCAAGTGATGCGTCAGCAGGCCGAGGGCTTCCAAATGCAGTTTCCGCGCATCAAGCGTCTCGCCCGGGAGCGCCCGTCCGCCGAGGCCCCCATCGCCGCAAACGCCGACCTGCTCCACGAGCTGCGCACCTTGCGGCGCCGACTGGCGCAAGCAGACGATGTGCCGGCCTACGTGGTGGCGCCCAACAAGACGCTCGAAGCCATGGCCGTGGCGCGGCCCACCACCTCTCACGGCATGCGTCGGGTGCATGGCATGGGCAAAGAGCGCATTCGGCGCTACGCCGGGCCGTTTCTCGACACCATCAAGGCTTGGTCTCAGGTGTAGAGCAGTCGCCGCAGCGGGCGATGAAGGACGCCTCTTCGGCTCTCCGCTGGCTCAAGCACACCATCATTGACATACACGCCGACCCGCAGTCCATGGCCAGGACGTCGGTGGTCAACTCTATTCAGCCGCGAGCCGGGCGGCCGGGAGAGACATTGCCGACCAGCACCCCTTCTCGCGCGACCACTTGGCCACGAGCCACCACAACCTCGGGGAGGAGTCCCACTTCGCGCCCCAGGAAGGGGGTCCACTCGACGCCGGACGCGGTTGGCGCGGGCTTGAGTCGGCGGGTGTGGCCTTCGCGCACCAACAGCAGGTCGGCGTCGGCGCCCACCTCGATGCGCCCCTTGCTGCCCAAACCAAACAGGCGGGCAGGAGCCTCGCTGCACATCTGAACCACCTGCTCCAGCCCGAGCCGACCGTTCTTCACGGCACCGATGAGGAGCGCGAGGAGGGTATCGACTCCCGGCAGGCCCGGGGGCATGGCGTCGTAGGCGCCCGACTTCAGGCTGCGGCCGAGCGGAACATGCCCACTGTGGAAAGTATCGATCCGGCCCCGCTTCACGGCAGACCACAGCGACCTGCGATCGAGCTCGTTGCGCACCGGGGGCTCGTTTTTCACCGCTTCGCCGAGCTTGTGGGTCTCGATGCTCAAGAAGAGGTGCTGGGGTGAGATGCCGATGCTGACAGGGATGTCGCCTCGGTGGGGATCGAGCGCATTGAGCGCGCCTGCGGTGGAGATGCCGCAGAGGTGGACACCGTGGGAAGCTTTCTGGAGGATTTCCACCAGAGCGGCCACCGCCTCACTCTCCGCGACGGACGGGCGCAGCGAGACATCATCGCCGGCTCCGCCATCAAGCTTGCGGTGGGCCTTGCGGAGAACATCGCCGTCTTCGAGCTGAACGCCCACGCGGCCGGGAATGCTTGCAAGCACGTCCGGGAGGTCGTCCAAGTCGACGATGCAGCTATCTCCACGGACCCAGCCGGTGCGCACGAACGCACCGATGGCCTCTCCACTGCCGATGGCATCGGCCACCTCCGCGGAGTTGTCGCCGTCTGCCAAGATCCAGTGGCCATGGTCGACCACCGCGCCATTTGACGCGGCCCGCGCTACGGCGAGCTCAGCTCGAGAGCGCACGGGAGTGCGGCTGTCGGGGAGGTCGAACACCGTGGTCGTGCCCGCAGCAAGGGCCGCACGCGCAAGCTGCTGCCACGCGTGTCCGGTGGCTGAGCCCGGCTCTCCGGCCCGCACACGGGTGTCGATTACGCCGGGCATCACGAACCGGCCGATGCCCTGAAGCTCTGCCCGCGCACGGCCCGACACCGAGCCACCGACTTCGACGATGCAGCCGCCGTCCACAGCGATGTCCGCCACGAGTCGCCGCGACGAGTTGAGAATGGTCGCGTCGCGAATGATGAGGTCGTACACCGTCGCTTCTCCGCATTTCCGATACTGCCCGCGAGCTGTGCCGCGGGTCGGCCGCGCAAATCGAACACCCGGCAATTTCCGAGGTTGGGTCGGCCCCGAAGGGTCGACGCGTGCGTCGGAGCCGACAACGGGGGCACACCGAGCGGGTTGGCCGATGCCACACTCACACCATCTATCCGGTCCTCGGAGCCTTCGCCCGGCTGACACGTGGGTCGGGCACGATTCACGTCCGCTTGGTCACAGTCACACGACCACAGGACACCCACATCCCGCCGCCAATCCGGGCGTCGTCCCCTTCACGAGATACGCCCGCATTTCCCCTGACGAGACCCTGAATGTCCACCGCTGCTCCCCACGTTCTACTCCTCGCCGCGCCGCCCACCGGACCCGCGACCTGGCACGAGGTCACCCGACGTCTCGTCCACCACGGCTGGACCACGACTGCAGTCGATCTCTTCGACGAGGCCGGCTCGGCCGCAGTCCTTCAAGGAGGCACCTCGGCCATGGTCGATCGCCTTCGTGCTCTGGCCAGCGGCAAAGTAGTCGTGGCACATGGCCTCGCCGTCCCCTTGGCATTGCGGCTCGCTAAGGAAGCAGAGCCTGCCGCCCTGGTGCTCAGCAACGGCCCGCTCGGTGCACTGGACCCCATCACAGCCGCATGTTCCCGCGGGGCCCGTCGCCTCCCCACCTTGGCCGCAGCAGCCTTGCGACCCACCGCGCTGCGCGCCTGGCTGGCATCTTCGGCAGGCATGCGGCGTCTGGTGGTCAACCCATACGTGATGGACCGCGACATGGTTGTCAGGGTCACCGAGGGCTGGACTTCCCAACCGAATCGCAGGCGCGCAGTCGCCCGTTGGCTGGGCGAGCTTCCGAGCGAGGCCACCCGAACCGTGGCTCCAAAGTGCCCGACCTTGCTCGCATGGGGTGACGAAGACAACCTATATCCCGCCCATGTCGCCGATTCCGCCACCGCATGGCTGCCGAACTCCACTCACGTTCGCATCCCCGGCGCGCGCCACCTCCACCCCATCGAGCGTCCCTGGGAGCTGGCCGATATAGTCGCAGAACTTGTCGCAGAACAGCTTTCGCGCACGATTGGGGCCGAGTGACCGCGACAAGGATGTCGCGATTTCACCGATCGTTACGTCACAAGCTCCGCCCCCCCCCCTGAAAGATCGCCCTGAATGGCGACCAACACGCCACTCGAACCAAAACGCACAGATTTGGCACAGTTCGTGCTGAACGCCGTCGCGAGACGCTGCGACGGTCCGGCGGGACACTTCCCCGCTTCACCGCATGAGACGCCCTGCCACTGCGCGGGGCGTCGCCAATTCTGCCCCAGCCGTCACTTCGGCCAGGTCACGCTGAGCCGAGCCCGGACCCCGGCGACACGCTATGGCGGCCGCCCCTCTGGGTCCCTTGCGGCGGACCGAGGGACGGAGACGACGTGCCCACCGGACAGCACGACCAGCGACACCGTGAACCAGCGGTCTTCATCGTGAATCCCCGCGCGGGTGCCGGAAAGGCAGGACGCAGCAGGGTCCGCCTGAAGAAGGCCATCGAGCGCCACTTCTCCGACGCCCGCATCCTTCCGACCGAGCGCCCCAGACACGCCACTGAGCTGGCCCGTAGGGCCTGCGAAGAAGGGGCACGCACCGTGGTCGCAGTGGGCGGCGATGGCACCTGTCATGAAGTGATCCAAGGACTGCTCGGTCAGGACGGAAAGCTCCTCTCCGACGTGGTGTTCGCCACCGTGCCGCAAGGCACCGGCAGCGACCTCCAGAGATCCCTAGGGTTGCCATCGAAGCTCGACGAGCTGATGCGGGTCGCCGCGAAGGGGCACCTGCGCCGCTGGGACGTCGGCCGCGCCACGATGGGCCGCGACAACCCCAAGGTCGAGTACTTCATCAACGTCGCCGGCTTCGGTGCAAACGGCGAGGTCGTGCGCCGCGCCAACAAAATGTCCAAGTCCTGGGGCGGGCTCGCCACCTTCTACATCGCCACCGTTCAGACCGCATTTTCCTACGAGGCGCCGGTGGTCCGGCTGCGCTGGGAAACGGAAGACGGCATGCATGAGCGAGAAGCCGATGTCTTGTCGGCATTTCTGGCGAACGGCGCCTACTGCGGTGGCGGCATGGATGTCGGCAACGGAGGACGCCCCGACGATGGCTACTTTGACATCACCATCCTGCCGCCCGATCCTTTCGTCATTCAATTGATGCGGTCTCCCCGACTCTACGACGGCAGCCTGCACCGCTGGCCAGGCGTGCGGCAATTCCGAGCAAAGTGGCTGGAGGCCGAGGTGGTCGAAGGTGACGAGGCTCGGATCGACCTCGACGGCGAGCAACCTGGCAGTCTGCCGGCCCGTTTTGACGTGCTGCCGGGGTGTTTGCCCATCCGCTGTACCGCCCAGAGCTGACCCCCAAGACCGTCTTCTTTTCGCCTTCACCAATCGCCTGTTTGTCACGCGTTGACACCGGCCCCGGCCTGCGGCTACAACTTCGAGTCGTAGAACGGGTGGACAAACGCCCGCCGTGCATGCCGTGGCGGGCTCCAGCCCAGCGACTCCACCGGGTTTCAGAGTTCACCGCCGGAAGCCGCCCAATATGAGGAAGCATCCATGATTCGCCTCCCAATCCCCGCCGCCTCTCGTCTCGCATCCGCCGCCGCACTGCTGGCCCTGTTCGGCTGCGGCAGCGACGAAGCGGTCAAAGTGCCCGTCAAGCTGGTGAAGTACCCCGAAGTGCAGCTCTCCTCTGAGCTTCTTGAGTTCGGCACCATCGACTTTGGCGAGGCATCGAGCCGCGTGGTGGTGCTTCGCAACACGGGCGACGAGCCATTGGGCATCGAGAGCATCTCGCTCCGCAATGAGGCATTCGTCGACTCCTTCTCCCTGTCGTGGAACATCAACAACATGACCTGCACGGGCGTGCAGGCGGCTGAAGAGGACGAGGGCGAAGGCGGCGCGTCTGCTGCGGCAGCCGACACTGCGGACACAGGCGGCGGCGGTGGTGGCGATGGTGGAGACGACAGCGATGGTGGCAGCGGAGGCTCCACCGACACCCCCCCGACAGATGTGCCGGTGCTCCCTGCGGACTGCGAGATTCCCCTGAGCGTGGAGTTCGTACCCATCAGCACTGGGATGATGTGGGGCTCCATCGAGATTCTCACCGCCACGGCAGAGGTTGACTCCGAAAAGGAAGACGCCACCCCCGAGTACTACCGCGACCCCGACGAGTTCCGGCACACCGTGCTTCTCAACGGCGAGTCCATCCAGGGCATCGGCAACGTCGTCGTGCGCTCGCCCTCCGTCGACATGGGCCACCACTACCCAGGCGAGAACGAAGAGCAGTTCGTCTACATCCACAACACGGGCGACGGTGAGCTGCTGGTCGACGACCCGGTGATGTCCGACGCCTGCGACGTCGCCTACAGCATCGACATCAGCCACATGACCAACCGGGAGCTGTTGCCTGACGAGGCCACCCTCTTCGCGGTCCACTTCGACCCCATCGATCTCGACCCCGCGGTCTGTCAAGTCACGGTGTACACCGACGACAATGACGCACCCGAAGTGGTGGTCAACATCAAGGGCAACACGGGCTTCGACCCCGAGAACATTGCTCCTGTTGTCGATGTCCACTTTCCGCCGGTCGGCTACCAGCACCGCACCGCCGACCCGCTGGTCATGGAGATCGACATGTTCGATCTGAACCAGCCCGCCGACACCCTCATCTGCAAAGTCCGCAGCCACGTGGGCGAGACCAAGGTGGCGGACTGCCGGCCCGACGACATCAGTGGTCACGTCTACGTCGAGGTTCCGATCGAGTTCCTTGAGGTCGGCACCGACACCCTGCTCGTCCAGGTCACCGACCAGTCCGAGCTCATCGGCCGTGCCTCCACCACCGTTCTCTGGCGCTCGCTCTACCCCGACTCCGACGATGACGGCGACGGCTGGGGCGACACGCCCGACGCAGACGGTAACGCCGACTGCGACGACTCCAACGTCGACATCTACCCGGGCGCTGCGGAGCTTCCCGATGGCATCGACAACGACTGCGATGGTGCCATCGACGAGAACAGCCTTGGCGGCGACGACGATGGCGACAGTGTCACCGAGCTCGAAGGCGACTGCGACGACTTCGACATCGAGACCTACCCCGGTGCGATGGAGCAGCCTGATCAGAAGGACAACGACTGCGACGGCCTTGTCGACGAAGGCACCAGCTTCGTCGACGACGACGGCGACGGCTTCTCTGAGCTGGACCTCGACTGCGACGACAACGATCCGAACAGCTACCCGGGCGCCCCTGAGTACTGCGACGGGCGCGACAACAACTGCAACTTCATCAACGACACCGCTGAGCCCGACGGCTGCATCGAGACCTCGTCGGTGCCCCACATCATCGGTGGCATCCAGATGAACCAGACGGCCATCGGGGCCGGTGAGTCCACCACGATGACTGTGTTCGTCTTCGAGGAAGACGGCCAGACCATCACCTATGACTGGTCCGCCACCGACTCGCAGCTCGCCGTGTACGACCACTCGCCCGTCAGCTCGCCCACCGCCCAGACCATCACTTGGACCGCGCCGACCTTCCCCGAAGACCTTGAAGTCGCCGGCTACAGCTATGAGGTCACCGTCCTCGTCGAAGACGAAGATGGCAACCAGACTTGGGCCCACGACGAGGTCTGGGTCTTCGCTGAGCCGGTCGCTGTCGACTACGAAGACCTGCTCACCGAACAGGTCGACGAGCCCTCTGGTTGCGGCAAGAACAGCAGCTCCGGAAGCGACACCGCCGCCGCAGCGCTCATTGTCGTGCCCCTCTTCGGTCTCATCACCCTGGCTCGCCGCCGCGAAGACTGAGCCGACCCCGCACCGACGCCCCGCTCTCCAGCTTGGAGACGCGGGGTTTGCGTTCTTGGACCAGTCCAGCTCAGTCGAAGGCCGGTCCTGCGCAGCGTACCCGTGTGAGAGCAGCAGCCACCGCAGTCTCCGCACGAAGTACCTGCGGTCCCAGCCCCGCAGCGGTCCAGCCCGCCTCGGCCGCCTGCTTCATCTCAGCATCGGTCCAGCCCCCTTCCGGCCCCACCAACACACTCGCAGGGCCGAGGGTGCCGCGGATGGGCGCAGCGCTGGGTAGGCACACCCATCGGAGCCCCTCAAGGGGTTGTGTGATGGCTTCCTTGAATCGCACCAGCGGAAAGAGCTCTGGACTGGTGGCCCGATGCGACTGACGGGCCGCTCCCTCCACCACTCTGTGCCAGCGGGCGCGTCGGTCACCTTTTGCGATGGACCGAGCAGCAAGCACCGGCACAATCTCGGTGACCCCAAGCTCAACGGCCATCCGCAGGGCGTCCTCGTAGCGGGGTCCCTTGGTAACGGCAGCGAACAGGCGAAGCGGGGGTAGGTCGCCGACACGCCGGTCGACCTCCACCACCTCAAGCACCGCACAGCCCGCTTCCACGCCCACCAAGGTGGACCGTGCGGTGGCGCCTTGTCCGTCGAACAGCTCGACTTCCTGGCCGCGAGGTACACGGGTCACCTGGAGGAGGTGGTGAGACACCTCCGCCGACAGCACCACGCGCTGACCAGGAGACGGAAGCTCGGCACACGCAAATCGCCGCATCACGACACCGGCAGACGGGGGACCAGCTCGAGGTACACCCAGTCGCCTTCCCGCTCACGGTGGACCTCATCAAACGCACTCAGTGCAGCGACCACGATGTGCGCCCGGTCGGCCAGGATGCCCGCCAGACACAGCCGGCCGCCACACAGGCGCGCGAGCTCGCCAGCCATGGTCACGAGGACCTCGGCGAAGATATTCGCCACCACCAAGGTGTAGCGCCCCTCCAGGCGAGCCAGCGGCGCGACGGAAAAGCTGCCGGACAGGTTGTTGCGGGCAGCGTTTTCGTCGGATGCTTCAACCGCAGCAGAGTCGATGTCGATGCCGCTGACCTGCATGCCGAACCGGGCTCCGGCGAGCGCCAGCACTCCCGTGCCACAGCCCACATCCAGCAGGGTTTCCCCAGGTACAGCGTGGCGGTCGACGCCGCGCAGACACGCCCGTGTGGTGGGGTGCTCGCCAGTGCCGAAGGCCATCCCAGGCTCGATGATCAAGTCGCCCGGCTCCGAGTTCCATGGCGCGGAGACTGCAAGCCGGTCGGACACCACCAGCCGCTCAAAGCCAGCACGCCACGCTTCGGCCCAGTCTTCTTCAGCGTCCCACACGAGGTGCAGCTCGCCGGCGCCTGCCACAGCTGCAGCCGCCTGTCGAACCGCGGTGCGGCCCAGAGCTGCATCGTCTTCGCCAAACCACAATCTCAACCGTACTTGCGCGGGCGGTGGAGGCGCGGGTCCGCGGTCCCACGGCTGCTGCACCACCACAGAGACGCCGTCCGGCACGTCTTCCTGGGCACCTACACAGCCTGCATCGAAAGCGGCGGCGGACACCACAGCGACCGCCTGACGAGGAAGATCGACCCAAAATTGGGCCCAACGAGTGCTCACGATTGCGCTCAGCCGCCAGTGGGGAGCGCGGCGCCAGCGGCCTTATGGGCCTTGACGATTTCCGGAATCTGATCAGGGCTGGCCCGCAGCTTGACCCAGATACCCGGACCATGGGCACCTTGCATAAACAGCGCGGGGGTTCCGGTAATGCCAGCCTTTTCACCCGCCGCGATGTCGGTCTTCACAGCCAGCTCGGTCGCGGGGTCGTCCATGCAGGCCATCAGGGCCGCCACGTCGAGGCCCTTCTGCTCGGCCATGGTCGAGATGCCATCGCGGTCCAGGTAGGTCTGGTTCTTGAACATCAGACCGGTCAGATCCCAGAATTTGCCCTGCTTGCGAGCGCACTCTGCCGCAAAGGCCGCGCCGCAGGCGTCTTCGTGGAACGACGACTGCACGTTGCTGTTGCACTGGTTGGACAGCGGGTAGTTGCGAAAGACAATCTTGATGTCGGGGTTGTCGTCGACCACCTTCTTCAGCTGAGGCGCGACGATGCCGCAGTGAGGGCACTCGAAGTCGGCCCACTCCAATATTGTGTAGGACGCGGCCGGGTTGCCGTAGACCGGCTCGGTTCCGTCGACATCCGCACCATCGGCCACGCGCTCGATGAGCGAAGACACTTCCGCGGGCGCTGCAGCGGTGGACGAGCTGCTCAGAGGGGCATCGCCGAGGTTGTTGTACCAGAACATAGACGCCGCCAACGCCACCGCGAAGGCCGTGAGCATCGAACCGAGCGAGCTACCACCCGAGCTGGTGAGCAGCTGCTTCGCACCTGCACCCAAGCCGGTGTCGCTCTCCTTGACCGCCCAGACGGCACCGCCCAGGATCAAGGCGTTGACGCCATACAGCGAGATGCAGAAGAGGCACCAAGCGCCGACCTGGGTGGACGCCCAGGCCAGGAACACCGAGTAGAGAACCGAGGCCACGCCGCCGACCGCGATGAGGTGGGGCGCCCGGGAGTAGGCCGCTTCGGACCGGTGCCACATCACCACCAGCGCGAGCACGCCCACGTAGAAAGCCGCGCCGATGAGGGAGATGGGCAGCCCGAACAGCTCCGAGTACTGACTCGTGTTGACGAGGTCGCAGTTGAAGAGGTCGTCGACGTTGCACGCCGACGGGGCGTGGTTGGGGTGGTGTTGGCGCCCAAGGTAGAGCGACACACCAAGGCCCATCAGCGCTGCCGCTCCGATGCCTGCCATTCGACGCCAGGCCATCAGGCCAGCTGCAACCAACCAGCCGCCCGCAATTCCGCCGATGAGGGTGCTGAAGCCGAAGCCCGCGCCCACCACGCCCATTTGTGCCATCCAGCCGGTCATTTCGAGGTCCTGTAAGCGTAGACTGAGGAGGCGGTTCGTACCCTGGCACCTGGCACCTGTCGCCTAACAAACGCCTATAGACGACCGTGTCGGGGTCGTGCCGCCTCACCTTTGCCGCATGGCGCGGTCCATCTCGCGCTTGTCCTGCTTGGCTTTGAGGGCGTGACGTTTATCGTGCAGCTTACGGCCTCGGGCCAGGCCCAGCTCGACCTTCACCCAGGCACCGCGAAACAGCAGCTTGAGCGGCACGATGGCGAGTCCTTTGGTTTGCACTTTCTCGGCCAGCTTGTCGAGCTCGGCGCGCTTGGCCAAGAGCTTTCGCTGCCGGCGGGGCGCGTGGTTGAACTGGCCGGCCTGGGGGTAGGGCGGCACGTGGCAGTCCACGAGAAAGGCTTCGCCACCAATGAACTTGACGAACGCCTCGGCGATATTGCCCTTGCCACCGCGCAGGCTCTTCACCTCGGAACCGACCAGCACCAAGCCAACCTCGAGGCGCTCGAGGATGTCGTATTCATGGCGGGCTTTGCGGTTCTCGGCGATGACACGGACCGCCTTGGAGTCCTTTCCCATCGCTCCTCCTCGGCCGTCTCTTCAATGGATCCACGGCCACGGCGGCGCCTAATGCATCTGACCGGGGCCCGCATTGGCAGACCGTACCTCCCACCGAGCCATACCTAGTCGACCCATCGACCCATCGACCCATCGACCCATCGACCCATCGACCCATCGACCCATCGACCCATCGACCCATC
>Ga0315321_10001628_pt1 | contig 17344 bp, 8 predicted proteins | sample M180m21515metaG_FD_203464 | JGI IMG/M metagenome (GOLD analysis project Ga0315321, IMG submission 203464) | Ammonia-oxidizing marine archaeal communities from Monterey Bay, California, United States - M1 80m 21515 | ecosystem: Environmental > Aquatic > Marine > Intertidal zone | place: USA... | reverse complement strand
GCATTGATTTGTTGTGGGCTGATTTTGTTGACGCGATCGAAACTGGGCGACGCCCCACTTGTGATGTGCAGATTGGACACGATGCCACGAACATGAGTCTTCTTGGCATGCTGTCCATGAAACTGGGCAGGAGTGTGAATTGGGATGGAGAGCAGGAGCGGGTGGTCGGTGATGACGAGGCAAATGCCTTGTTGAGTCGCCCGTATCACAACGGTTGGGAATACCCAGGTACTGCGTGACCTTGCCGAACTGGCGCAATTGGCTCCATGGACACGCCGGCACGTTCCGTGGTTTCGCCATTATATCCTGTGTTCTGCCAAAACTCCTTGCCCTGAATTGCGAGCGGCAGCTATCGCAGCCTAGCTCGAGGAACTGCTCGGTAAGTTGCTTCAAGAAGTCGTAGGTTCAATGTTGCCAGCGGTGGCGGAGGCTGAGCCACCTTCCGCAGCGTCGGTGTTGTCTGAGTCGGTCATGATGGTACTGGCGTCCCGCTCTGCGAGCTCGTGATTTAGAATTTCCAATAGGGTCTGCATGAACACGACCACCATGGGGCCCACCAGGATTCCGATGGGGCCAAACACTTTCACACCGCCCAAAACACTCAGTAGTGCGAATAGTGGGTGCATGGTGGAGCGCCCATGGAGAACATACATCTTGATGACGTTGTCGATCGACGAGACAATTCCCGCGCCGTACAGAAACAGCGCCAATGCGACATACCAACGTTGCTCGACGGCACCAAGGTAAAGTACGCACGGAATCCAAACGGAGGCTGCACCAAGGAATGGAACCAGTGCCATGAGGCTAGTGATTAAGAATAGGAAGATCACGGAGTCGAAGCCGCAGGCCCAGAACGCCAATGCAGCGAGGATGCCTTGAGCCAAAGCGCTGCAGACACTTGCAAGCACAACGGCTCGGCTGGTGCGGTCAAACTCTAGCAGCAAGCGAGTCTCATAGTTGTCGTCGAGTGGGCTGAGACGCATCAACGTGCGCACCATGCTCGCTCCATCGAGAAGGAAGAAATAGATCGCGATCACTAGAATCAGCATTCCAATGATCGACTGAAGCAGAAAACCTCCTGTAGCGCTAGTCAGCGACACGAATCGAGGCTGCAGCACCTCGCGCCCCCGATTCAGTAAATCTTTAAAAGACTCAGTACTTGGGTTTGCAAGCAGCCGCACTTGACTTCGAAAGGTGCCGCCCAGAAGGATTCGCATCCATGAGCGTATGGCTGCTGATGCGATGACGCTTTGCCGATGAAACTTTTCTTCGGCACTCAGCTTCCCAACCAACTCGTCAGTATCGGACTGGGTTGAATCAGCGTTATGCGTCAGAACTGCATTCCTGAACTCAACCAGCCTTTCTTCTGCAATACGAGCAGCCTCATCAGCTGTCGCGGGTCCATCAACTTTCGACTGCAGGTATTTGACAAGGGTGAGCGCTTCGGTGATGTTCTCTATAACCATCTCCTGGGCAACTTTTGCTTCGCTGCTGATGATGGGGGTACCATCGATGTCGGCACGTTCGGGTTCGTCCAGGTTGTCCGAGAGGGAGTCAAGCCGGCGGAACTGTTCCGCGTAGGGAAGTGAGATTCCCACTTGTTCTCTACCACGATCCAGGGCTGCTGAAAGGTCATTGAAGTCAACATGGCTGACCATCGCCGTGAACTGGCTAGCTGCAACAGAAATTAAAAGAAAAATCGGAAACAGGACGACCGTCATGATTAGCAAGGTCGTAGCCATGGCGGCCAGTTGACGACGCTGTTTGCAGCGTTTCAGGATGTGAAGGTAAATCGGGCGGAAAAGAACAACTAAGAGTGCTGCCAGAAACAGTGGCACAAAAAAGCCTGCCATTACTTTGTAGAACAACGCGCCTACCGCCAGAATTCCGAGGATCAACATCACTACGGAAAGAATGCGAGAGAGTGACGGCAAGGGGGGCAGTGCTGGGGACGAAACAGCCATGTGAGCTGAGTCAATGGCCGACCCCTCGGCTTTCGGCTCGTTTGCGCGAGACGCCGTATCTTTTGCGCCTGCGTTTTGGACCTTTTTGTCGGCTGCAGGTCCGGACGCGTTGTGTTTTCGCTGTTTTTTTCTTTTGGACATCTGTTCTGGGCTCAGTAAAACTGATCAATAGATGACGGATGGAGGCGTTCGGCGTACAGTGTGGCACAGGTGAGGGGCGAAGTCAGCCCGTTTTTCGTCCTTCCTCAGCTCACGACGCAATGTTTCGGGCATCGGCGAACTCGTTGATTTACCACGCTCCCAGCAAAGAGCGATGAGTTGAGGAGAGTATTTTGACTTCAACCGAAGATCAAATTGAACAAAGTAAGCACAGCAATCGGCTGCTATTGAAGAGGTATAAGCCTCTGTTTCTTCGCGTTGCGAAATGGGTGATTGCTGTCTTGGTTGTGGGGGGATTGTGGATCGCTGGGCGTTCGGCAGTAACTCAATGGAAAGAGGAAAAATCCAAAGTCCAGCAACAGATCGAGTCGATTGACTCAGAATTGGAAGCGGCAACGCAAGTTGAACGTGAGGCCTTGCTTCTTCGTCGTGAGACGCTCGTGGCGTCGTTACCTAATTGGACATCAATCCGATGGCATTATGTGCTGGCAGCCGGCTTTTTATATGGATTGGGGTTACTGCCATCCGGGTTTTTGCTTCGGCGGGCGCTGGTGTCGTTGGGGCAACGACCACGCACCGGCACGGTACTTGCTGCACAACTGATGGGGCATATTGGAAAATACGTCCCTGGAAAGGCAATGGTGATTGTGATCCGAGCTGGGGTACTCGCACGTGATGGTGTAAAGCCGGTGCAGGCAACCATGAGTGTCTTTCTTGAAACGTTTTTGATGATGGCGGTTGGGGGAGCGGTTGCTGGAATCGTGGTGCTGTGGCTTCCGGTTCCGGCTTGGATTTCGTTCATGGCTGGCGGCATTGCGATTGTTGCCAGCTTGCCAACTTTTCCGCTGGTGCTCAAAGTTGTTGCGAAACGTCTCATCAAGGATTTTTCGGCAGTTGCCGATGGGGAAATCGGTTGGGGGTTGTTTTTTGCAGGATGGGCGTGGTCGTCCTTGTCATGGTTACTCATTGGAGCCTCGTTCACCGTGCTGGTTTCCGCGATTCCTGGTTTCTCAGCGATGGGGGAAAATGTCGCACCGAGTTTGGTGGAGTTGTACCTTGTTTGCACAGCTGCCATGAGTCTGGCCGTTGTGATTGGCTTCGCATCCCTTTTGCCCGGTGGGGCTGGGATTCGTGAGTTGGTGGTCACAACCGTCTTAGCAGTTTCCATCGGAACGACTCATGCAATTCTTGCGGCCATTGCGGCTCGCTTATTATTCGCAACGGTGGAAGGGGTCGTTGCGTTGTGTTCCTGGCTTTGGTTGCGAGCTTGTAGTCGCACTGCTGGGGAAGAACCGGCTGCGAACGCGCTGCAAAGCGGGGTTCGCTGAATGACGCAAGTCGGGTTTGATGATGCTTGCAGCATCAACGCAGATTAAGCGACATTTTGCTATACCTAAAGGGTCGATACCGTTTCCGACTTCTTGATTGCTGCCATTTTTGTGTTTTAAATCATCTAGGTGGGCGAGTGAAACTGAGTCGAGGCTCGCGTTGCTTTTCGTTGGACATCATTGGAAACTGTTTACCTGCCAGCATCAGCTTGGCTTTTGGGTAGGCTATTTCCGCTTTTCTATCGCAGCCGAAATTTCGCGTTTCATTCTGCGAGATCGGTGGTCGTAGCCTGCTTGCGGCGGTACATCAAGTGTGGATTGATGCTGTACTGGCTTCGCCGATGCAGGCATTTTGCGATTGGGTGCGTGGTTCGCCTGATGAGTGAAGGGTGGCTGATGGAGTTGGTGGCAAGTCGTGGCTGATTGCTACGGTATCGCCACTGCCGTAGAATGCCGTTAATGGTTGGGCACACTTGCTCATCCCCTCTTTCTGCCAACCTTTGATACGATCTTGATAGCAGCATTTAAATACTCGGTGGCGTTGGTCGTTCCGTTGGTCGTTCCGTTGGCGTTGACCGCGGCGATGGTTCTGTACGGCAATGGAGCGTCCCGGTTCGCTGAGGCGCAGGACGCTGGCAATGAGGAACAGGGCTCATCGACCAGTGAACAGGAAGCGACGGGACCCGCGGTAGATACAACTCCTGCAGAGGACGTAGGCACAACAAGTTCACCCAAGGCTGGGAATCCTGTGGACGGCTCAGCTAATGGTCTGCCGGCGCCCACTGTCACTGTCGCCAATGCTGGTGCCTCGCGGCATGTCGCCGGGCGTTGGTCTACGTTGAGCGTGAATGGATTGAACAGGACCAGTGAAGACGCTGAGGAAATGAGCGTTGTGACCGTAGGTGAAGCATCTGGGCTTCAATACGGTCGTCGTTTGTGGATTCCCGCTGGATCGAAACGTCAATCATGGTTGGCAGTCCAGATTCCCGAGGATGTGTCTTCTGCCCGCGGTTCATCCCCGTCAGGTCCTGAAATTTACACGGAACTGACCACTATGCAGCTCAAAGAGACAGAGCGTGGTGAGGAGTTCAAAGCGAATGCAGTCGGCATGCCCAAAGGAAAGCGGCGTCTGTTGCTTTCAAGTGAGGCGTATCGGACAGGGACGATGCTTGCACCACGTATCAATTCGCTCATTGCGGAGTACCAAGCGGGCGTGATCAGTAAGACGCTGTATGCAATTTCCGACAGCCAACGCAGCGGGGCTCAGGACCTCGGGATGGTTGACCTGAATCGCGGTTTCATCCCGCCCACGTCCAAGCCATTGGATCCTTTGGATCAACTGATCATTGCAGATGACGCTGTCTTGGCGGACACGGTTGGGGTGCGGAGGATCAGGTCGTGGTTGAATCATGGTGGTCGACTTTGGATCATGGTCGATCAGGTCAGTCCCGAATCTGTTCAAAAGCTGATTGGCGATGCGATGTGTTACGGCGTCGTTGATGAAATTGAGCTAAATGATTTTCAGATACGTGTTCGGGCACAGCATTCTTCATCTCAAGATGAATATACCGAGATGAGTTTCGATAACCCTATTCGGATGTCGAGGGTCGTTGTGGACACCGAGGATGTTGTTTGCGACATCGATGGATGGCCGGCAGCGTTTTGGAAGCAGGTGGGGCAGGGCGAGGTGTTGTTCACCACGCTGGGGGCTCGTGGCTGGTTGTTGGATGCAAAACTTTCTCCCCCGTTGAAGTCACTTGCCGGCCGGTTCTTTGTGTCAAAACTGGACCCACCCGAGCATGTAGCTGAAGTATCCCAAGTGCTTGACGGCGAGATTGGTTACAAAATTCCGAGTCGAAGTTCAGTCGCCTGGGTGTTGTCGCTGCAGATGTTGGTGGTAGTCATCGGCGGAGCAACGCTGATGTACCATAAGCAACTCCAAGGGTTAGCGGTGTTGGTTCCCGTTTCAGCCCTTACTGCCATGGTGATCCTGGTTGCTATGGGTAAGATGAACACTTCCAAGGTGCCATCGACCATTGCTACTGGTCAGATCGTGCGAACGACGCCCGACAGTGCCACCGCGGGAGTAAGTTCTGTCGCGGCTATTTACAGTCAAGAAGAGCGTGCCTTGCCGATTGCGGCTGGAGGTGACATTACCACACATCTGGTGAGTCAGGATGATGGTGCGCCCAAGCGGGTGGTTTGGGATGATGCCGGTGGATCGAAGTGGTATTTCGTTAATCAGCCACCGGGGGTGGTGCAGCACGTCGAGTCAGAGGCGGTGGTTGAGATCGACCAGCCGTGGAACGCGATTGGAAAGTTCACGCCGGATGGCTTCGAGGTCAGAACAGATGGCTTGGACCCGCGTGTCTGTGAAGACAGTTTTGTGGCAACGGTCGGGACGCCTGATTTGGCACTCGCGCTTGGCGACGAACCCGAGCAAATTTATCGTGGTAACGGTGTCCTCGTAGCCGGGCGGTTTATCGGTAGCAGCGTCTTGTCGGAAAGACAGCAGAAGCGGCAGGAGTTGCTGCGGGATTTGTCCGCCCCCGACGTAGATTTTTTCAGTCAGGAACCAACCCTTGTGACATGGACAAAACCACTTGAGATTGGCCTTGAGTTTGGTGAAGGTTATGAGCGGGTCGGTTGGTCTCTTGTTTCGTTGCCCCTACGCTTTGAAAAAACGCCTCCAGGCACAGCATTCAAGGTGCCATCGACCTTTGTTCGACAGGGGGAACTGTTAGGGAGCCTTGGTTCCCAATTCTACAATGCCAACACCGGGAAATGGCTTGATGGTCTCGTGAAGCCGGGTGAGGTGGGCGTTCGCTGTTCAGTTCCTCAATCCGTTGTGCCTTGCGATTTGAGCAACGCGCAGATTGATCTGACGATTAAGGCTCCGGGCAGGACCGTGGCAATCAAAGGGTTTGTTGATGGTGAATTCAAAACGTTGCATGAATTTTTGAGCCCCATTGGGCCGGTGCAGTATTCGATCACTGACCCCGCTGCACTGCTGCTTGATGAAAAGGGTGGGCTACGAATGAAAATCAGTGTTTCCGAATCGGATGAGCAAAAGGCGGCGGCAGCAATCGCACGTGAGTCAGCCAACTTGGAAGCCGAGCCGTTACGTAACACTTGGGGAATTGAGTCTTTGCAAGTCAGTTTCGAAGGAGTTGCAAAGTGAACGATACACACAGCGGTTGGATTGGAAACGGAGATGTCAGTGAGCGATAATAGTGCAGTCATTCAAATTGACCAATTAACAAAGCAGTACGGTGAGTTCACCGCATTGGATTCGTTATCGATGCAGGTAGAACAAGGTCAAATCATGGGGTTTATTGGGCCAAATGGCGCGGGCAAAACCACGACGATCAAAATCTTGGTCGGACTGCTCAAGCCGACGTCCGGTGGTGCACGCATTGCTGGCGCGGATTGCCTGTCGGAGTCCCGGAAAATTAAGAAGCTTGTGGGGTACATGCCGGATGATTTTGGCAAATACAACAATATGAGAGTGAGCGAATATCTTGATTTCTTCGGTGCGGTTTACGGAATCGCTCGCAAACCTCGCTTGAGACGCGTGGATGAGGTTCTTGAGATTGCTGGGGCGACTTACATGAAGGATCTGTTCGTGGATGCCCTGAGTCGTGGAATGCAGCAGCGGGTCGCATTGGCTCGAACCATGATGCATGACCCCGAGGTCCTGATTCTTGATGAGCCCGCGAATGGTTTGGACCCCCAGGCCCGGATCGATATGCGGACCTTGTTGCTGAAGTTGAGTGATATGGGAAAGACGTTAATCGTCACCAGCCACATCCTTCCGGAGCTGGCACGAGTTTGTGATGTCGTCGCAATGATCACCAAAGGGAAGTTGCGAGCATTTGGGACCGTTGACAGCATCATGAAAGATATTCAACAGCGAAGAACTTTTGAAATTCAACTGCTGCAACGCGAACGTGTGGCCGATGCCACGAAGTCAGTTCAGGATTGGCTTGATCAACAAGCAGATCAGGAGAAGGGCGGTCCAGGAACAGCGACCGGCGCCGAGGCTGAGCAAATGGTCAGGTTCAATACCAGCTTGGCTGATGATGCGATTGCCCCGTTGCTTGCTCAACTAGTGCAACAAGGACAGCCTGTGTCGCAATTCCGCGAAGTGGCTACCGATCTTGAAGATGCGTTTTTGCATGTTGCTAACGAAGAGCAAGTTTCGGATGGTCCAGCAGAACCCGCGCAGGTGGCTGCATCATGAACCCAGTCATACGTCGAGAATTCATTGGGATTTTGAGGTCGCCGCGTGCTTTCGGCATGTTGGCGTGTCTGACGCTGGTGTTTTCCATTGCGGTGTTGATGCGGTGGCCATCCGATGCTTCAGTTGATCTCAGTGGGCTGCAGTCATTGCAGGTGTTTCGTATTTTCGGTTACGGCATGATGACGGGAGTGATCTTCCTTGTACCGGCATTCCCGGCGACGTCGCTTGTAAATGAGAAGAATAGCGGCACATTAGCTCTGTTGCTTAATTCGCCGATGAATGGAGCGTCGATTTATCTGGGTAAGATTGCAGGGGTCTTGCTGTTCAGCTTATTGGTTTTGCTGTGCAGTTTGCCGGCGTCGGCAGCATGCTATGCGATGGGTGGTATCAGTGGTGACAAGTTCTTGTTCCTCTATCTGGTGCTGGGGCTGCTTGCGTTGCAATATACGACCCTCGGGATGTTGATCAGCAGTTACGTTCAATCGAGCGATGCCGCGGTGCGTCTCACTTATGCCGCTGTTTTCGGGCTTCTGTTCTTGAGTTTGTTGCCCGACGCTTTCTTTCGAGGCACGGCGGTCGGGGGTGCCTTTGCTGCCCAAACAGGTGATTGGATTCGAAACCTGTCACCGCTGCCAGCGGTCATGGAGATCATGGGGCAGGGGAGTGTTGGTTCGTTTGGGTTGAAGACCCTGCCCGGTTTTACGCGTTTTATTTTGCTTGCGGTTTTAAGCGCAGTCGGTTTAGCGTTTTGGACGATTTCCAGATTGAATCATCGGATTTTTGATCAGTCTCGGTCAAAAGGTGTGATTACGGATGATCGAAAGGCGATGTCACGCGTGTTTCGGCGACTCGTCTATATCGTCGACCCGCAGCGACGTAAGGGCGGGATTCCGTGGTACCTTAATCCGGTGATGGTGAAGGAGTATCGTTGCAGGCGGTTCGGTAGGGCTCAGTGGTTGCTGAGGTTGGTATCTGTCTGTGCGGTGACTTCCATGGTGTTGACTTACATGGCCGCGACGGGAATCACGTCTTGGGGCGTGGAAACGATTGGAGCATTATTGGTGTTGCTTCAAGTGGTGCTTGTGATCGTGCTCGCCCCAAGTTTGGGCTCGGGGTTGATCAGTGGTGAAAGAGATAGTGGCGGTTGGGAATTACTGCGGATGACACCGATCTCTTCGTTCCGCTTGGTGTTCGGAAAGCTGATGAGCGTGGTTTGGACCCTGCTTCTGGTGTTGATGGCGACTCTGCCCGGTTACGTGATGATGGTGTTGATTGCGCCTGAATTGACGTTGCAGGTCCAGCAGGTGTTGGTCTGCTTGTTGTGGACATCGATTTATGCACTTGCGATCAGTGCTGCGGTTGGCAGTTTGTTTCGGTCGACCGCCGTTTCAACTTCGATGACTTACGTGGTCGTGATCTCAGTTTTCCTGTTACCACTCTTAGTGTGGCTTGGTAGAGATGCACCGTTTGGTTTTCAGACGGTGCAGACAGCTTTAATGACCACGCCTGTCGGTGCCGCTTTGAGTGTGATTGATGCACCAGGATTTGAGTCGTTTGAACTGTTGCCGGAGTCTTGGTGGATTGCGGGCGTCCTTTCCTCGTTGATGTTTCTCGTTCTTGGCGTGCAGGTTTGGCGACTTTCGCGTGCGGTTTGAAAATGATTCGATTGATTTTTGCTAGTGCTGCTCTTGTTGTGGTCAGCGTGTTGTGCAGCGTGAATACTTTCGCAGAAGGCCCAGGGGATGATGTTCCGGGGCGTTTTGATGAATACGAGCTGTTGATGCTGGAGCGTCCTCGTTTATCGTTAATGAAAATGCAGGAGCTCGAGTTCCCGGAAGGTTTGGTGGAACTGTGGATGCGTGCTCTTAAACGCAATGAACCGGAGTTACAGCGCCTCATCATCGATACGATGGCGATGGCCTTTGAAGAGAATCTTCAAGGTCTGGAGGTTGCTGTCGAGGAATTGGTGAAACTCGCCTCAGCAGAAAAGCAGGATCTTGATGTGGTTCGAGCCTCGCTACAGACGTTAATCGTGCTGGATGTCCGTGATCAACAACAATTGTTCGCGCAGTTAGCCGCGGCAAAGGGTGCGGCCGTCTCGGAGATCGTTGAGCCTGCCCTCGCGAATTGGCGGTCGGATGTGATGCAGGACGCTTGGATCACGCGGGTTAAGGAACAGGCGGCGAGCCCAAGTCAAATGATGCTCGCCATGAACGGATTGGCCGCAATCGATGCAACAGGTGCTAACGATGCTTTGAAGTCGTTAGTTCAAAATACAAGCGCGCTGCGTAAATTGCGGCTGGCTGCTGCACAAGTGTTGGGGATCGTGGCACCTGAGGATCAATTAGTCTTGGCCAGCGAGTTGGAGAAGCGTTCGAGCGAACAGTTTCTGGATGCATTGCTCGGGTTGGCATTGATTGGCGGCGTTGATTCTGACGAAGCGGTTGCGATCCTACAGAAGTTTGTGGGCAATGAGAACAGCGCAGTTCAAGCTTTGGCACTCGGCCATCTTTATCGTATCGATTATAAACTCGTCGTGCCTCATGTCGGCACGTTGCTAGATAGCCGTGACGTGAATGTCCGTTTGTGGTGTGCCAAGGCCTTGGTAGATGGCCGTAAGTCGGAGGATGTTGCTGCGCTGGCTGGGTTGTTGAATGATGTTAACCCTGGCTTGCGAACGTTCGTTGCAAATTCCCTAACTGACTTTTCCAAGGATCAAGAACTGAAGCCTCTCGTGTTGAGGGAAGTAGAGAAGGTGCTTGCGGGAGATAACTGGAGAGGTTGTGAGCAGGCATGTGTTGTGTTTGGCAAGATTGATCATGAACCTGCGGCAGAAAGAATGGTTGAGCTGTTGGGACATCCCCGTGGTGATGTGAAGGTCGCCGCTGCGTGGGGGCTTACCCAGTTGCGTGTGGCTGATGTTTTGTCAGACATGCTGGATCATGCCGAGAGCGTTTATGAGGGACTCAAGTCAGGACAACTCAATGCACGGATGCCGGGGGTGACGTTTCATCTCGCGCATCTGTGTCTTGCTTTCGGCGATCAAGGGTATACGGCTGCTGAGCCTTTGCTATTGAAGCTGGTGCCAAAGAGTTACGACTATGGTCAATATCCGAGGCCTGCTGCGGTCTGGTCCTTGGGGGTGTTTCATGAAAACGATCCTCAGCCCAAATTGGTTTCGAGCTTCGTGGAACGCCTTCAGGATGACGAAGGAATGGTTCCCGAAATTGAATTGGTGCGAATCATGTGCGCTGTAAGCCTCGGTCGTATGAACGCAGAGGCGGCAAAAGACGCGCTCGCCGAATACGCGGTGAACACCAACATGCTGGCGAGCGCGACGCGGTGGGGAATCGAGGAAATCACCGGCGAAGCGGTTCCCCTGCCATCACATCAGCCGACGACCAATACCAAGAATCAGTGGTTTTTGACTCCGTTGACGCCCTGAAACGACGAAGCGGCCCCGCTTGCCCCTAATGGGGTGGCGGCCGACCTCATGACGGATGGAATCGGTCGAGTTCGGGGGGCGAATGTAGTCGAGTAGACTGAGAGGCCGGTTTTCAATCTGGATCGGCGAGTTGGTGTTGAAGGCAGGGCCGGTGCTGGTGTCCAGGTTCTGGTTGAAACCTTTATTTTAGTGGCTGGGCTGTCGTTTGGATTTGGGTGGAGCTTTGAAGAAACGCAAAGAGGTCTCGAACTTCTTGATCGCTCAGGTTTTCTAAAAGCCCCTCAGGCATCAGCGACGTCTCCTGCTGTTGTCGCCTTTCGATCGTCTTTGTATCGAGTGTCTTGATACTGTCAGCGGTTTGAATCGTGATCGTGTGTTCGTCCTCTCGGATCGGTACACCAGTAATGACGCGACCGTCATCGAGAAGAAAGATCACTTGCCGCATTCCACGTGGTACTATTCTGCTGGGGTCAACAATGTTATCGAGCAGATACTCACTGCTGTCTCGATTTGAGCCGGTTAAGTCTGGGCCAATCTCGCTTCCCTCGCCAAACATTTTGTGGCAGGTGGCACATGCTTTCTTGAATAGCCTGCGGCCATTGCTCAGACCTGAAATCGCAACATTTTTCGCATCAGTACTTGGTGTGGACGTGAGTACGGTTCGGTAACGATCAATACTGCGTTCTTTTTCCGCTGATGTTGCTCGGACGGAACCCCAGTGTTGAGCCAGTAACTCGTTGAGTTTAGGTTGGCCGAGGTTTGCAATGCGGCTAGCTGTTGCGGCTGGGATGTCGTTGGCTGTGACAGTACCGTTCGAAAGGGCATCTAGCAGGTGGGCTGCGTAGGTGGGACGTGAGGCTAAGGTTTCTATAATTGCGGGGCGATGATCATGCTTCGCATTTGCATACATCTTGATCAGCTGGCTGGGCACGTTCGGAGCTGGGTATTGGGCCAGACCACGAATTGCATCGCCACCGATGATGCGATCAGAGCGTAGTGAAAGTAGGGTCTTTTGGATTCCTTCTGCGCCTGAGTCCAGAATGACCTTGAGTGCCTGTCGACGGGCAGTAGGGTCGGCATCGCGGTCACGAGCGGTGGCAAGCAAAGATTCGACGGTTCTACCATCTCCTAAGACCACCAGTAACTCGTTTGCCAGGTCAGTCAGTCTTTTGCTGGGGGTTGTCTGAAATTTCTTGATCAGCGGTAACCAGGCTGGTAAAGCCTCTACCCTTCTTCTTCCGCGTAATGCCGCGGCGATTCCCTGCAGATAATTCTGTGCAGCTGAGGGACTGGAGTTACTTGCGGCTTGCAGTAACTGTGTGATGTGGTCGGGCGTTTCATCGATTTCGGAGGCCAGCAAACGAGCCACATGGCGGCGGATGATCGGGAAAGCGGTTGAATTAGCTAAGGCGAGGGCTTTTGACGGGTTGAGGCGTACCGCGGGCTCAATCCCATACCAGATCATCAGAGGCTGAGCCTGATCGCTCGCGTCTTGGGCATATTGAACTAGCGCTGTTGCGAGGCCCCAGCGGTGCGAGGGGGGTAGTTTTTGCATCGCGGAAGCAAGATACAGACGAACGAGTGGCGACGGCTCGTCATTTGCCATGGACTCCAATGCCGCGGCAACGGTAGCTGAATCTGCCGAGGACTGACCCAGTAATTGCACGGACCACAGGCGGACATGTTCGTCGGGATGTTGGAGCTGCCGTATCAACCACTTGTCTGATATGGCATTGATGCTGGTCAAGCACCACATCGCCCGCAGCTTACGTGTGGTTTCAGGGTGGGAATCGAATATAGACCGCAGACGAGTCGCCGCTGGTTCCAGGTTAGCACCCTCGCTTGCAAGCTCTTGTAAACGCCGTCGCGCGTGACGCACGTACCAGTCATTCGCATTCAACTGATATTCGACCAGTTTAATGGGGGTGGCTTCGTGCAATAGCGGTTTTGGTGACGTCACGGTTTCTGATCCACTGTCACCTGTATAAATGATTTTATAAATTCGGCCACTTGAGCGGTGGACTCCGTCACGGTCGTGGCACTCGCCTAGGTCTGACCAGTCCGTGAGGTAGACATCTCCGCTTGGACCATATTTCATTTCAACACCACGAAACCACGGATCGTTTGCGATGAGGAAATCGTTTTCATGCGTGCCGCGGTAACCGTTTCCAGCTCGGATCAGTTTGTCGCGATTTACGCGTCTTCCATGCGTATTGCACATGAAAATTGAGTTTCTGTATTTCTGGGGCCATTTCCCCCCCAAGTAGATCATGGCGCCTGCATGGGAGTGACCGCCGCCCTGTGAATCATGACGGCCGTCATATTTTTTTCGGTTTTCATTGTTGGTGACGCCAGGGTTGCCGAGCGTGTCCCAATGGAAATGATCAGCCGTGGGAGGGATCAATTCGTATAGGTTGGGATTGAAATCATCACCAAACATCCGCTGGTAATGTGCGCCAGGGATGACATGCCAGAGATGGTTGATCACATTATTTGTAAAGAACCATTGTCCGTGGTCGTTGTAATCCAATCCCCATGGATTGGTGGTGCCATGCGTCACCACTTCAAACTTCTTATGGGTAGGATGGTAACGCCAAATCGAGCAGTTGAGTTGGGTACGCTTTCCGAGCGGCGTATTGGGAGTTCCTACCAGGGAACTATCAGTGATTCCGTGGCGGCCATACAGCCAGCCATCGGGACCCCAGCGGAGTCCATTTACCATGTTGTGGCGTGCACGGGTGCTGAAACCCTCGAGTACAACGACAGGTTCACCATCGGGAATGTCGTTTTGGTCGCGGTCAGGGATGAATAAAAGATGAGGCGCTGAGGTTACCCAGACACCGCCAAAGCCTAATGTGATTCCAGTCAGTCTCTGACCCTTATCCCAGAACACTTGACGTTGATCAAATTCTCCATCGCCGTCTGAGTCCTCGAAAATCAATATCCGATCATGAAGATTCAGGTCATAGTTGCCTTCATAGGTGTAACACTCCACTACCCATAGCCGTCCGCGATCATCAAGGTCGATCGCGATCGGTTGGTGTACCGCTGGCTCTCCTGCAAACAGTGATACCGAAAACCCTTTTGGGACACCTATCCTTGCGGCCGAGTCTGCCGGTGCTGGCGGATGCTGCCCCGGCGCTTGTGTGTTTACGACGTTGCTGTTCTCTTTCGTTTGTGAAGTTGCCGTCAACGGATGCAGCAACGCGAAAATCATGAAAAGGTAGTAGAGGCGACGCATGGGGTGGGATGGAGTCTCTGGTGGGGCGGTTAGGTTGTTTGGGCGGTGAACGTCTCGCGATGAGATGGGCGTTGCCGGTCGATTACACTTTGAACCACCCGTGGCTTGGGCTCGTGTCTCAACGGTGCGATGCTCTTGTCTTGCTCTAGGAGGCTTGCATCAATCATCTCAGTTGTCTCAGGATTGATCGTGGTTCGCTCAGCGACGGATAAAGCGGATCAGAGTCTGTAACGTGAGGGGTTCTGAAATGAAATATGAGAGTCCGTCGAGCACCGTTCCAAGTTTAATCGAATCAGGATGGTCGTTGTGCGATGAATAACATCAAGAGAGTGTAGGGTTGAAACGACCTCAGGGAAGGTGCTGCAGTGAGACGGGGCGCGAGAGCAACAGGGCTTGCGTGCCGAAGTGTCCGGTCCAGTGAGTTTGGCGGAGGGTGTTCACGTGCTCCTCGCTATCCGAAGGTTCAGTTGACACCACACAGCGGACCGCGTTTCATGCGGTGAGCCCTCTGCAGGCGAACTATGGGGCAGTAATTCCGGCGATGTGTCGCGGGTTTTACCCGGAACAGAGTAAAATAAACGGTTTTTGAGTGGTGAACCAACTTCCTGCTTCCTTGACTGTGAGACTGGCAAGTCGATGTTTGGGGGGGCACCGATGGGTTTCACGGGCTAGTCGGACCATATTACCTCTTCGGGGCGACCTGCCGATAACAGACGCGAGATGGGTGACATTCAACTGATAATTGTTGTCTATGCTCACTTAGTGGGTAGTCTTGCACCACCTCTCCAGTGAGGGTACGAGCGGTTGTTCCCCAAATGTGACCCACATTTTCAAACATATCGAGCTTGATGAAGTCCGTTTGATTAAGTTGGTGAGTTACAGCATGGGAAAGAAGTGATTGTCAGGCATGAATGCCTACGCCGGTGGCCAGTTGCATCATAAGGTGACCCATGTTGCTGTATAGAGAATCGTGTCGATTCACGTGCTTGTTCCTGTGGTGCTGTTGCGTATTTAACCATGCGTTGCAGGCCGAAGGCTTACCCAGCCAAGGGGACCCGGGGCTTGACCATCCACTTGCGGCGACGATTCAGTTTGCCGAAGAACGCCAAAACTACATCAAGGAAAACATACGGACCTACAGTTGCCAGCTGGTAAAGCGTGAACGTATTGGTGGACGGTTGCAGGCGTATCAGTTCGCTGATGTGAAGGTGCGGTGCGCCGAGCACAAGGCCGGCCACACAGCGGTGCCTATGTCAGTGCTGATGCGGTTTCTTGGCCCAGCCAAGCTAAAGGGACGGATTGTCTTGTTCACCGAAGGCGATAGCGACGGACGGGCGTGGGTTCGTATGGGTGGCTCTGGACTCTTTAAAGATGTGGAATTGAAGGTCGAGCCGAATGGAGAAACTGCGAGGCGAGAGAGTCGTTACCCCATTACTGAGATTGGATTCGACCGGATCATGCAGCGATTGATTGATCTTGCGAGAAAGGACGTGAACGCTGATCCCGAGGCGCGAAATACGGTGGTCAAATATTTTCAAAATGCAAAACTGAAAGACCGTTCTTGTACTCATATCCAAGTGGAACATCCTGAGAGGTCAGAAGAGTTCACCTTCTATCGAGCCAGCCTTTATGTCGATGATGAGCTGAACGTTCCGGTGCGGTTGGTTGTTTTTGATTGGCCGTCCACGGATGGTGGAAATCCACGTCTGATAGAGGAATACAATTACATGAATTTGGAACTCAATGTAGCCTTGCGGCACGACTTGTTCAGTAAAGAACTGTATTTCAACGAGAAGTAATTCACTCGTGCAAATCATCCTAACCGCCGTTCAGGGCTTGTCGGATTTGAGTACGAAGATCGGAGGTCGCTTTCGAGTTGCTTGGGTCTGCCAAAGTCCAGATTGCGATTTTGTATTCCCGCGAGCGTAGGTTGATCTGCAACGCCGCCTGCGCTGGCGGCAACGATCCGTTGTGAGACAGCACAATAGCATCACCCTGCTGGGTGCGTGTCCAGCCATATCCGTACCGTTGCGTATGGTAGGGCTGAGAGATGTATTGGGACCAGGTTGCACGATCCAAGATCACGTTGTTGTTGAAGATGCCGCGCTTGCCCACCATTCTCGCAAATCTTTGCAGATCGTGGGCGGTGGTATGAATGCTGCCACCCACTAACGGAAACTGCAGTTGGTCTCGTAAAAGATGAGGTGCTTGAGTTCTTGAACTGCCCCCAGTTGCAACGACCTTGCCCGTCCGCCGATGGGGAAAAAAGGTTGTTGATGACATGCCCAGCGGCTTACACAGATAGGCGTTTAGGACTTCATCGATTGGCTGCTGTGTTGCATTCTCTGCGATCGCTCCGATCAGGCAATAACCTGCACCGCTGTAGGCGTATCGGGTTCCTGGGTGTGACTGAAGAGGTTGCCGAGTAATCAGGTTGACTGATTGAGACAATGTAAGGCGAAAGTCGCGGATCGCACGCAATTGTTCAGCGGTTGGATGCTCCTTCTGCGAGTAGATCCCTGCTCGGTGCGCTAGTAGTTGTTTCAGAGTGGGCGGTTGGGTCAGCGTTGCGTCCTGTAGGTGGGGCTTTGTGAAGGCAGGTAACCAGCGGTCAATCGGCGTGTCGAGGTTTAATTGTTGGGTTTGGACGAGTCTGAATACCACGCAGGAGATCAGCGGTTTGGAACATGAAGCGATACAGAACATGGTGTCCTGAGTGACCGGTTTGCGGCGATCGGGTGCAGTAAAGCCCAAGTTGATGCTTTTTGCCTCCGCTTGGTTGCAGGAACCTTCCAGAATTTGAGCACCTACCACCGTTTGTGCTTTGATGGCGTCACTAAACAAGGTGTTTAAACTCTGCGAGTGAGCCCGTTCGGAGAAAGTTAAAGAGCAGAAGACGCACAGCAGAGCAGGCAACCAATTGAGCCAGACTGGGGTCTTGATGGACAACGGGAGTCGTTCAGA
>Ga0315321_10001623_pt1 | contig 17367 bp, 16 predicted proteins | sample M180m21515metaG_FD_203464 | JGI IMG/M metagenome (GOLD analysis project Ga0315321, IMG submission 203464) | Ammonia-oxidizing marine archaeal communities from Monterey Bay, California, United States - M1 80m 21515 | ecosystem: Environmental > Aquatic > Marine > Intertidal zone | place: USA... | reverse complement strand
TCATCGATTGGGGAAAAGACCTCCTTCGCGCCCGACGCCGTGTTGTAAACCCTTAGATCAGCCATTGGATGCAGACCAATTATCGCGGAGCCCAATGGTCATATTGAACACAGGCGCCTCGCTTTGGTGCTCGTAACGATCGGCCACAAAATAGCCCTCACGTTCAAACTGATAGACCTGCTCAGGCAACGCTTTTACGAGCATGGGCTCTATCACCGCATCCTGCATCACCACGAGGCTCTCGGGATTCACTGCTTCCAGAATATCATCACAGCGCCCCGGGGCTTCCTGCGAAAATAATCGGTCATAGCATCTCACGACGGCCGGCACACCGTGCTCAGCTGATACCCAATGAATGACGCCCTTGGGCTTGATACCGTCGTCTGGATCAGCACCCGGCTCTTCCGTGACACAGCGCGCATAGACGTGTGTCACAGTGCCGCAGGCGTCTGTCTCGCAACGCTCTCCTTCGATCACTAGCGCACCTCGCAGCCGAACACGCTTGCCTAAAACGAGCCGCTTAAACTGCTTGTTGGCAGATTCTCGAAAATCTTGGCTGTCGATGAACAGCTCTCGGGTTAACGTTACTTCGCGCAGCCCAAACGTTTCATCGGCAGGATGATTGGGCACAGACAACACTGATTCACCGGGCAAATTAGTGAGGGTTAAGCGCAGGGGGCGCAGCACGCACATGGCTCGGGGAGCCATCTTATTAAGGCGGTCACGGACCGCACTCTCCAGCATCGCCACGTCAACAATACTATCGGAACGAGAGGTGCCGACCTCTTCACAAAAGTGGCGGATCGCCGCCGCCGGATAGCCTCTCCTACGCAACCCTGCAATCGTGGGCATGCGGGGATCATCCCATCCCGTCACGACACTGGCATCGACCAACTGTTTCAACTGTCGCTTACTCGTTATCGTGTAACTCGTATTCAGTCGCGCAAACTCAATCTGCCGCGGAGTATGCGGCACCGGCAAGTGCTCGATAAACCACTCATATAACGGGCGATGGTCTTCGAATTCGAGGGTGCAGATCGAGTGGGTAACTCCCTCGATTGCATCCTCTTGTCCGTGAGCAAAATCGTAAGTCGGATAGATCGTCCAATCCGTGCCGGTTTGGTGATGTGCAACGTGACGAATCCGGTACAAAATAGGATCGCGAAGATTCATGTTGGGCGCGGCCATATCAATCTTTGCCCGCAAGACCTTTTCACCTTCAGCAAACACTCCCGCCCGCATCTGCTCAAACAGTACTCGGTTTTCTGCGGCTCCACGCTCACGAAAGGGGCTGTTCTGACCCGCCTCAACCAGAGAGCCGCGATAGCGTCTCGCTTCCTCCGCAGACAGGTCGCAAACATAGGCAACCCCACTATCAATTAAATGCAGCGCCCATTGATAAAATTGCTCAAAATAGGACGAGGCGAACCGCACCTCCCCACTCCACTGGTATCCCAACCAACGGACATCCTCTTGAATAGAGTCAATAAACTCTTGGCTCTCTTTCTCGGGATTGGTGTCGTCAAAACGAAGATGACAGCGCCCACCAAACTGCTCAGCAAGGCCAAAGTTGACGGTGATCGACTTCGCATGACCAATATGCAGGAAGCCATTGGGCTCGGGAGGGAACCGTGTCACCACCTCGCGAGTCCGACCCGCCTCAAGATCAGACTGAATTTGTGTACGCAAAAAATTACTGCGCAATTCCGCTGACATACCGACTCCCCCAATTTGAGGCCGCTACTATACCAATCCGTTGCTGGCCATGGCAGAGCATCCCAGTGTGTTTAATACAAATTTGGGATCGCAACCCCACAACAACTCAGGTAGGATTCGCGCTTTCCTAACGACCCATTGAGGACGACATGCCAACAGCGCACGTAACCATCGCCACGACCGTCGGTCAGATGACACTGGAACTAGACGCCGACAATGCGCCTAAAACAGTCGAGAACTTTCTTGCTTACGCGACCAGCGGCTTTTATGACGGCACGATTTTCCATCGCGTTATTAACAATTTTATGATTCAAGGCGGCGGATTCACCACTGACATGGAGCAAAAGCCCACTCAGGCTCCCGTCGATAATGAAGCGAATAACGGTCTGAAAAATGAGCGTGGCACCATTGCAATGGCGCGGACTCAAGACCCCCACTCCGCAACGGCACAGTTTTTTATCAATGTGCAGGATAACGACTTCCTGAACCACACCGGCGAGAACATGCAGGGCTGGGGCTACACCGTCTTCGGTAAAGTCACGCAAGGCGAGGAAGTGCTCGATAAAATTCGCTCCGTGCAAACTGGTAGCCAGGGCGGCCATCAAGACGTCCCGACTGACCCCATTATCATCGAGAGCATCTCAGTCACAGAGTGAGGCGGATCAACGGTGCACCGACTATTCATTAGCGATTTGCATCTCAGTGAACAAACCCCGTCCATCGAGACGGGGCTCAATCATCTGATAACTCGAGAGCGTGGAGTCGAGTCATTGGTGATTTTGGGTGATTTTTTCGAAGCATGGGTTGGGGATGACGATGACGCCCCTCTTGCCTTGAGAACCAAAGAACTATTGCGACAAGTCAGCCTCGCAGGCTGCGAAATTCTCGTCTGCAGGGGAAACCGAGATTTCATGCTCGGTGAACAATTTGCCGCCGATATCGGCGGCACCTTACTGGCTGACGTGACGGCCATGGAGATCGCCGGGGCACCCGCCCTAGTGCTGCATGGGGACACACTGTGCACGGACGATGCCGACTACCAACAATTTCGCACCCTTGTGCATTCTCCGGACTGGCAGGCCGAGATGATGGAGAAGTCGATCGGAGAGCGCAGAGAGCTCGCACTGCAACTCAGAGCGCTGAGCATCGATGCAGCGAGCAACAAAGCCGAAGACATTATGGACGTCAACACGGCAGCCGTTGCCAAACTGATGAGCGAGCATAACGTTGCCACGATCATACACGGACATACCCACCGACCTGCTCGGCATACTCTGGCGGCGGGTGAGCGTATTGTGCTGGGTGATTGGACTGATCAACGGGGGTGGCTGCTGAGAGAAAACGGCGGCGATCTCAGCTTAGAGCACTTTAGCCTGAGCCATTGACGCCGCTTGGCGGCCCGCTATGAAAGCGAAACTCAGCGTCAGGGGACTGTATCAAGTCAGCTTCTAAGTCCCGAAAATAAGCCAAGCGCTTCTCGAACAGCGATGCGTCACATAGAGGCTTGGCGAGGGTCAGATAATCGTTGAAATGACGGGCTTCGCTTTTCAGTAACGACTCGTAAAACGCTTTCAGCTCTGGGCTTAGGGACGGCGCCAATCGCGCAAACCGCTCACAAGAGCGCGCCTCGATGAGCGCGCCCACAATCAACGTATCGACCAAACGCCCCGGCTCCTGCTTCCTCACTCCCTTGTGCAGCCCCTGTGCATACCTCGACGCACTGAGAGGGGCATAGACGATGTCGAGAGATCGCATCAACTTCAACACCTGCTCAAAATGCCGAAGCTCTTCCCGCGCTAATCGCGACATTTTATCGAGCAATCCCGCCTGTTCTACATACCGATGCATCAGACTCAATGCGGTTGCAGCGGCTTTTTTTTCACAGTTAGCGTGATCAATCAGTAATGTGGCTTGGTGATGTGGCTGAAGCGCCTCACGAACCCAGCTTTCTGGCGTCTCGCAGGATAAAAACGCCTTAACGGGGGCTAGCAAACGCGCATCAATGCTCATGGTGCCACCTGCACAATGCCAGTGTCGCCGAACATATCGGCGGTCGCGATATAACGGTCGTAGTGCGCCGAGGACAGCACCCAGAATTCCTCATCTATTTCATCTCGCAGCTTGACCAACGACTCGTGCCGAAATGGGGGAAGCACCTCAAAACCAAATTGCTCAGGCTCTGTAATCTGTGCCGCACCGGCCTTGAGCAAAACAAACACATGACAAAAGGGATCATGGTCGGCTTGAAAGCGGATTTTCTGCACTTCTAACTGCCAGGTCAGCAACTTAAGGTCGATGATGCGAAATTTATTGGCGACACAGAGGGCTAAAAATTGCGCCAAACGCTGATCAATCGCGCGTTTTTGTTCCTGAGAATAACCATTCCAGTTAATCACCTCGTGCGCGAAGCGTTTACACCCGCGGCAGACAACATCCCCGATACCCGTCGAGCAGACACCAATACAAGGGGTTTTAATCGAGATTAAGCTAGACACTGGAACTCCTCTCTACACCGAAAGTTTAGCAGTTTCTCGCTACCACTTGAGCGCTGATGGCTTATGGATCGAGTGAATGCCTATTATATGAAGAATCCTCCTTACTGATTGCATACCAGCCAAGCTATACTCCGCGCGCTGAATCACTGCCGTAGCGAGGAACCCCATGCTGGACGCCTATAGAGAACACGTTGCCGAGCGAGCCGCTCAGAACATCCCACCCACCCCACTGTCGCCAGAGCAGGTCGCGGAATTAGTCGAGCTTATTCAAGCGCCACCGGAGGGAGACGAGGACTTTCTCATAGAACTCCTGACGGAACGCGTCCCACCGGGCGTCGACGAAGCCGCCTACGTCAAGGCGGGCTTCCTGTCATCGATCGCGAAAGCAGAAACAGCGTGTGCCCTCATTAATCGAGAGCAGGCAGTGACGTTACTCGGCAACATGCTGGGCGGCTATAACATCGGGACACTGATTGCATTGCTGGACGATGCCGAGGTCGGCGCCAGCGCTGCGAGAGAATTGAAGCGCACTATTTTGGTCTTTGACGCGTTTCATGACGTGCAGCAACTCGCAGAGAGCGGGTCAAAAAATGCCCAATCGGTACTGGAGAGCTGGGCAGCAGGCGAATGGTTCACCGATCGGCCAGAGGTGGCTGACTCTCTCAAAATGGTGGTTTTCAAAGTCACGGGAGAGACCAATACAGATGATCTCTCACCCGCGCCTGACGCCTGGTCACGGCCCGACATCCCGCTCCATGCGTTGGCGATGTTTAAAATGGCCAGAGACGGCATCGAACCTGACGAACCCGGCGCGACAGGACCACTCCAACTGATCGAAGAGATTCAATCGAGTGGGCTGCCCGTGGCTTTTGTCGGCGATGTCGTCGGCACCGGCTCGTCAAGAAAGTCTGCCACGAACTCCGTGCTTTGGTATTTTGGCGATGACACACCAGGTATCCCCAACAAGCGTGCCGGCGGTGTTTGTATCGGCGGAAAAGTCGCGCCGATTTTCTACAACACAATGGAAGACGCTGGCGCACTGGTATTTGAAGCCCCAGTTGATCACCTCCTCATGGGTGACGTCATCGAAATACGGCCCTATGAGGGCGTCATACTGTCCGAGTCGGGCGACGTCGTGTCAGAGTTCGCCCTTCGGTCTGATGTGCTACTCGACGAAGTGCGTGCCGGCGGACGCATCAATCTGATTATTGGCCGAGGCCTCACCACCAAAGCAAGGCAAGCACTCGGGCTCGAAGAAAACGCGCTTTTCCGAAAGCCAACATCGCCTGAGGCATCCGATAAAGGCTACACGCTGGCTCAAAAAATGGTGGGGCGAGCCTGTGGCGTCGACGGGATTCGCCCGGGCACTTATTGCGAGCCACAAATGACAACGGTTGGCTCCCAAGATACGACAGGGCCAATGACCCGTGATGAGCTGCAAGATCTAGCCTGCCTCGGCTTTTCAGCTGACCTCACAATGCAGTCTTTTTGCCACACCGCGGCTTATCCCAAACCCGTTGACATCAATACGCAACACACGTTACCAGACTTCATCACCACTCGCGGCGGTGTCTCGCTGCGTCCCGGCGATGGCATTATTCATAGCTGGCTCAACCGAATGCTGCTACCCGATACCGTTGGCACCGGTGGTGACTCACATACCCGATTCCCAATGGGGATTTCGTTTCCGGCTGGCTCCGGATTGGTGGCCTTTGCGGCCGCAACCGGCGTGATGCCGTTAGACATGCCGGAATCGGTGTTGGTGCGCTTTAGCGGCGAGATGAAGCCCGGCGTAACACTGCGCGACTTGGTTCATGCCATCCCTTACTACGCCATACAGCAAGACCTGCTAACCGTAGAAAAAAAGGGCAAGAAGAATATCTTCTCTGGCCGCATTTTAGAAATTGAAGGATTGGATTCACTGACCGTCGAACAAGCTTTCGAACTGTCCGACGCATCAGCAGAACGCTCCGCCGCGGGCTGCACGATCAAGCTGGGCGAGGACACCATTGCAGAATACTTGCGCTCTAATATCGTCTTGCTGAGATCAATGATCGCAGAAGGCTACGGTGACGCCCGAACGCTTGAGCGCCGTGCACGCAATATGGAAGCGTGGCTAGACAATCCGGACCTACTCATGGCGGACAACGATGCCGAATACGCCGCGGTAATCGAGATAGATCTTGCGGAGATCGATCAACCCATCGTGTGCGCTCCCAACGATCCCGACGATGCACGACTGTTGTCAGAGGTCCAGGGCGATAAGGTAGACGAGGTCTTTATTGGTAGCTGCATGACCAATATCGGGCACTTTAGAGCGGCCGGAGAACTCTTGGAAGCCCATGGGGCGCCGGTATCTACACGAATGTGGATTTGCCCGCCCACGCGCATGGATGAGAACCAACTCATGGAGGAAGGCTACTACGCCATCTTTGGACGGGCAGGAGCGCGCACCGAAATGCCAGGATGCTCATTGTGCATGGGTAACCAAGCCCGCGTTGCGCCCCAATCGACGGTGCTGTCGACCTCTACGCGCAACTTCCCAAATCGACTGGGTGAAGGTGCCAATGTCTATTTAACCTCGGCCGAGCTGGCCGCGGTGGGTGCGCTACTGGGCAAGCTACCGTCACCTGCGGAATATCTCGAATACGCGGTCAAAATCGATTCTATGGCCGATGAGATTTATCGCTATATGAACTTTGACCGAGTGCTGGCATTTCAGAAGCTGGCTGAGGATGGCCAGCGAATTGCCGCAACCATTATCGACGAGGTCGCGTAACGAGATCGTTCAGCGGCGGTCCTGCACCGATGAGAAGCCTGTAAGGCAGTCGGCTTGCAGATCGGCGAGGTCCTCGAGTCCAACTGCAATGCGCACGAGACCCTCGGTGATGCCAGCCGCCGCCCTTTGGCCCTCAGTGAGCCGCCCATGGGTGGTCGATGCGGGGTGGATGATGGTCGTTTTCGCGTCGCCCAGGTTCGCCGTCAAAGACATCAGCTGAGTCTGGTTAATAAAGCGCCAAGCCGCCTCACGTCCACCGGCAATCTCGAACGCAATCACACCGCCAAACCCTCGCTGCTGCGAGGTCGCTAGGGCATGTCCAGGGTGGTTCGATAGCCCGCAATAGTGCACCTGCTCAACGGCTGACTGCTCCATCAACCACTCTGCCAAGCCTTGCGCATTCTGGCAGTGAGCGCGCATGCGAAGATCCAGTGTTTCTAGACCCTTCAACATGATCCAGGCATTGAATGCACTCATCGTCGGTCCACAGGAGCGGTTAAACGCCACCACTGGCGCAATCAACGCCTCACTGCCCACCACAGCCCCACCGAGCACCCTGCCCTGTCCGTCTAAGTACTTGGTCGCGGAATGAGTAACGATATCCGCCCCCAACGCCAGTGGGTTTTGTAACGCTGGGGTACAAAAACAATTATCGACCGCAAGCATCGCACCAAGATCGCGGCTTAACTGCGCAAAGGCGGGCAGGTCAGCGATCGCGTTCAGCGGATTAGACGGCGTCTCCAAAAATAAGAGGCGCGTGCGCGGCGTTGCCGCATCGCGCCAAGCATCAACCTGCGTTAAGGGAACAAAACTGACCTCAACGCCAAATTTTTTCAGAACGTTATCGAACAAACCCACCGTTGCCCCAAACACATCCTGGGAACACAGGACATGATCGCCCGAACGCAAATGCGTCATACATAACGCCAAAATAGCTGACATACCTGACGCCGTCGCAGCCGCCACCTCGCCTTGCTCCAAGGCGCACAATCGCTCCTCAAAGCTTCTAACGGTGGGATTGGTATACCGCGAGTAGACATTGCCTGCGATCTCGCCGGAAAACTTGGCCTCTGCGTCTTCAGCTGACTCGAACAGAAAACTCGACGACGTAAAAATCGGCTCTCCGTGCTCCGCTTCGTGTGTGCGCCTAATGCCCGCGCGCACCGCCTGAGTGCGCGCGCCCGATGCGCTCAGCCAGTCACCCGCGTCGTCTGTCATTGCTCAACTGTCATTATGCAGACCCACCACTGCGCCATCACTCACGCCCAGTGCGCCGCCATGGCGTTTCGCACTGTCGGCGCGCGCAGCCTGTATCGACTGCAAGTAGTGCTCATCGATGTTGCCGGTCAAGTACTCGCCATCAAACACCGAGGACTCAAACCCATCAACGGCCGGGTTACCTTCACGTGAACAGGCTAATAAATCCTCAAGATCCTGATAAACCAACCAGTCCGCGCCAATTTCTACCCGGACTTCTTCAACCGTCCGCCCGTGGGCGATCAGCTCATCGGCGGCCGGCATATCGATGCCATAAACATTGGGAAAGCGGACAGGGGGTGCCGCCGAGGCAAAATACACCTGCTTGGCCCCCGCTTCTCTTGCCATCTGAATAATCTGCCCGCAGGTCGTACCCCGGACAATGGAATCATCTACCAATAGCACGGTCTTATCCTGAAACTCTAGCGGCACCGGATTGAGCTTTTGCCTCACCGACTTCTTCCGCTCGCTCTGGCCCGGCATAATAAAGGTACGGCCAATGTAGCGATTTTTCATGAACCCTTCACGGAACTTGACGCCCAGCTCATAGGCCAGTGACTGTCCCGCCACCCGGCTGGTATCAGGAATGGGAATTACCACGTCAATGCCATGTTGCGGACGCTCCCGCAACACCTTTTTAGCCAATGCCGCGCCTTGCCGCATTCGCGTTTTATAGACCGAGATACTATCCATCAGCGAGTCTGGACGCGCAAAATACACGTGCTCAAAAATACAAGGCGTTAGCTTTGGGTTCTCAGCACATTGTTGACGATACAAGGTGCCCGCTTCGGAAACACAAATAGCCTCGCCGGGGAGTACGTCACCAATCAGCTCATAACCGGAGACGTCTAACGCCACACTCTCAGACGCGACCATGTATTCAACAACACCCGAGGGGGCTACCCGCTGCCCCACTACCAGCGGCCGAATGCCATGTGGGTCTCGAAAAGCCACTAATCCGAACCCAGCGATCAACGCGACGGCAGCATAGCCACCTTCGCATCGTTTATGTACCGTACTGATCGCCGTAAAAATATCTTCTGGCAAGGGCATCAGCTTTCCCAGCCGGTGCAACTCGTGAGCAAACACGTTGAGTAACACCTCTGAATCGGAGTCAGTATTGAGGTGGCGTAAATCAGACTGAAACAGCTCATCACTCAGGAATGCGGAGTTGGTCAGATTGCCGTTGTGAGCGAGTGCAATGCCATAAGGGGAATTCACATAGAAGGGCTGAGCGAGTGCGGCACCTGAACTCCCTTGAGTGGGATACCGTGCATGCCCTATCCCAAATCGGCCCAGTAACTGCGCCATATGATTGGACCTAAAGACGTCGCGGACTAGCCCCTCACCTTTGCGTTGCATCAGCTTGCCATCAGAGCAGGTCATGATGCCCGCAGCATCTTGCCCCCGGTGCTGTAACATGGTCAGCGCATCGTAGATATCCGCTGCGACATCACGCTCTCCCACCATGCCAACCAATCCACACATATTACGATCCCAGCCCTAAAGCATTTCGGTTGATTCAATTGTCTCTTTTACTGCCTCAGCAGGTTGCGCCTGAATCACTTGATCGAAGTTCGCACCAACCCATTCGGCCACCCAGTCGACCGGCGGCATCAGCACCGCCGAATCGAGCAGATCCTCATCCGCATCTGGCAACGCGCCGCGGAGTAAGACGCTGATGGCCGCGACAATAATCACACCGCGCAGCCAGCCAAACAGTCCGCCGAGTAATCGGTTACCAAGGTGAAACCCCGGCTGTCTCATCTGCCTCGACAAAAAGGCCGCGATGACACCAAACATTAATAAGACGGCAATAAATATCAGGATCCAACCCAATAAAAAGCGCGTCGTAGGGTCATCGATAAGCCCCCTCATCAGATTAGCGACTGCTTCAACCAGACCATTCGCGGCCAAGAAAGCACTGATCCAGCCGAGAATCGATAGTGCTTCTCGCGCAAATCCGCGGACCAAACCATATCCGAGAGAAATCACCCAAACGAAGACGATAAACCAATCATACAAATTGAAATCGCCCATCGCCGTCACTACGCTCTCAATCTCATCAAGCATGTTACTGGGTATACCTTAAGATCTCCGACTCAACGCCAAGCGCTTTGTCGATTTGCGGCCTAAAGCGCTGCAATCGCTCCCGCTCTGCATTAGGGCCTATCTGCACTCGAAATAACGTCTCGTCGCCTCGCATAAAGCGCCGATAGAACGCCTTGTAACCTTGGCTTTTTAAAATCGACACCACCTCGGTAGCACGCGCTTCGCTAGCCAGCGTTGCCACTTGCAAGACCCAAAATTGCGCCAGACCCTCGTCATCAATCAAAATGCTATCGTCTGGCTTAGCCAGACTCGATGCGGCCATGACCACCTCATCAGCCGGTGGCACGTCAAATCGAATGGTCGCGTTCTCGTCGATAAAAGTACCGTCATCAGCAGCGCTTTGCTCTGCCACGGGCACGGTCGGCGCATTCGGCAACTGCACTTCTACCTCATCCTGATAACTCTCTGGAGCGTTGATAGGCGTCCGGTCGATGAGCGGTGCCTCAGGCATCGGTGCCAACACAATGGGATCGCGCACGTCTGGCGCGGTGACAATCAACGGCCAAAATACAATGCCCAGCGCAATGAGTACGAGTGTTCCCACGAGGCGTTGTCTCAATACCGAATCCAACTAAGCTCGCTCCCCCGCCTCGGCTGCACTATTGATGATCGAAAAAGCGTCGCCCACCAGCAAAAAAGACCCAAAGATCACCACACGATCCCCGACTGAGCAACGCCCTTTCAATGCACCCCAAACGCGCTCAAATGCACCTGTATCGCCTATTCGGTCTTCGCCGATAACGGCAACCAACTCCGCCGCAGACTGAGCCCGCGGGACTTGCGGCAGATCGACGACGTTCCACTCATCGAACACCCCATCACAAGCGGAAATCATATCATGAATAGGCTTGTCGCCCATGACGGCAAATACCGCGCGCGTCGCTCCCAAAGCGGCCGTTTTGGCTAAGTGACGGACCAGCGCTTTAACTGACTCGGTGTTATGCGCCACGTCAAACACATACTCCACACCATTAATCATTCTTTGACTGAGCCTGCCAAGCAGTTGAACGCGCCCCATCTGCGCCAACACCGCCTCACTGAGATCCCCACACTCAGCGACCTCTAAGGCCTGTATTGCTGCCCCGATGTTACTGGGCAACAAACCACTCGCGGCAGGCAAGGGCGCGTTTCGCCCACCGGCAGTTTGCAGCCCTGCATCATCAATAAGCCAGTCTCTGCCGATGAGCAGCGTCTGCGCCCCTCGATCATTTAAGACAGCCAATAGCGCATCGGGAGGGTCACTCTCCGCGACAACACAGGGGCGGTTTCGCCGAGCAACGCCGGCTTTTTCACGGCTAATTGCTGCGCGATCTGGACCGAGCCAATCGGTATGATCGAGCCCGATGCTGGTAATAACACTGACATCGGCGTCCAGAATGTTGACCGCATCTAAACGACCCCCTAAACCCACCTCGAGCACCTGAACGTCTACGTTACGCTCACGAAATAGCCACAACGCCGCCAACGTGGCTGATTCAAAGTAAGTCAGACTGACATCACCGCGCGCCGCTTCTATGTGTTCAAAAGCCGACACAATCGCTGCGTCTTCTGCTTCCTCTTCGTCGATGCTGATCCGCTCGTTAAAACGCAGTAAATGAGGCGAAGCATAGGTACCGACAACCAGGCCCATCGCTTTCAACCCTGCGGTCAATAACGCGACAACACTCCCCTTGCCATTTGTCCCTGCAACCGTGACCGTTTTGGGGGCACTGCGCAGGACGCCCAACGCTTCAGCAACCACCAAAACGCGGTCAAGGCCGAGATCGATTTCCGTGGGGTGTTGTGACTCTAAACGTTCGAGCCATCCGCTCAATGTGAGGTGGGGTACCGGTACTTTATGCACTGCCCCCGCGCTCGATTAATTCGCCCTCCAATACTGGCGCCACGCCTCCGGGCGCCACGTAATTGGTCAGCTTTGCCAACACTCGCGACAACGTGTCTCGCATCTCATTACGATGCACAATCATATCGATGGCGCCGTGCTCCAGCAGGAACTCGCTGCGCTGGAAGCCCTTGGGTAACTTTTGTCGGATCGTCTGCTCGATGATATTCGGGCCGGCAAAACCTGCCCGTGCATCAGGCTCAGCAATATTGATATCACCCAGCAGTGCCAATGAAGCCGAAACACCGCCATAAATGGGATCGGTTAACACCGAGATATAGGGCGTACCCTGCGTCTTCAAGCGCTCAATGACGGCGGATGTTTTTGCCATCTGCATCAGCGAGATGAGTGCCTCCTGCATGCGCGCGCCACCGGATGCCGAAAAACAGATCAACGGGATATTCGCCTCCAGCGCCACTGTCGCGGCTCGAGTGAACTTTTCCCCCACCGCATAACCCATAGAACCGCCATGAAAATCAAACTCGAACGCCACCGCGACCAAGTTGACTCCGTGAATGCTGCCGCGCATTGCAATCAGTGCATCCTTCTCGCCAGTGCTTCGCTGAGCGGCAGACAAGCGGTCACGATACTTGCGTTTGTCTTTAAATTTCAGATGATCAACCGGTTCAAGATCCGAGAACAGCTCAGTCGGGTCTCGATCCAAGCACAGCTCAAGTCGCCTGCGTGCGCCAATGCGCATGTGATGATCGCACTTGGGGCAGACCTCAGCGTTGCGCTCGAGATCCGCTTTGTACAGCACGGCTTCACATTTGACGCACTTCTTCCAAAGCCCCTCAGGGACACTGGTCCGAGACGGACTCTCATCTTTTTTGACGCCGGAGGGCAGGATCTTGTCAATCCAACTCATGGGGTTCTCCACCACATTCTCACGCGCAGTATACGAGTGAGAGGCGTTTCTAGGAAGGTGAAGAGTCCATACCCTCTCGAATACTCCTTAGTAGCGCGGCGGCGGCGGCATGTAGCTGACCCTCTGATGCCATCGGCTCCTGTTCAGCGACCCTCACCATCGCATCAATCAGGGCGCTACCCACCACCACCGCGTCGGCCACAGCGGCCACAGCGCGCGCACTATCAGCATCCTTTATACCGAATCCGACGGCGACCGGGAGCGCCGTCTTGCTCCGGATAAGCGCCACATTTCGCGCAACCTCCACCGCATCAAGCTGCCCTGAGCCAGTAACACCTTTTACTGCGACACAATAAATGAAGCCGCGCGCGCGCTCCACGATCGTCTGGATGCGCGACGCCGGCGTGGTCGGTGAGATGAGAAATATATTATCCAACTCGACTGCCTTGAGGGCCGCGTCTATCGCGTCAACTTCCTCTGGTGGCAAGTCAACCGTGATGAGGCCATCGACACCTGCCTCGGCACCAGCGGCCGCAAACATCTCATAACCAAAACGTTCAATTGGATTCGCATATCCCATCATGATGATGGGCGTATGCTGATCCGCTTGTCGAAACGCGGCAACAATATCCAACACACCCTGCAATGACATGCCATTCGCCAAAGCGCGTTCGTGCCCCTTTTGAATAACCGCCCCCTCAGCCATCGGGTCAGAAAATGGAACACCCACCTCAAGCACATCAGCCCCAGCTGCGACTAACTGATGAAGCAGCTCAACGGTGCCGCTAGGGCTGGGATCACCGGCGACGACATAAGAGACCAATCCCTGACGACCCTCGCTGCGCAAACGCGCAAACGTTGCATTTAAACGACTCATTTCGAGCTATACCTCAATACCTTCAATCGCCGCCACGGTCAGTATGTCTTTATCACCGCGGCCGGATAAGTTCACAATGATATGCTCGTCTGGCGACATGTCCGCCGCCAGTCGTTCTGCGTAAGCCATCGCGTGCGCAGTCTCCAACGCGGGCATAATGCCCTCCACACGGGTCAGTCGATGAAAGGCAGCGAGCGCTTCGTCATCATTGGCCGAAACGTAATTGACGCGCCCGATGTCCTTCAACCAGGCATGCTCAGGTCCTACCCCGGGATAATCCAAGCCCGCGGACACGGAGTGTGTATCCAGAATCTGCCCATCGTCGTCCTGCATGAGGTAGGTGCGATTGCCATGCAACACGCCCGGAGAGCCCATGGATAGTGGTGCGGCGTGAGCACCCGTTTCGAGGCCTCTACCACCAGCCTCGACCCCGTACATCGCGACTTCGGCATCTTGCAAAAACGGATGAAACAAACCGATAGCGTTAGACCCGCCGCCCACACAAGCCACCAAGCCTGCAGGCAACTTGCCCGCTTGCGCCAGCGACTGCACCCGCGCCTCTCTGCCAATCACGCTTTGAAAATCTCTCACCAGCATTGGATAGGGGTGTGGGCCAGCAACCGTACCAATAATATAAAAAGTATCGTCAACGTTGGTCACCCAATCCCGCAACGCCTCGTTCATCGCATCTTTGAGTGTCCGCGAGCCGGAGGTGACGGGAACCACCTCGGCACCCAGTAACTTCATGCGGTAGACGTTGAGCGACTGACGGCGGATATCCTCTTCGCCCATGAAAACGTGGCACTCCAGACCCAGCCGTGCCGCTACCGTTGCCGTCGCCACCCCATGCTGACCCGCACCGGTCTCTGCAATGACGCGACGCTTTCCCATATGCTTAGCCAGCAGAGCCTGCCCAATGGTGTTGTTCACCTTGTGTGCGCCCGTGTGATTGAGGTCTTCGCGTTTGAGATAAATGCGGCCACCTCCAATCGCATCAGATAATCTGGAGGCCTCGTATAACGGTGACGGCCGGCCCACGTAATGCGCCAAATCCGCATCAAACTCACGCTGAAAGGCCGCATCATCTTTCAAGCGGGCGTAAAGCGCCTCTAAGTCTGACAACGCTGACATCAATGTCTCAGCAACAAACTTGCCACCAAAGGGCCCAAAGCGACCGTGGGCATCGGGAACCGACGCGAAAAGTTCTGGCGTAATATCTATCGTCATAATGCTATGTCCAGCGCAGCTGAACGCGCCGCCTCTATGAATGCTTTCATCTTTGCCTCATCCTTTATACCCACTTCTTTTTCGACACCGCTACTCACATCCACTGCAGCGGGCTGCACTTGGGCTATCGCAGCTCCAACATTGGTGCTCGAGAGCCCACCTGCCAGTATCACGCGCCGGCTCAAACCGGGCTCCACCCAACGCCAGTCGAAACACTGACCGCTGCCGCCAAATTGTCCCGCGTGGGCGCTGTCCAACAATAATGCAGTGGCACTGGCATAAGCGAGATGCTCGTCAGCCAGATTGATGTCCCCCGACATCGGTATCGCCTTAATGTAAGGCCGGTTAAATTGCCGGCAAAACGCTTCACTCTCCCCGCCATGGAATTGCAAGGTGTGTAAGGGCACCCGATCCAATACCGATTGGACGTCCTCAGCCGACTGATTAACAAACAACCCCACCATCATACCTAAGCCAGATACGCCTCGGCTGATGTCTGCGGCTACGTCCAGTGACACCGCGCGTCGGCTACCGGGATAAAAGACACAACCAATCGCATCCGCCCCCATCGCCAAGGCGCATTCCGCATCATCACGACGGGTGATACCGCATATTTTAATGCGCACAAGCCGAGCCTCGTTGAAAAGGGTCATAGTTTAACAGAGTCCACCCCCCCTAACGCGCAGCTCGACCCTAGAGAGTGCCCTCTAGCAGAGTCGGCCCTTCCGGAATGCGCGGTAACTCAAACGCCTCCGCATAACGCACCTGCACCAAGTACAACCCCTCCGCGGGGGCGGTATCGCCAGCGGCTGCTCGATCTCGACCAATTAACACTGATCGGAAGTCATCGACTGATTGCGCGCCAATACCCACCGCAATGAGGGAACCCGCGATATTTCTCACCATATGATAGAGGAAAGCATTAGCGGTCACGTCAATGACAACGCGCCGCTGCCGGGCCTCGACTGAGCAGTCAGTGATACATCTCATCGGCGTACTCGCCTGACAATGTGCAGCTCTAAAAGCGCTAAAATCCTGCTCTCCCAGAAGACACTGCGCCGCCTCGTTCATGGCGGGCACGTCAAGCGTCCTCCGCTCCCAAGTCACTAAACCATCTAGCAACGCAGGACGCTGGTCCGCATTGAGTATGATGTACCGATAGCGACGAGCCGTGGCGCTAAACCGAGCGTGAAATTCAGTGGCAACCGGCACTGCCCAGTGAACCCTAATATCAGCGGGTAGGTGGCGGTTCGTCCCCATGACCCAAGCCTTAGGGCTCCGCCCGACGGGGTCATCAAAGTGGATTACTTGGCCAAATGCGTGCACTCCCGTGTCGGTGCGGCCGGCACAGACTGTCCTCAGAGGCACGCCGGCGATTTTTTGCAGGGCCGCCTCCAGTGTCTCTTGCACGGTTGGCACGGCGAGATGCGGCTGCGCTTGCCAACCATGATAGTGACCACCGTGATATTCGATACGAGCTGCGATGCGTTGCCCTGCTTTCAAAGGCTGATTAGACAGTCTCGCCATATCACGGTACGTCGAGACGATCGAGCAATGCTCTCGCCTCAGCTTGCTGAGTAAGGCTACCTTGCTCAATCACTTGCGCCAACACAGGGCGTGCGGTCTCGTCGTCCCCCATATCGATATAGGCTCTGGCCAGATCAAGCTGACTATCCACTGGGTCGGTCTCTAATCCATAAATCGAGTCATCCCCGTCTGATGCAGCCAATAACGCGCCTGCGGGCGCTAACGAGAGATCATCGCGCGATAGGGGCTCTGGCGCGCCCTCTGCCGACGTGCTGTGCTCTACCAACGACGAGTCATTACCGGGCGAAGTCCGCTCATCCGTCGCCCTCGCGCTATCATGTTTGCCTGAAAGCGGCATCGCCTCTGACGAGTGGAAAGCGCCAGGGCGATCCCCTTCATCTCCACGATACACCTCGCGCTCAGCCGATAATCCCGGTGCAACGTCTGGCATGTGCTGTTGTGGCTTGTCCGAGCCATCGCCCGTGCCATTCGAGTCAGCCACTGCCCCCGCGTTCGGCCCGTCACCCAGGTCGGCAGCAGACTCAGTGGGGACGCCCGCGGACACCGTTTGATGCCGTCGGTAAAACCAGCCGAGGCAGAGTACTAGGCCCAATAAAGCGGCCAATA
>Ga0315321_10001620_pt1 | contig 17382 bp, 11 predicted proteins | sample M180m21515metaG_FD_203464 | JGI IMG/M metagenome (GOLD analysis project Ga0315321, IMG submission 203464) | Ammonia-oxidizing marine archaeal communities from Monterey Bay, California, United States - M1 80m 21515 | ecosystem: Environmental > Aquatic > Marine > Intertidal zone | place: USA... | reverse complement strand
TGGGGTACAGACAATCGACCTGCCGCGGAGTCACCCGCTCCCGACTGAGTCGGATAAGACAAGGGTAATAGAGACAACATATGTACGAAAGATTTACAGACCGCGCCCGTAAGGTTATGCAGCTGGCTAATCAGGAGGCTCAGCGTTTCAACCACGAGTACATCGGCACGGAGCACATCCTGCTTGGCTTGGTTAAGGAAGGAAGCGGAGTTGCCGCAAATGTGCTGAAGAACCTCGAGGTCGACCTGCGAAAAATCCGCCTGGAAGTCGAAAAATTGGTTCAAAGCGGCCCCGAAATGGTGACCGTTGGGAAATTGCCGCAAACGCCTCGAGCGAAGAAGGTCATCGAGTATTCGATGGAGGAAGCCCGTAATCTGAATCACAGCTATGTCGGGACGGAGCACATCCTGCTTGGTTTGCTGAGAGAGCAAGAGGGTGTTGCTGCACAGGTTCTGATGAATTTGGGTCTGAAGTTGGAAGACGTTCGCGAGGAAGTCTTGAACTTGCTTGGGCACGGTTTGGAAGGCGCGGAAGTTGGCGAACGCGGCGGACGTGGTAGTGAGAGTGAAAGCCCGACCAGCTCTGGAAAGAGTGGAAAGAGCAAAACTCCTGCCTTGGACAGCTTTGGCCGAGACCTGACAGAATTGGCAAAGAAAGGCGAGTTGGACCCTGTCATTGGTCGTGCTCGGGAAATCGAACGCGCCACTCAAATCCTATGTCGAAGAACCAAGAACAATCCTGTTCTGCTCGGAGAAGCAGGCGTTGGTAAAACAGCCATCGTCGAAGGTTTCGCACAGCGAGTCATCGAAGGCGAAGTACCGGAGATTCTAGCTGAGAAACGAATCGTTGTACTCGACTTGGCAATGATGGTTGCTGGAACGAAGTACCGCGGCCAATTCGAAGAACGCATCAAAGCAGTCATGACTGAAGTGCGACGTGTTAAGAACACGATTCTCTTCATCGACGAACTTCACACGCTCGTGGGAGCAGGTGGAGCAGAAGGTGCAATTGACGCTGCCAACGTATTGAAGCCAGCTTTGGCTCGAGGTGAAATTCAGTGCATCGGTGCAACCACGCTGGACGAATATCGAAAGTACATCGAAAAAGATAATGCTCTGGCTCGTCGTTTTCAGGAAATCATCGTAGAACCGACCGCAAAAGACGAGACGATTGAAATTCTCAAAGGTCTCCGAGGACGATACGAAGAGCATCATCGAGTCCAATTCACCGACGATGCCGTTGTCGCTGCCGTAGAAATGAGTGAAAGGTACATCACAGCCCGATGCCTTCCTGACAAAGCTATCGACGTGATCGATGAAGCAGGTGCAAGAGTGCGTCTACGCACCATGACACGTCCACCAGATCTGAAGGAAATCGACGAAGAAGTCGAGAAACTGAATAAGGAAAAAGAGGACGCTGTCGCGAACCAGGACTTTGAGAAAGCTGCAAATCTCAGAGATCAGGCCGAAAAACTTCGGAAGAAAAAAGATCAGATCACCCAGGAATGGCGAGACAAAAGCCAGCAGACCGATGGCGTCGTTGATGAGGAAATCATCGCTGAAGTCGTCAGTAAGATGACTGGTATTCCATTGACGCGTCTGTCGACTGAAGACAGCCTGCGGCTGATGCAAATGGAAGAAGAACTTCACAAACGCGTTGTCAGTCAAGATGCCGCTGTCACAGCCGTTTCAAAAGCTGTCCGAAGAAGCCGCAGTGGCTTGAAAGATCCCCGACGACCAACTGGATCGTTTATCTTTGCCGGCCCCACCGGTGTTGGTAAAACCCTGCTTGCCAAAGCTTTAGCCGAATACATGTTCGGCGACTCCGACGCACTCGTTCATATCGACATGAGTGAGTACATGGAAAAGCACAATGTCAGCCGTTTAATTGGGGCACCTCCCGGATTCGTCGGTTACGAAGAGGGCGGCCAGTTGACGGAAAAAATTCGTAGACGTCCCTACGCTGTCGTCCTGTTCGATGAGATCGAGAAAGCACATCCCGATGTCTTCAACATGATGCTGCAAGTGATGGAAGAGGGGCGACTGACTGACTCCTTTGGCCGGAATGTTGACTTCCGTAACACCATTTTGATCATGACCACCAACGCCGGTGCTGAAGCGATCAAGAATGAATCAGCATTCGGTTTTCAAAAACCAGATGATGATGCCAGTTACGATTCCATGAAACAGCGGGTGATGGATCAGATCGAACGAGTATTCCGCCCTGAATTCCTTAACCGACTTGATGACACCATCATCTTCCGGCATCTCACCAAGGATGACCTGAAGAACGTGATCGACTACGAACTTGCAAAAGTACGTGAACGATTACTTGATCGTGGATTGTCAATTGAACTGACCGATGAAGCAAAAGAGTTCCTGGTCACGAAAGGAAGTAATCTCGATTATGGTGCTCGCCCACTACGCAGAGCGTTGGAACAGCGAATTGAAGATCCGCTAAGTGAAGAACTGCTACGTGGAGCCTTTGAGGGAAAAGATACCATTGTCGTGACTGGTATTCTGGAGAACTCTGATGGTGATCGAGTCGACAGCAAAGATGTCACCACCAATGAAGATGGGAAGATGCTGGACCCCGATGGAAAACGAGTCAAAATTATCCGACTCGAATTCAACGGTGAAAATCGTGGGCTAGCAGACGCTGCCGAACCAGTCAGTGCTGGTGTTGCAGAAGGTGATGAGGCAGAGGCTGACAGCGAAAGCTGATTCCTGGCCAACCTCAAAAGATTTCTTAAGCGGCGAATCAACATTCGCCGCTTTTTTCGTGCTCTTCACGAAAATATCCACTAGATGCCCACTATATGAGGCTACCTGAGGCGACAAACGCTTTTGGACAAGATGAGTCACAATCGGCATTCAAACCGCTGTGTGGCCGATCTAGCGGTCTCGCGCCATCGGCATGATCACGTAACCGTAACCATCATCAGTCGTCAGCAATGCTGGTGCAGCCCCTGATTCTATTTCCATGATAAAACTCACTTCGTTATCAAGGACTTTGCAGAAATCAGCCAGATAACGATGATCCATTGTCATCGTGATCAACTCACCGTCGTACGCAATCGGTATTTCAATCTGCGACTCTCCAATTTCCGCCGTGCTGGCTTCCATTTTTAAAGTTCCTTCCGCAAAAGTAAAATCGATTCCACGACTTTCATGGTCCGTCACAATGGCTGCCTGCCGTAAAGCAGCAAAAAGTGGTCCCACGGTGACGTCCAGTTGGACTGCATTCTCTCGTGTGGGAAAAACCTGTCGCCAATTGGGATAACGACCCTCCACCAAACGGGAATAAATAACTGCTTGAGGTGTACGAACCATCAAGTCATTATTTCTTGCCGCTACGTCAACTGTCTCGTCTTTGTCATTCAAAGCCCGCTCAATTAACTGAATCGCACGAGTTGGAACAATCGTGCTGGCTCCCGTGGTCTGATGACCTCCGACTGACTCGCCTGTTCCTTCCATCCGGGCCAATCGTCGTCCATCGGTTCCAACGGCGGTGACCCGTGACTCTTCCATTTCAAGAAGAACGCCACCCAGTGCAAACCGACTGCTATCTGAATCAGTCGCAAACACCGTACGTTTCACCATCTCACGGAATAAGCGTGTGGGAAGAACGTGATACTTATCTTCGTCAAACCCAGCAACAGCCGGAAACTCGTCCGGATTGCTACCTGGCAGTTTGAACTTACTGCGTTTTCCCTTGACACGAATCCCTGACTCATCAGTCTCAAATTCCAATACTTCATCGTTGTTCTCTCGCAAGATTGCCATGGTCCGCTGAACAGGAAGCAACGCTGTGCCTTCTGTTTCGACCGTGACACCTTCTTCCAAGTCCAATCGAATCCCGACTTCCATGTCCGTCGCGGTCAATGTGATTTTCCCACCGGCAGCGGTGACTTTTACATTCTGCAGGATCTCTTTGGGCGATCGTGCTGGTGCAATGCTGGCCGCAAGTGCAAACGCGTTCGTTAATGATTCTCGTTGGCAGGTGATCTTCATGGAAATGCAAACCGGTACCGTGGAAGTTCTCTATCAATCAGGTTTGCATGTTGTACCCCGTTGCTGCTTCTCGTGCATGGGGACAAGCCAAGTTGATGATTGGCTGATCCGCTGTTGCTTTCTCTATAAGTTAATTTTATCTACCGTCTTAATCGTAATCCTCCACAGAGAACTGTTTAGAAAGGGTTAGAATCGATTCTAAAGTAATACTGAGTATCGATTTACGGAAAATCAAACACTGTGGAAAACAGGTTGGGATAATGTTTGATTTCTGTTGAGAACAGGCTTGGTTTTGAACAATTTTGAACATAGAGACGTTTGATTGATGCTATCAAAGTCTCGGAAACAGACGTTGGCTCAACAAAGTATCGACACGTTATCCACCGATCAAAAAATCAGGCTTCGCTGAATTTTTCTCTGACTTCCTCAGCGGCACGCTGCAGTTCAGAGTCAGATTCGAGTAATAATTCCGTTTTACGGATCGCATGGAGAACGGTTGTGTGGTCGCGTCCACCAAAGTACTCACCAATTTGATGCATGCTCTTGGACGTCATTTGTCTCGCGATGAACATAGCGAGCGATCGAGCTCGGACAAGATTCTGTCTGCGAGAACTGCTACGGATATCGGCCACTTTAAGTCTAAAATATCGGGCCACCGTTGTTCCGATTGCCGCTAGCGACACCTCTTCTCGCTCACCCACCACCGCAACAGCCGAGATGATTGCATCTTCGGTGGGTTCAGCGTCATGCATTCGGCACCACAGCGAGACTTGTTTTAGAGCGGCTTCAAGAGCTCGGGTTGGCAGGTGGGATTCCAGTTTACGATCAAGCAAATCGAACAGTTTCGTATCAATGTCTAAATTCAGATGAACGGCTAATTCTCTGATTAACTGGGATCTGGCGGCCGCAGCAGGCATTTCCAGTGGGACAGTGAGTCCGGGCAAGACTCGACTGACCAATAGAGGACGCATGCCTCTGATTTCCGAGGGGAGCCGTTTGCAGGTCAATAACGTTGGTAGTCCACGGGTTACACGTTCTTCGATTCTCGCGGCTAATTCATCCTGAGCCGCTAATTTATCATTCATCAGATGAAGATCATCGATTACCAGAATTGGTGCTTCATTGATTTCTTGGCGAAGAGGCGGAAGATCATCAGCACCTACCGCTTCTGCATACAGTCTGGCAAAGTCGATTGCGGGGTAGTACAGCACCGGCATCGGCTCGCTCGTTTGAGATCGGCTTGACTCTCTTGCTGCAAGATGAAGGGCAATTGCAGTTTTCCCGCTGCCACTTGGGCCGATCAGCAGCAGTGGATTCCCCAAATCAAAGATTGAGGCTTCGGAGCAGGCAACGAAGTGCACCATCCGGTTTTCTTCGCCAGCGATAAAATAGGGCAAACTGCCTCCCTGAATTGGCGCAGCTCGTTTCCGTACTCTGGCGATTGGGCGCTCGAGCGGAAATGAGTGAACCTGATTGGCAGGGCTAGTCGCAGTCGACATGAATGACGGTCAAAGGTGGCAGTGAAGATCGTCTTTCAAAGACGACTAGCCCATTCTACGAGCCGGCGAGCGAAAAGCGAGCAAAATAATGCTAGTTATCCACATAAGTTTTTGTTCGTAACTTGTTGTAGGCAATGCATATAGAGTCGATTGACTTGTCAATTTCTTCAGTAGTGGAAAACTTTGAGACACCAAAGCGAAGAGTCGATTCAATCTCGTTGGCAGGACGGTTCATGGCTGTCAGGACGTGACTGGGAGGACTGCTACCACTGCTGCAGGCCGAGCCGCTGCTACAGGCAATGCCAGCCATATCGAGCGCCATCAGCATCGACTGGCGGTCGGTTTTCAAAAAGGAAATCGAACTGGTTCCGGGTAGACGATCATGGATTTTGCCTTGTACGACCAAGTCTGGATGTCGTTCAAGGATTCCATTTTCCAGTCGGTCACGCAGCACTCCACAATGTTCAGCGGAGTGCGTCATTTCATCGACCGCCCATTTGAGAGCTTCGGCCATCCCGACGACCAGCGCGACAGGTTCGGTGCCAGGCCGAGTTTCCAGTTGCTGTTCGCCACCATGAAAAACGGGTTCCACTTTTACTTCCGGTGCAAGCCAAAGGCCGCCAATGCCAACAGGACCGTGAAATTTGTGAGCAGTAAAAGTCAGTGCCGAGATACCGGAATCTTCTAAATTCAGTGGCAGTTTTCCGATGGTTTGGGTACCGTCGACGTGCAGTGGGATTCCAGCTTTTTGGCAAATTTCAGCAGCCTGCCTGATGGGTTGAATGACTCCCGTTTCGTTGTTGGCGGCCATGAGTGACACGAGAGCGATGTCATGATCATCGGCGGAAATTAGCATTTCAAGTTGATCCAGTCGAACCAAGCCATCTTGGTCGACTTCAAGCCAACGTAGCGTGCGTCCCCGATGTTCGAGCCATTTTGCGGTAGCCAGGACGCTGGGATGCTCAATTTGGCTCAGAACAAGCGTTCCGTGATCGCTCAGTCCTGTCAATGCTTGGTGGTTTGATTCTGTGCCACCGCTGGTAATGATCAATCGGGCACCATTGGGCTGATCCAGCCTGGTTCCCAAATAGGAACCCATGGCCTCGATGGCGGCATCCAAAGTTGAACGTGAACGCCTCCCAAAGGCGTGTTGGCTGGAAGCGTTGGTCGGCCCATCCAAAAATTGAGCCAGCATGACTTTGGCAACGCGCGGATCTATAGCCGTCGTGGCGTTATTGTCGAGATAGACCTTCGTCACGCCATTTTCCCTTTTATCTCTGTCGCGTCTGCGACACGTTCAGTCTCATTCATTCGCTGCGAGGCGTCGAAGGCCGGGATGATTTGGGTAATCAGCCACGGCCTCGCTGAGTAATGTAGCCGCGACCGTCATTTTTCCAGCTTCTCGCATGTCGCTGACCAAGCTGACATATTCCTCTGCCAATTGCTCATCGATGACCTTCTGCAGCTCTGCCGGGTTCTTACCCCCAGAGTCAGCTGTTGCGAAAACCATCGGTATGAATATGTAAAGTTCGCGTTTGGCTAGTCGCTGGATGATCGGCCACAGAACCGCGGCGTGTTTTGGATTCTGTTTGCTCCAATCAACCCAGTAAGGATCAGAATTACCATTACCTTGATCGCCAAATTTCAGCTGGGCGAGCAGGAAATTTGCATCCGCATCGGTGGTTCCCGAGATTCCCCGACTCAGGGAAACCAGATGCCAGTCGCTCGCAGTTCCCTTGGGGACCTTTTTCAGGAGTTTTGTTTTGATAAAGGTGGCAGCAGGTGGGGTGTCATCAGTTCGGCGGATTGGCGTTATTTGCCAACGAACCAGAGGAATTTCGTAGAAACTGAAACTTCTTTGTACAAAGTGGCTCGGCGCGAATTCGCTGCCGCGCACAAAGCCTTGAGTTAGGATGACGAGCCCAAGAACAATACAAATGATGACCGCTGCCGAGATGGAGACCCAGATTCGGATCACGCGATTTTTCTTCGCTGGCGACCTTCCAGACTGAGCAGATGTTGAAACCGAGGTGGACACAGGAGCTTTGTTGGGGCATGTTCGGGTAGTGAATGGAGCAAGTACTCGTCAGTCTACTGTAAGCAATGATGCGTTCGAGAACCCCTACTGATTGCTGGAACTCAGGTGAATCACGCAACTTGATTGCATCGCCTAGGCCTGCTGGTTCGATTTCGGCCGCTTCTGCCTTGGGGAGAATCTTGCCCTGGAGGCCTTATAGAGTAACCCAAACGGCAAATCCGACCGATACTCCTTTTCTGTCAGGTCAGTCACAGCAAACCCAGGAAGCAACTGACCCCAGGCTTTCCCGGATGCGATTGGAGGCTGTCTTGCTGTTAGCAAAAACACCCCTGAGCCTCCGAAAACTATGTCAGATGGCTCACTTGGCGGACGCTACTGAGGCTCGTACACTAATTCGCCAGTTGAACATAACTTTTGAAGAATATGGGCGTGCGATTCGTGTGGAGCAGGTTGCTGGTGGATATCGCCTGATGACGAGGTCAGCACTGTCACCTTGGCTCGCACGATTGGGGCACTTGCCGGCACCCCTACGACTATCGACACCCATGATGGAAACTCTTTCTGTAGTTGCCTATCGTCAGCCTGTATCTAGGGCTGATGTGGAAGCAGTTCGGGGGGTGGGTTGTGGCGAGTTATTGCGTCAAACGATGGAGCGGGATTTAGTTCGAATTGTCGGTCGTAGCGAGGAGTTAGGGCGTCCCTACCTTTACGGAACTACCAAACGTTTTTTACAACTGTTCGGACTATCGAATATCGATGCATTGCCAGCAATTCAGTGGCAAGCTTTGCAAGATGATCCCCAACCCGAAGATTCAAACCCTGATGAATTATCAACATCAAAGAAGGACCTCGTTGTGAGTACCACAGTCGTTCCAACCCTCTCAGATTCCGAACACGCCGTCATTGCCCCATCTGCAACGACCATCGACAAGTCTGATCCCACTTCGACCAACGATGCTACTCAAGCAGCCATCGAGGATGAGGAGAATGGATATTACGACGACAGCGATGATGACGACAACGATGCTGACGACGACGATTGGGATGATCAAAATTGGGACGATGAAGAATCCGACGATGATTTGGACTCCGACGATGAAGAGGACGATGAGTCCGCTGAAGATGATCTCGAAGACGGTGATCTCGAGGACGATGATCTCGAGGACGGTGAATCCGCTGAAGATGATCTAGATGGCGACGACGACGACGGCGACGGCGATTGGGAAGAAGTCGACGATGAAGTCGGTGATGAAGAGTTCGATGATGATGAAGAGGAAGAATGGGAAGAGCAAGAGGATGACGATGAAGACTGGAATGAGTGATCATCTCCAGACACACGTTCGCGTGTGGTGTTCTCTTCACTGAAAGATTTCCAGCAAAGCTGCTTGCTATCTCTTCGTTCACTTCCGACGACGTTCACTTTCAGACACCCGCAGAAGGTGTCTGAGCGATTCACTCGCCCAAGTTGAAGAGATGTCGTAGTGCCTCAAGCAAACCGCGACGGTGACCTTCTGCTGCATCATCACGTAGGGATGCCAGCGGTGGATGTAGCAACTTGTTGATAAGCCGGTCAAATGACTTTTCGATTTCTTTTTGAGCAGAGGGATCGAGTTTTTCCAGGCGTAGTTTGTTGATCAACCGATCTAACTCGTCTTTTTTGAGATCCTGTGCCTGCTCCCGTAACCGTTGAATGACGGGACCTGTCGCCTTGTGATTGAACGCCTGCATGAAACGCAGCGTCTCTTCTGAAATCACTTGCTTTGCTTTGGGCCACTCTTTTTGCCGTTCACGGCGATTCCGGTCGCAGGCTGATTGTAAATCATCGATTCCATACAAATAGACGTTCGACAATTCACCTATCGACGGTTCGAAATCTCGTGGCACCGCCAAGTCGAGAATCAGCAATAGTCGATTCTTGCGTTTGGCGTGTAACGGCAGGAAAGTTGCTTCATCCAAAATGGGTTCAGTCGCTGAGGTTGTACCGATCAATAAATCCGCACCCACAATTTGTTCCTGCAGATCATCCCATAACGCGGACTCGGCACTGAATGTATTGGCTAGTGCCACGGCGCGATCGTAACTTCGATTAATGATGCAAATATCGCTGGCGCCGGCTTGTTTAAGATAACGCAGGGTTTCTTCGCCCATTTCACCAGCACCGCAGAGCACGACTCGCTTGTTGTGAAGCGTGTCGAAAACCTCGGTTGCAACTTCGCCTACAGCGACGCTGGGCACACTGACTCGCCGTCGATGAATGGATGTTTCCTGCTGCACACGTTTCGCTGCTCGGTTAGCTGCCTGAAATACTGAGTGCGTGAGAGGCCCTGCTGATCCAGAATTACAGGCGACGTCATAGGCTTGTTTGACCTGAGACAGAATTTGCGCTTCTCCCACGACCATGCTATCGAGACTCGAAGCGACTGTAAAAAGATGCTCAACCGCATCAGCTCCAGCTCGATAAATCATCTGGTCCACAATTTCATCAGCATTCAACTGATGCTGATCTGCCAGAAATGAAGCGACGTCATCCCGATCAAGTTCGAGGTCATTTCCCGCAGTCGCGTAAAGTTCTACGCGATTGCATGTACTGATCAATACGATTTCGGATGAAGGAAACCGTTGACGAAAAGCATTCAGTGCTTGACCAACCTGGTCACTCGTGAAAGATATCTTCTCTCGGAACTCAACAGCGGCGTCATGATGACTACACCCAATCATCTGTAATTTCATCGAATGCCCTCCGTCGAATCGAGCCATTCAATTTGGGCCGACGGGTATCGTCCAACCTCATTAACCGAAGATGAGTCTTTCTCTGATTGTCCATGCGAAGTGGTGAGGACTCCAATCATGGCCAGAACAAGAAAGCCTCCGCTCGCCAGCGTGAGGTAGATCGCTTTTCGGCCTCGACTGGCGGGAGCATAAAAGTATTCAACACCGGTCGCGCCCAACAACCAGACCAGCAGCAGCGTGCTGAGAAGGACCCCTCGGTCCGTCCAACCAACGCTTCCCCAGCGATTCAGATTCATCACGACACCTGCGATCAGACCAATGCCGACAGCAATCGTGCTCCCTACAAGGCATCGCCGATTCAACCTGCCCAAAGACTCGAGAGTTGGCAAGCGGAAAGAAGATCCAGCTCGCTTCAATTTCAATCTTCGAGATTGCACCAAGTACATGATCCCCGCTAGAAATCCGACGAGGACAGCGATCGAACCTGCCATCATCGCAATCGCGTGAACCGATCGCCATACTTCGACCGCTTCGGTGCGACTGAATGGAGGGCGTTCACCCAGAGCGATCGCTAATCCCAACAAAGCCATGACAGCAGGCAAGAAGAAGAAACTGATGATCGTATCTGGGCGCCGTAGGTAAAGTACGAAGAATGCAATTGCCAATCCCAATGCTAATAAGAGCGACCAATCCGACCAAGTCGCCAACAAGCCCACTTCTGGACCTCCCACCTCGGCACCTTCCAATGTGGTCGCCCGCAACAAGAGGTAGCAGACATGCGTGAACAAACCCACGGACATCATGGCGATGACAAACAGGCCTCGGCCGGGAATGCGACCTAACAGGCGTAGTAACTCCAGAACCAGCACGACGAAGTAGCTGGCAAAGACGCAGGTGATCGAAATCTCGCTAAGAAAGGCGAGCATGTCATGAGCGGTGGGCTGGAGGAATAAGTCGGCATAGTGTAGCCAACCATCAATCGTACACGTTCTGCAATCATTGTCAGCGCGCAGGGCTATCTTTCATGCGACTTTGATGCCGTATTGTTGCCTTACCAACCCGCAAAATTCCATTCTTGAATACGAACCTCACCATGTTTGCCGATTTGAACACGAATTGCACCGACAATCGCAGTGACATGGACACCCGAGCCATGCACGGAAAGCATTTCCTGTACTTCGGGTTTGCTGGCCCGCTCGCCACCGCTGACTATGGTTTCTCGAGGGCGTGCCCACTCCAGAACAGAGGCTGCATCCATCCTGAGACTGCCGTGATGTGGCGCCATCAAAATGCCGCCGGCATTTGGGCGTGGCAGATTGACGAGCATGGCGGTACCGGGAGGCTCGAGATCGCCAGGAAGAATCATGCTTCGGCCACGCCAACAAAGGTGCAACACAAGGCTGTTGGCGTTATCGCTGCCAGGTAAACGTTTGAAGGGTGGATGTAACACTTGGAATGTTTGCGAAAATCGGTCACCCAAACGCTCCGATTTTTCGGGTTCACCCCAACCGATGTTGTAATGAACTTCCCGGACATCAATCTGGTGATGTTTGATCGACTCTTGGATCGGGAGCAATGCTGATTCCGGTTCGTTAAGCATTCCCGGTGGAGTTATCACACACTTCACGTGGAATCGTTTCACAAGTCCGGGCAGCGCATTGAAGTGATCAGAGTCAGCATGAGAGAGAATGATTCCATCGAGGTGAGTGATGCTCAAGGACCAGAGTGCACCATCGATTCCGGCACTACTGTACGATTCATTTCCGAGACGACCACAGTCGTATATCCAGACTTCATTCGATGGTAGCCGCAAAATAACGCAGGTCCCGTGGCCGACATCCAGAAAAATTGCTTCCAAAGTGTCTTCAGGCGGTCTCCGCCCACCGATGGCCAATCCATAGGCCACGATCAGCCAGATGCCAACCCAGATACATCGGCTACAGCGAAGCCATCTGCCATGACATGGAAAGATAAAAGTTACTGTCAGTATGACGTAAAAGATGATAACCCAATAAACCGGTGGTGCAGGCAACCACGCGTGCCCGAATGGTACGTCCGCGGCCACCGACATGATCCACTGCATCCATTCGAGTGTTCGACTGCAAACCCAACCAGGGATGATCGCAAGCGAGTCATGGAACATACCCGTGACGATGACTAATACACCTGACCCCAAAGCCACCATCAGGCATGGTGCCAATAACAGATTCACGACCACACTGATCGGTGAAACAACGTGAAATTGATGCCAGACCAATGGCATGCAGATGCTGGTGACACAGCAACTGAACCACAACAGTTGCCAGATTTTTCTGATCAACTTTTCTGCCAATACCAACAAGCGACTCCTGCCGGTATCGATCAGTTCATCCAAGAGTTTATTTTGATCGCCATGTGCAGCGGACGTAGGCTCCAGGGCTGCCTTGTGCGCACACAGTACCAGCGTTGTTACTGCCAGAAACGAGAGTTGAACACCGACGTTCAATACATTACCGGGGTTGAGCAGAACTAAAATCAATGCGGCGACCGACAAAGTATTGATCGGTTGACTCATGCGTCGCAGCCAAACGGACACCAATAAGACTCCGACAAGAACAGCGGCGCGAATGACGGGTGGCCTGGCTCCGGTAAGAAATGTGTAAAATAGACAAAACAGAAGGATGCAAACGATCTTCGTTCTCACAGGCAATCGTAACAGCATCGCAAGAAAGTTGGCCAAAATGACCAGGATTGCTAAGTGCATGCCACTGACAGATAAAAGATGGGCTGTGCCAGTTACCAGCAACAAATCACTTGTGGCATGGTCGATGTAGTCGCGTTGTCCCAGCACCATTGCTACTGCAAGCGGGCCTGCTGAGTCGGAAGTGTGTTGCAATAATTCATCACGTCCCAAGGCATTGAATTTGGCAAGCCAGCGATGAATCACCCTTTGCTTGCTTGTTGTTTCTGGCAAGGTGATGATTTGGCTGGGATCTCCGACTTTGAACCTCGCCTGCAAATCACGATAGCGGTAGCCAGGCCGCAGGTCCCGTTGTCCGGGGTTGCTAGGTGGACGGAACCGACACAGGTTGCCGTAGGCCTCAATTACGTCACCCGGTAATAAATCCTGATACCGACCTTCGATGGTCACCAGAACTCGACCAGTGGCACGCTTGAATTCCTGTCCCACTCTTAGTTCGGTGATTTCAACCTCGATTTGAGTTTGCCACGGTGAGCGATGTTGCCCGGCAGCATTGTGTCCCGCTTGTCGATTACGCAGCGTCGGTGGGCAGTCGACGATTCCGTGGATGATTGTGGGCTGCTCAGTCAAACGCAAATATCGCAAGATGGTGCGGTTGTGATGCAGATTGCTTTGGCTGTTATGCAGGTAACCACCAAATGGAACAAACACCAGTATCGCGACGAGCCGACGGAAAGAGGGCCGTGCTCGGATGAGTAGCATCAGACAGATCGAAACCGCTATCAACCAGCCGTAAGCAGTAACGTTGCGAATCGTGGGCGAATGAACCGGTGAGCCGCAGGAATCCAGCAGTACCCCAGCAATCGTGGCCACCGCGATCAGCAACATGGGTTGTTGATTGACCTTGGATCGCGGTAACCAAGGCGAGTAGGTGATTACCCACGAATAGATATTTTGTGCCCCAAACAACGCGTTCATCTCTCCCCAACTCGGTTATCTTGTGGGGCATGCGGTGATGAACATCGCATCCAAGATTTCGAGCTTTTATGACAAGGATCTTCCGAGTGAATTTACACCGTTTCCGTTGCTTGGTGTCACTTTTCGTTATTTTCAACCTGACTTCTGGAGCTTTACACGCTCAGGAGATTTCCAAAGATGCCGGCACTAGCAAAATGAAGTATCCAGAAACCAAGCCGGTCGATGTCATCGATGATTATCACGGCAGGAAAGTGGCCGATCCGTATCGTTGGTTGGAAGACACCGAAAGTGAACAGACAGCGGAGTGGATAGCCGCTGAAAACAAAATCACGCAACGGTATTTGCAATCAATTCCCGCGCGAAAGACCATGCAACAACGACTCACAAAGTTGTGGAACTACGAGCGATTTGGGATGCCCAGCCACCGCGGCGAAACCTACTTTTATACCCACAATGATGGGCTCCAGAACCAGAGTGTGTATTACAAAGCCACCTCTCTGGAAGCTCCACGGCAGGTTCTGTTGAACCCTAACACGTTGAGCGAGGATGGCACGGTTGCTTTAGCGGGTGCAGTAGCGAGCAAAGACGGAAAATTACTTGCTTATGGATTGGCCGATGGCGGCAGTGATTGGCGGACTTGGAAGGTTCGTGATGTCGCGTCTGGGAACGACCTCGAAGACTTGGTTCAGTGGGTCAAGTTCAGTAGCATCGCTTGGATGCCTGATGGAAGTGGTTTCTTCTACGGAAGATATTCAGAACCACAGGAAGGGCAAGAACTAACAGGCACCAACGAAAACCAGCGGATGTATTTTCACAGGATCGGCGATCCACAAAGCAAAGATCAGCTGATTTTAGAACGACCAGATCATCCAAAATGGGGCTTTTCGCCTGCTGTGACCGACGATGGACGATATCTGATCATTCAGAATTGGAAAGGCAGCGAACCAAAGTCACAGATCTTCATCAAGGATTTGCAACAGTCAGATTCCGATGTGAAACCGTTGATCACTGGATTTGATGCCGAATATGAGTGGATCGCTTCCGATGGGGATCTGTTGTTTTTCATGACCGATCATGAAGCACCTAAACGGCGATTGATCGCGGTATCAGCGAAACAATCCCAGCGGAGCGCGTGGCGAGAAATAATTCCCCAAACCGACGATGTTCTGGAGGGAGCGAATTTATTTGGGTCAGTGTTTTATGCCAGCTGGCTGAAAGATGCTCGTGGCAAGGTGACCCGACATGATATGGATGGTGTGCTGCTGAGTGAAATTGAATTACCTGGGGTTGGTACGGTCAGTGGATTTGGAGGCAAACGCGATGCGAAAGAAACCTTCTTTTCCTTCACTAACTATGTCACCCCCGCGTCGATCTACCGTGTGAGTTTGCCAGACGGAAAAATCACTTTGTGGCGGCAGCCTGAAGTTGATTTTAATGTGGACGAGTTTGTGACCGAGCAACTGTTCTGCAAAAGCAAGGATGGTACGACGGTACCCATCATTGTGACTCGCCGAAAAGATTCCAAACTAGATGCGTCCAATCGCACTTTGTTGTATGGATATGGCGGATTCAATATTTCCATCACACCATCGTTCTCGCCGGCCACTGTCGGCTGGGTGGAAAGTGGCGGCATTTATGCTGTCGCCAATTTACGTGGTGGTGGCGAGTACGGTCGCCAATGGCACGAAGATGGAATGCGACTCAAGAAGCAGAATGTATTCAATGACTGCATCGCTTCAGCAGAACACCTTGTCAAGCAAGGCTATACGCAGCCCAGTCGACTGGCACTGCAAGGTCGCAGTAATGGTGGGTTGTTAGTCGGAGCGGTCATGACTCAACGGCCCGATTTGTTTGGTGCGTGTCTGCCCGCTGTAGGGGTCATGGATATGTTGCGATATCACAAATTTACCATCGGCTGGGCATGGGCCACTGAATACGGAAGCAGTGATGAAGAGGATCAGATCGACAACCTGCTTTCCTATTCACCACTACATAATTTGAAAAGTGGCACGTGTTATCCGGCCACGCTAGTAACCACAGCCGAACGGGATGATCGAGTCGTTCCAGGCCACAGTTTTAAATTTGCTGCTGCATTGCAGGCAGCGCAAGGGTGTGATCGACCCACCTTGATAAGAATCGAAACCCGAGCAGGTCACGGGGCGGGGACACCCATCAGCAAACGAATTGATGAGTATGCTGACTTGTGGGCTTTTCTGATAGCGAATTTGAACTAGTTATCGGCCTTGGTGGCATTGTCTCAGCTTGACGGCTGTTGAAGAGTCCCCATGCTGAGAGCGAAACAGCTGTTTTACTCACAGCAAAGCAAACGCCGACGATCATTCGCTTGCATTGTCGATTTTAAATACGGGAAACAGCTCTGGCTTGGTTCCCGGTATCTTATTATTTGTTTTTTGCCACCCTTGGTTGGGCCTTCCACAATATGCTGCTGCAAGAACCTGCTCAGTCGCCTTACGATTTGCGATTCAATCTGTTCGATATTCCGATTCGCGTGTCGTGGACGTTCTGGATCGCTGCTTTCGTTTTTGGATACGGTCTGTCGCAAGGGCTGGATGATCGTCCGGGTGCTAACAGCATCGGATTGCTGCAAACCTTGCTGGTCTGGTCAGCTTGTTTATTCGTGTCCATCGTCATCCATGAGTTGGGTCACTCGCTCGCATTTCGTCGTTATGGAATCGAATCGTCGATTGTTCTTTATCATTTCGGTGGAATGGCGATTCCAGGAAGGTCGCGGACAACAGACCACTCGTTTGGTGGGCTGACTCCCCAACAAAACATCTGGATTTCTCTTGCGGGGCCCTTAGCACAGCTTGGATCTGGCGTGTTGGTTGTGATTGCCGTGAAATTGGCCGGCTATCAGCTGTTAGTGTTCAACATGATGCCTTGGTTTCTCAACTTCGTCCCATCTTTCGTCGAAGGCAACGCAATCGACAGCCCAGGACTGTTTGTGCTTGTCACTTTGTACATCTTCCCAAGTATTTTATGGGCTTTGTTGAACCTGTTACCGGTGATGCCTTTGGATGGTGGTCAAGTGATGAGATCAGTTGTGCAATTGAGCGGCGGTAACATCATTCAAGCACTTTGGGTAAGTGTGATTGTTGCAGGCGTGGTTGGTTTTTATGGCTTCACAAATGGTCAAACGTATTTAGGGATACTTTTTTTGATGCTTGGTTGGACAAATTTTCAAGCGATTCAACAAAGCAATCGAATGGGTTATTGAATTGTGTCTGAAATGCGCGTTGTTCGCTTTTCTTTCGTTACTGACGTCTGTTTTGCACGTTCGTGTGCGCACTAAAGGGCACAATTAAGTGGAAAGAGAGGATTCACTTAACAATTTTTTTTTGGCACGCAACCACTTTTTTTTAAAAAACATGTTGCGGAATTTGTAGAAGCGCGTAAAGTTACGCTCAGTTTTAAACGGTTGGA
>Ga0315321_10001618_pt1 | contig 17392 bp, 10 predicted proteins | sample M180m21515metaG_FD_203464 | JGI IMG/M metagenome (GOLD analysis project Ga0315321, IMG submission 203464) | Ammonia-oxidizing marine archaeal communities from Monterey Bay, California, United States - M1 80m 21515 | ecosystem: Environmental > Aquatic > Marine > Intertidal zone | place: USA... | reverse complement strand
ATTTTGCGGAACGTACTGGAAAATCCCGGTTGGTACACGCAGTACACGCCTTATCAAGCTGAGATTGCACAGGGCCGTCTGGAAGCACTTCTGAACTTCCAAACGATGATCGCGGACTTGACCGCCCTACCCCTAGCAGGCGCAAGCCTGCTTGATGAAGCAACAGCTGCCGCCGAAGCGATGACGATGTGCAGTGCTGTGTCGGGGCACCGCAAAAAAGGTTTCTTTGCAAGCGATGCTTGTCACCCTCAAACCTTGGCCCTCATGCAAACGCGAGCCGACGGCCTGGGAATTGATCTGTGCGTCGGCCCCACCAGCGAAATCGACTTTTCCTATGGGGATGGTGGTCTTTGTGGGATGCTACTTCAATATCCAACCACCGACGGCAGCATCAACGACTACTCCGCATTGGCGGAAGAGGCAAAGCAACACAAATGCATGACTGTTGTGGCAGCAGACCTGCTCTCGCTAACCCTTCTCAAACCACCCGGGGAATGGGGAGCGGACGTGTGTGTGGGAAGTGCACAAAGGTTTGGTGTACCGATGGGATTGGGTGGACCGCATGCGGCGTTCATCGCAACAGATCAAAAGCACGCCCGTAAACTACCGGGCCGCATCATCGGCGTCTCGAAAGACGCCCATGGAAACCCCGCTCTCCGGATGGCCATGCAGACGCGAGAGCAACATATTCGTCGCGACAAGGCGACCAGCAATATTTGCACAGCGCAGGCCTTGCTGGCGATCATCAATTCATTCTACGGTGTCTACCACGGTCCGAAAGGTTTGACGGCCATCGCACAACGGACACAGGCATACACATGCGCTCTGATTCGCGGACTAGCCCGTCTTGGTCACCATACATTGAGTTCCGGCCCCGTTTTTGACACGCTGCGGATCGGGCTCGGAAAAGGCCGTTCTCATGCAGCACGTCAGGTTTCGGACGCAGCACGCGAGCGGGGAATTAACCTTCGCGAATACAGCGACGGAACGCTCGGGGTAACCCTCGACGAGACCGCGGACCGCAGTTTGATTGCCGATCTACTGGCCGCGTTCAACTTTGGACATTTCACAGGCTTTGATGTCGACCAACTGCTCACTGAAGCACAAGACGAGGGCATGTTGGACTTGGACCAGTTTGAACGAACCAGTGCATTCATGACGCACGAAGTGTTCAACTCGTACCACAGCGAGACCGAACTGCTGAGGTACATCTTCAGACTGATGGGTCGCGACCTGTCGCTTGCACATTCCATGATTCCTCTTGGGTCGTGCACGATGAAGCTCAATGCGACCAGCGAAATGATTCCCGTCACATGGCCCGAGTTTTCCAACATCCACCCGTTCGCACCTGACACTCAATGGCGCGGGTACACACAAATTTTCCGAGAGCTCGAAGCATGGCTATGTGAGGTAACGGGTTTCGCTGCCGTCAGTTTGCAACCCAATGCTGGAGCCCAGGGCGAGTACGCAGGATTGCTGGTGATTCGGGCCTACCATGAACACGTTGCACGCACCGAAGAACGCGAAAACATTCGAGACGTTTGTCTGATCCCCACGTCTGCGCACGGCACCAACCCAGCGTCCGCCGTGATGGCAGGAATGAAGGTAGTCGCAATCAAGTGCAATGAACGCGGCGATATTGACATGGATGACCTGCGTCAGAAGGCTTCCACCCACGCCGAACACCTGTCGGCACTGATGATCACGTACCCGTCAACGCATGGCGTGTTTGAATCGACGATCCGTGAAGTCTGCGAGATCATCCACGACAATGGCGGCCAGGTCTACATGGACGGGGCGAATATGAATGCCCAGGTGGGCCTGACCAGTCCGGGACGCTGCGGAGCCGATGTCTGCCATCTGAATCTTCATAAAACGTTCTGCATTCCACATGGCGGCGGTGGCCCTGGCATGGGCCCGATCGGTGTCGCACCGCAGCTAGTTCCGTTCTTGCCTGCACACCCTGTTGAACGCCCCGATACTGCCGGTGAATTTGCCATAGGCCCGATATCCGCAGCTCCTTACGGAAGCCCCAGCATTCTCACCATCAGTTACGTTTACATCGGCCTGATGGGCGGTGTGGGGCTGAAACTGGCCACTCAGGTCGCAATCCTGAATGCCAACTACATGGCCAAGCGGCTTGAGGGTGACTACGACATCCTGTACACAGACAGCCAAGGATATGTGGCTCACGAATTCATCGTTGACTGCCGAGGATTCGAAAAATCTGCTGGAGTCACCATTGATGACGTCGCCAAGCGTCTCATCGATTACGGATTTCATGGACCAACGATGTCGTGGCCAGTTCCCGGCACACTAATGATTGAGCCAACTGAAAGTGAATCCAAAGCTGAGCTTGACCGCTTTTGTGATGCACTGCTTTCGATCAGAAGTGAGATCCAGGCAATCGAAAACGGAGAAATGGATCGCGAAGATAATCCTTTGAGCAACGCTCCTCACACGATGCAGGAAATCGGCAGCGACGAATGGAAGCACCCCTACTCAAGGGCCCAAGCCGCGTGGCCTGCAAATTGGTTGAGAAACTCGAAGTTCTGGCCTGCCGTCGGACGAATCGACAACACCTATGGTGACCGGAATTTGATCTGCAGTTGCCCCCCCATGAGTGATTATTGCGATACCGAAGACTGATCAACCCTCGCTGGTAGCCGCGGAATAAGCGGTGACCAAGCGCGAGGAACGAGTGCCCTCACGATTTGCAACCGGCTTGCAAACCAACAACCGGAAATCAGCACTCCCAGCACATAGACACGCGCTCAGAAAATACGCTTAACCAGCGAAACCCACCTGCCGTACTACTTCTTCTTATTCGGTTGCTTCTTTTTTTGCTTTTCTTCGTTCCTTTTCTTACGAAGAAACTCGTACATGTTGAAACGCTCAGGAAAAGCCACCTGAGTTGCAGTGGCCCACGTTTCCCACATCTTTACCATCTCATTGCGTTTGTCTTGCTGAACGCCACTGAGATCTCTCAATTCCGTACGATCAGTTTCCATGTCATACAGTTCCCAAGGCTTCTTATACTCACGCACGAGTTTCCAATTTCCCCAACGCATCGCAGCGTTTCCCTCGTGCTCCCAATAGACAGGATCAACATGAATGGGGTCGTGACTACCAGTCAGTGCCTGCACCATTGATTCGCCAGCACACGGCGGGAGGTTACTGGGGTATTTGGCACCTGACAAATCGAGACACGTCGCCATCACGTCTGGAAGATACGCAGCCTGACGCACGAAACCTCCACGCTTGATCTGTTTCATACCGTCAGGCCACGACGCGATCATGGGGGTACATGCGCCACCCTCGTGAACGAAATGCTTGTAGAGTCGAAACGGTGTATTGCATGCGTTCGCCCATGCCTGACCGAGTCGAACTCCGGCCACTGTTTCCAACGGAGGTTCTTTGACCATTTGCTCTGATCCCTGACCTAGAATTCCACCTTCTTGGCAGGCACCGTTATCCGATAAGAACATGATGAGGGTATTATCATATTGACCGATGGATCTCAGATGATCGCACAGTTTGCCAATGTTCTGGTCAATGGAGTCAATGCACCCCGCATACGCAGCCATAATGGCATCGAGTTCTTCTCTTTTCTTTTCGTTCAATCCGTCCCACACGGGACCTTCATGCGGCGCCGCGGCGGTGTCTGCGGGGAACAAGCCGAGTTCGACTTGCTTTGCAAGTCGATTCTTCATCAGGGCATCCCACCCCGCGGTGTATTTACCTTTGTATTTCTCAAAATCTTTGACCTTCGCATTCAGCGGCCAATGCGGCGCGTTATAGGCTAGGTAAAGAAAGAAGGGGCGATCATCAGTATCACAGGCGTCGCTAATGAAGTCGCACGCAACGTCGGTAAACTTGTCCGTTGCATAAAAGCCCGCATCCGTCTCAACGGGATCATTCCCAAGCGACATCCCACGACCGCCTCCTGGTTTGAAATAATTGAACGCCCCTGAGAGTCCACCATAAAACCGATCAAATCCTCGTTGCATGGGCCAGCACTCTCGTCGTTGTAGGCCCAAATGCCACTTACCTGTCATCAACGTGTGATACCCGCCTGAGCGGAGAACCTCGGCCAAAGTCGCGCATTCATTGTTGAGGTATCCCTGATAGGGACCTTCGAATCCTAGCGACTGTTCAGGCGGTTCGGTCATATGCCCGATCCCAACCTGGTGCGGGTGCAAACCCGTCATCAAACTGGCTCGAGTCGGACAGCATCTCCCCGAGTTGTAGAACTGCGTGAAACGCAAACCATCTGAAGCAAGCTGATCCAAGTTGGGTGTTTCGATTTCACTGCCATAGCACCCGACATCAGAAAAACCCATATCGTCAACCAAAACGACGATGATATTTGGCTTTCCCGCCGCAGTCACGGCACTGCAAGGAAACGCAAGTAATACCACCGACACCAATGCAGCCTTGGAAAAACCGTGCAAGACGTTTGCGCAGAAGATATTCACGTTTAACAAAACCAACTCCTGATAAAGGTATCACATGGTACACAAAACTTATTAGGTCTCTCTCACCTTTGCATCAGTCAAGATGTACCAATGCAATGGGGAAACAATCGACTCAGCCCCGCCACGGGCGGCCCATGATGAAAAGACACACTTGCTCGACTATCTTCGCTCGCTCATCTACCGGCGTTTGAGCACAAAGAGCGCATCAGTGAGGTCGTTATCGAACTCACGCTCTTCATCGATATCATAATCAAAGTCATAGATCCCGGCGATATCGAACACATCCGCAACCTTTCGAAGCAGATTCCGGGCTTGAACGGGCGTATAGATTCGCAGTGGGAACTCGCTTCGTATGCGTTCAATCTCGCCTGACTTTTTCTCAGCTTTCACGGATACCCGCAGCATCTCACGACGTATTTTCCGATCAAAGTCAATCACTTTCAAGGTAACATGAACCGTCGTTCCACCGTGCTTGGCTTTCCATCTCTCCGTACACTCCGGATCAGCATCCAGTGGAATCAGATGGAACCCCAAAATGTACAGCCCACCCGTTCGCAAATGCGATGCAACATTACGAAGGTGCTCGATCGCAGCTTGCTCATCGGTCAAATGCCGAAAGGTATTGAACGTACAGAATGCGGCATCAAACGGCTGCTTGAAATCCATGCATGTCATGTCTTCACACCGCAATTCCGCATCCAGTCCCCGTCGCCGCAAACGCCGCGCGAGATAATCAAGCATTGGCTGACTGAGATCAACCCCCGTCAATTCGTAACCCCTAGCCGCCATCTCAGCAACCAAACGCCCGCTGCCACAACCAGGTTCAAGCACCCGCCGAACAGTCCCTTGTGCATACCGCGAGAATGCTTGTTCAAAGAAACGCACCTCAGCGGCCGTCTCATCGCGAAATACCATGTCGAAGTATTGCGGGTGGTCGTACCAAGATGCCATGAAGCCACTCAAATGGAACAAAAATCGGGATCAATTCACGCTTTCGAAAGCCCGCCGCAAAACAAAAATCGTTGCCAGCCGGACCGATGCACTGAATGTACGATCAATCAGGAAAAATTTCGAGCCGTTGGCGGGTCACAACGCACCGCAGTGAGCAAAAAAGCGGTGCACTCGCCAGAAGTATCACCCAATAAAGTGCTGAGAATCCACTCCATACGAATCACGCACACGCTCACCAAAATTTCCAAGGCACCAACTTCCTGAAAATGCAGCACCGGCCAAAGCCGCGTTGCCTCCGTCTACCCGCTGACTCGTTCAGCCATTGCAACAGTCAAAATGTGTGCAGATTGAGTCACAGTGATTTCAGATACTCAATCAAATCCGTTGCTTCCTGCTCGGATAGCTCGCCCTCACCGTTGACACGTCCAGGACTGTGCAAGTCATTCACCACGCGGTCCAGGTCACGTGCGCGACCACTGTGCAGCAACCGCACCTTGCGATACACGCCGACCAACGACGGCGTGTTGTAACCATCATAGGCATCCTTGTCAGATCCCAATCCCACGTCATGGATCTGGCCATCAGTGAACCGGGGTCCGTTGTGGCAATCAGCGCACCCCGACTTGGCACTGTAGAACACTTTCTTGCCTCGCTTCGCCGCATCGGTCAACCCTCCATCGGCAGTTCGAAATGGATTGGGTGGTGACTTCAATGTTCCAAGATAAGCGATCAAGGCCTGCTTATCCTGCGCCGACGGGGGCACGCCTTGCATCGTGGAGGTGATTGATTTCTCCATTGCCTCAGTTATATTTCGCTGCCAACCATGCCACGTCCATGGGAATGTTTGCGTCACATCATGGAGTGGCAGAACGGTCTTCAAGCTCATTTCCGTTCCGTCATTCCAGGTATCCATTGGCCGGGCGTTCGTCCCGCCTTCCTGATGACAGGAGTGGCAACTGTACCACTGATCGAGACTACGTTGCCCATCATAAAAGATCTCCATGCCCTTTCGGGCAAGCGTTTTCTCATCGGGTCCACCAAGCTCAATTTCCGCCGTGATCTCCCGTGTCGGCAAATCAACCACCTGCACGGCATTTCGAAGATAATTGGCGACGTAAAGAGTGCGATTGTCCTTTGCCATACGCATGCCCATGGGCCGTCCACCCACGTTCAAACGGTCGAAATTTTCGCGGTTGTTTTGCAGCCTTCGGTCGATCAGGTCGCCCGGTCCACCCTGTGCAATGAACGGCATCTCAGAGAGTTTGTAAATCAAGAGCTCGTGCGTTCCCGATGCTGACGCGATCAACCATTCCTGATCGTCACTGATCACTAGATCATGCGGGTCGGCCACTGCACGCCCCGGCACATCCAGTGAAATCGCCTCACGATAGGAGGCGCCATCCAGCCGTACTCTACCGATGCGGCTCGCCAATACCCAACCACGACGAATATTTCCGATGGTGATCGGATTGGTGCGATAAACCATCCAGGTAAAATATGCATACTGACCATCCGCCGATGTTCGCATCTGGCCGAGATTCGTGCCGTTCGCGAGCGGTTCCTCATAAAGCGTTTCACCACTGGCCGTGTCGATCACGGAAATATCCGAGTCACCGCCGTTACCAACTGCCAAACGCTGATCGTCCGGCGAAAGAGTGAGGTACCGCGGCCACTGCCCAGCAGAGATGCGGCGGACCACCGACATTTGCTTCAAATCAACTTCTGCAACTTCCGCATTGGCAACTTGACCGATGTAAGCGCGTTTGCTGTCCGACGTGATCGCGATACCTGCGGGATCAAACCCAATGTTCACTTCGCCTTTGAGAACTAATTTGTCGCTAACCACTTCGAAAACCTGCAACGCACCCTGCCATTGCGCAGTCAAGAGAATCTGACCTCCGTCAGGGGTAAAGGCGATATCAACCGGGTAGTCGCCACAAGGTGATTCGCCAACAAGATCACCCGAGATCGTGTCAATCAGTGAAATCGTATTCGCGATCTGATTCGCTGTGACCAGCCAACGCCCGTCAGGAGACAACGCCAGATCAACAGGCGAGCGATCCAAGTCAACGGGATTTGAGTTGCGGGAAACATACGTCATCTCCTCGACACCTTCCCCCGCCCTGCTTCCAGCGGTCGATGAATTACCCTCGCCCAAGCCACCCACCCCGGGCAACGCAGGGTCGCCAAGACGACCGGACGAGGATCCACTACCACCAACCGTCACTGGGAACAGTCGTTGCCGCGATCCAGCGAAAACAATGGGCGGCATGGATCGTGGGCTATCACTCAAGTGAGGCAAACGATCACCTTCTGCAAACCCCCTCCACAGATGTACACCACCCGCAACCGCAATAGAAAGCATTACAGTCGATATTGCGATTTTGCCAGTGTGTCGACTCATGATCGATAACTCATCAGGCTGATTTGGGCCATTAATTCTCGGATTGTTCCAGGACGAGGTAGTCTCGACCCATTTTCGAAGATGACTCTACCTCGTAGCATACCTTTGTAAGACCGCTGACAAAAGATCGCGCACGACGGTTGCTGGTGGCTTACAATCTACCTAACGATTGCAGAAGTTTGCGATCGAACCTCCTACCTCTCATAAGGACATCCCGTGAAGAATCTCTTTGTACTCGGCCTGGGTTTATGCGTCGCGTTGGTCATCAGCGGAAACGCCATGGCAGAGAACGCAGTAAAGAGTGGTCCCCAACAGGGTGACCGACTTGGAGCTTTCTACGTAACCAAGGTTGCCGGCGCCGAGAGCGACGGAGTCAGCAAGGGTCAGAACCTCTGCTACCGCTGCAAGAATGGTGCACGACCACAGGTGATCGTCTTCACCCGCTCTACGGACCCAAAGGTGTCCGAGTTGGTGAGCAAGCTCGACAAGGCAATCACCAAGAACGAGTCATCTAAACTCACTGTGTTTGTCAATCTGCTTGGTGAAGACAAAGAAGACTTGGCCGACGAAGCCAAGAAATTTGCTGCTAGCAGCAAAGCCAAGAACGTTCCTTTCGTTGTACCAAACGAGTTCGAGAATGGTCCAGACAACTACGGCATCAACGCCAAAGCTGCTGTCACCATCATGCTCGCCAGCGATTTAGGCGTCAAAGCAAGCTATGCTGTGACTGACGCAAAAGATCTGAACGTCAAGAAAGTTATGGGCGAATTGAAGCAGATTTTGAACTAAGCTCTGCACGGTGACTCCGTCACCACGCCCTAGACACAAATGAAAGCTTGGTGCTGCCCTGCAGTGCCAAGCTTTTTTTGTAACCCACTTTAAATCAGAAATTCAAGGCCGCGCATTCCGCGTTGTCCATTCCGCGTTGTCCATTCCGCGTTGTCCATTCCGCGTTGTCATGGAACAGTAAGTTGCAAACCCTCAAGCCGCGCGTCGAACATCGCCCGACTCGGTCTGCGGGGATAGATCACCCAAGCTAGCCGGCCCACCGATCGCCTCGATGGCTCGTTCAAACTGCCCTAGTTCATCCACCAACCGTATAAGACGTTGAGCGTTGACGGCATCCGAATGCATTCCGAGATCAGAAAGCAGTTCCTGTACCTCAACCACAGGCATACTCGACACAACTTGTTCGGGTGTCGCTGGATGACTTGGCGTCAAATTCCCCTGATCGGCTGCATGATCTTTCACGATGCCCCTCGCTTCAATACCGGCGACCCGGCAGAAAAATGGGGGCGCCCCGAGTTTGCGTTTGATGAAGAAACCGCAATTTCATATCGAACGAAACGGCGTGGTTTATTGATAGAAAACCGACTTGCTGCGACAAACAGTGACAGGCCGCACCGATTCTAAGGGGAAAAGGCAGAACCCCAGCGTTTTGCGAGCATGTCGGCAGATTACTCACGAAACTTGTATCCAACGCCACGAACTGTCTCAATCAGTTCAGCGGCATCCCCCATTTTCTTTCTCAGGGCTCGCACGTGCACATCAATGGTCCGTTCAAGCACCATGGTGTCTTCGCCGAGCGCTGCATCCACAAGTTCCGCCCGAGCGAATGCCCTGCCGGGTTGCCGAATCATCGTCTCAAGCAACCTGAATTCACTCTTCGTGAGATTCAGTGGCGTTTCATGGACAGTGACGATGAAACGCCTACGATCCACGATCACCCCTTGCTGCATCACTTGCTCACTATCACCAACCACCGGGTTGCGGCGTCTTTGTAGCGCCTTGAGACGTTGCAATAAAACCTTGTAGCTCTCAACCGGCTTGACGACATAATCATCTGCCCCGATCGCAAATCCAACCAGTTGGTCCGATTCCTCACCCATTGCGCTCAACATCAGAATGAGCGTGTCTTTGGTACTGGGATCATTTCGAAGCAAGCGACAAACTTCAATTCCACTGAGACTTGGCAGATCGACATCCAAAATAATGACTTCTGGAAGGGTCAACTTTGCCAAACTGACAGCCTCGCGCCCGTCTGCTGCACGGGAAACGTCGTACCCGGCACGCTTAAGCTGATACTCCAATGTATCGGCAAGCGGAGCATAATCCTCAACGATCAGGACCTTGAATGTGGTCATCGTTTCTGCTGAACCAGTACGAGAACGTCACTGCAGGTTCGCTGCTTCGTGAACGAACGCCACCTCAAATTTGACCTGAATTCGGGTCATCGAAACACCCCGGACCCTATTAATTTTCTGTTAATAAGGCATGAGCGTTCTCAGTGAACTCGCGCAATTCGCCTTACGCCAAACCAGAATCCTGCAACGCCAAAGCCTCGTCAAACAGCGGCAACAAAACTTCAAAAACAGCTCCCTCGCCACGTTGACTCGAAACTCGCACCTCCCCTGCCATCGTGACCGCCAGATTTTTGACAAGGGCTAAACCGATCCCTGTTCCCCCGTCAACCGTCTCACGGCTTTTCTCAATTCTGTAGAACCTCTCAAAAATCCGCTCCTGCTCACTCTGGGAAATCCCAACGCCGCTATCCTTGACGGTAAGTTGGACGAATCGATCAACGGTCCGCAACCCAACCTCGACGGTACCACCGGACTGCGTGTAACGCACAGCGTTGCTGATCAAATTATTGACGATCGTCACCGTGGCATCAAAGTCAGCAAACGCGATTTCGTCCTGATGCTGCCCCAGATTTGGAAGGCGTAGCTCGACGCCTTTTTGCTCGGCGATCGGCTGGTTGGTGAGCATTGCTTCGTGAATACATTCAGAAACTGACACGGCACTGAACTCAAAATTCGCTTTCCCCGCTTGCGCGCGTGCCAACTGCATCATGTCGGCCACAAGTTTCTCCAGCCGAAAACACTGCGTTCTTATTTGCCTCATGAAGTGAAAAGCAGCATCGGGGTCGTCTCGCATCGCATCCTCGACTGTTTCGGCATACCCCTTGATCGCAGCAAGTGGGGTTTTCAACTCATGTGAGATGTTTGCAATGAATTCGCGGCGCATCGACTCCACAAGCTGCGCCTCAGTCACATCACGCAACCCGATCACCAGACTTCCACTGCTTTGGTGAGCAATGCGATCAATGCGTACATGCACAGGCCGTACGACTAAATCATTTTGCACGTCGACAAGAAAATCCTGCGGTTTTTCATCGTTCAAAGCGCCTCGGACTCCGAGACCCATTTTCGGCAACCGTACCACCTCAGAAAATGGTCGCCCGACGAGCTTTTGATCTGGATCAAGCCCCAAGAGCACACGAGCAGCGGGGTTGATCAAGGCAATGTTAAGATCGCTCGATAGAACAACCACCCCATCTTTCATGAACGCAAACGCAGCGATCGTTTCCGCGGTCTCACGCTTAACAATTTCCCAATCTTGTCGAGATCGGTCAATTTCATCGCGGTACCGTCCAAGCATCAACTGCGACTCAAAGGCAAATTGCTTCTTTGTTGACGCAAGCCGGTACAGCAACACAAAAATAGCGAGCAGCGCCGCGAGGGCGACTGGAAACACAACCCATCCGAAAATCATGCAAATCAGCACAAGGGCAACAGCACCGACCGACCAGACGAGCTCAAACCTCGATACACCCTTTAGCTCTTCAGCGAGTACCTGCGAACTTCCAATGTCACTCTTCGTGTCGTTCACTTGCGATCAAACCATCTGCAGCAATACAGAGCCACAGTCCCTTGATGTGATTTTCTAAGGCACACTTGCCGGACTCAAACCCTAAATCTTGAATTTAGCCAACCCCAGGTGAACCCAGCCACAACCCACCACCGTGAGCATGCCGATTGCTCTTTTGCGAGATCCAGTCGGTGGACGAGTCGTTGGAGTTTACCAATCTGGTCCCCCGCTCATCAACGGGTCCCTCGCTCATCAACGGAGTCAATTATCCCGGATGTACGATTTCCGGGCCGCACGAGCAGAGGCAGACCGCCGAGATGCGATATCAACGGCTTCCCAAGTTGCCAATGAAACAGGAGCCATCAACGCACCGCAAGGATCAATCAGGCTTGAATTGTGGCGCGAGGATTTGCTCAAACACAACGGATCCGTTAGGTCATTGGGAGGCGGCATTCGTCGGCGGAGACGTACTCGCTGCGTCAGCAAATCGCGGTGTTTTCCGCTATTGGCCGAGGCGTTTCTGGAATCTCCCATCGGCACACGTGCCTGGACGGCATCTTGAATGCATGACCTCGCCGCTTTCCGATTAGAACCGTACAATCTTTACATCGCATTGACGGGCGTACGGATGAAATTCGCAATGTCAATTCGGCAATGCACTTACCCACGGTCGATCTCGTTTTCCCAGACTGCCCATGTCCGCTTTCCGCGCCCTTGCCACAAGTCCCAGTTTTCCAGCTTTGGAACAAGATGTCCTCGAATTTTGGGACGAGAACGAAATCTATCGCGAGTCACTACGGCGTCGTCAGGACGGCCCTTCGTTTGTCTTTTACGAGGGTCCCCCAACCGCCAACGGGATGCCGCACCCCGGTCACTGCCTGACTCGCAGCATCAAGGACGTCTTTCCACGCTATAAGACAATGCGTGGCTATCGCTGTGAGCGGAAAGCCGGCTGGGACACGCACGGACTGCCGGTCGAAGTTGAAGTCGGAAAAGAACTCGGCATTCACAGCAAGGAAGACATCGAGGCCTATGGTGAAGAACCGTTCATTCAAAAGTGCCAACAGAGCGTTTGGCGTTACATGCAGGAATGGCAGCAGCTCACTCGCCGACTCGGCTTCTGGGTAAATCTCGAAGAGGCCTACGTCACCTATCACCAAAGTTATGTCGAGAGTGTTTGGTGGAGCCTGAAAAACCTATTCGATCGAGGCTTGCTGTTTCAAGGCCACAAGATTGTCTGGTGGTGGGCTCAGGGCGGAACCGCACTTTCGGCTGGGGAAGTTGGGCAAGGGTACCGCGAGGTAGCTGACCCCAGCGTCTACGTCCTGTTCCCCTTGCTTGACCAACCCAACCGTTCACTTGTTGTCTGGACAACTACCCCTTGGACTCTCCCCAGCAACGTTTTCGCGGCTGTGCACCCTACTGACATTCAATATGCCGCCGTCCGAGATCCAGATACCGGCAATGAACTGGTTCTTGCCAAAGCATTGATCGAAACGATCTCAACAAAATTAAAGCGCGAGCTGGAGTTCATAGAAGACGTCTCCGCATCAGACCTGATTGGCAAGCGTTACAAGCCGCCATTTGAACACTACCAGAACTCCACAGGAGATCCCACGGGGACTCTGCTCAATGGTGACACACAGCACCATTACTGGCGTGTCGTGGCCGCAGACTTTGTTACCACCTCTTCAGGCAGCGGACTCGTGCATCAAGCGCCAGCATTTGGTGAAGTTGACCACGAAGTGCTAGTGGAAGAACAAAAACGATTTACCGAAGGGGAACGACCCGAACTACTGTGCGCGGTTGGTCCCGATGGAAAATTCACGTCAGACTTTCCACCCATGGAAGGAACTTGGGTTAAGGAAGCAGACAAGCCTTTAACACGGGAACTAAAAGATTCCGGAAAGCTGCTTCACCAAGAACAGTATCTCCACGAGTACCCATTTTGTTGGCGTGCCTCACAAGATCCTTTGATTCAATATCCGCGTCGCAGTTGGTTCATCAGAACAACTAAATTCCGCGACTTGATGCTGGAAAACAATTCCAAAATTGGTTGGTCGCCTGACCACATCCGGGATGGACGGTTTGGCAACTTCTTGGAGTCCAACGTTGATTGGGCGTTGTCGCGTGAGCGTTACTGGGGCACTCCGCTTCCGATTTGGGTCTGCGATCAAACAGGCCGCATGGAAGCCATGGGAAGTTACGACGAAGTCCTGAGCAAGCCTGGCCTTCAGGGTACCGAAGTATGGGAGGAAGCCAAAGCCGCAAACCCCGAACTTGTGGATGACTTACGAGTACACAAGCCTTATATCGATGCACTAACTTATTCATCACCGTTCGCCGATGGCGGTCGAATGAAACGCGTTACTGAGGTGATTGATTGTTGGTATGACAGTGGTGCAATGCCGTTTGCTCAATGGGGCTGGCCGCATCACAACGACACATCATTCCAAGACCAATTTCCTGCGGATTTCATTAGCGAGGCGTTAGACCAGACCCGCGGGTGGTTCTATAGCCAACTTGCAATCAGCACAATGTTGTTCGGTAAAGGAGCTCACATTCATGAGGAGGGGAGTGCCGCGGAGGATCGACAGGAACCACTCAAAGCCGATGAAGCTTATCCACACCCCTATCGCAATTGCATTGTTTTGGGCCTGATGCTTGGTGAGGATGGCAACAAAATGAGCAAGAGCTTGCGTAATTATCGTGAGCCTAATGAAATCTTTGAAAAATATGGGGCGGATGCGCTTCGCTGGTTCTTTTTTGCAGGCCAACCCCCATGGACTGCCATCCGTTACCGTGAACAGTCAATCAAAGAGTCCATCCCTGAATTTCTGTTGCGACTTTGGAATGTAGCGAGCTTCTTCTCGATCTATGCCGAGATTGATGGATTCGACCCGACCACTGCGAAAGGTGCGGACGATCAATTGACACAAAACTCACTATCAACTGCACCCGATTATCGTCCTGCATCAGAACGCAGTGAAATTGATCGCTGGATTCTTTCGGAATTGAACGGCACCATCCAGACCGTCACTGAGCGAATGGATGCGTTTGACAACTACAATGCCTGCCAATCGATCAACGCTCTCGTCGATGGCTTGAGCAACTGGTATGTCCGTCGAAGCCGCAGCCGATTCTGGGCGAATGCCGATGACACTGAAAACGCGCAAGACAAATCAGACGCTTACTGGACTCTGTACGAAACACTGCTTGAAGTTACAAAGCTCATCGCGCCTTTCGTTCCATTCCTCGCCGAAACGTTCTGGCAAAATCTAACCGGTCCCTTTGATGGCTCAACCCTCAAAAGTGTGCATCTCTGCGACTACCCGGACGCGAAGGAAGAGCAGATTGACGCGGATTTGTCAGATTCAATGAAACTTCTTCGAGAGATTGCATCGCTTGGTCGTGCCGCGCGCGCTGAGGCGAAACTGAAGGTGCGACTTCCATTGAATCGCGTGGAAGTCGTCCTGACAGATGACACCAGAATTGGCTGGTTGGAAAACCATAATGCGCTGATCCGCGAGGAGTTGAACGTCAAGGCTGTGCAGTACACCACGGATGGTGATCAATATGTTCAATACACGGTTGTTCCCAATTTCAAAAGGCTTGGGCCGAAGGTCGGAAAACAAGTTCCTGCGGTGAAAAAGGCATTGCAGGATGCTGACGGCAATGCATTGCTCAATTCATTGCAGGAAACCGGGTCCGTTACCATCGACCTGCCCGATGGGCCGTTGGACCTCGACAGTGACGATATCGAAGTTCGCTTGAAAGCGCGAGAGGGCTGGGCAGCAGCTCAAGGACCAAGCTGTGTTGTCGTGCTGAACACCGAAGTCACCGATGACCTTCGCCGCGAGGGTGTCGCGAAAGACATCATTCGTACGATTCAGAACCAACGCAAAGAAATCGACTGTGACTACGAAGACCGGATTGAAGTCAGCGTCCTTCCGATGGACGAGATGGTCAGCGCCGCGATTGAAGAACACCGCGAGATGATTTGCCAGGAAACTCTGGCGACGAACCTCGCGACATCACAAATGGACGGCGTTGAAGCCGTGACAACAGACGCGGGACAAGTCTTCGTGAAAAAGGTACAAGGATGACCCAGCCGAAGACAGCGGTTCCTGTTGCGGTCTTCCTGAGCGGAGGTGGGCGTTCCCTGCAAAATCTGATCGAGCATCAGCGAAGGGGATTACTTCCTGGAATCGAATTCCAACTTGCAATCAGTAGCAGCAGCAAAGTGCGCGGTATCGAAGTTGCCCGAAATGCCGGTATCGACACACGCGTTGTGCTCAAGTCGACATTTCCCAAGCCCGACGCTTATACCGAAGCAATGTTTGGTCCCTGCCGAGACAAGGGAATCCAACTCGTCGTGATGGCAGGCTTCCTCAAGCACGTCTGTATTCCCAAGGACTACACCGGCCGAGTCATCAATATACATCCCTCACTACTCCCCAGTTTTGGTGGTGCAGGAATGTATGGCAATCGAGTTCATCAGGCTGCGGTGGATCGTGGCGTACAGTTCAGTGGCTGCACAGTTCACTACGTTGATAATGATTTCGACAACGGACCGATTATCTTGCAGCGATCTTGCACAGTCGCCGACGATGACACCGCAGAATCGCTGGCAGCACGTGTTTTTCAACTCGAGTGTGAAGCACTCCCAACTGCATTGATCAAAACCGTGTCATTGCTTGGACAGGTGTGACCGCTTGACCGCGTTCCTGAACACCAATGGGTATCCACCCCGCTTTCAGCAACGCACCAGGTACCACAGCTCGCAGCGATCACTGTACGCAGGGCAACCTCGCGTATCACAGGTTTTGGTGAGTAGCGACTAGGTGGACTTGTGCTGGTGATCCCGCAGGTGCGCCATACAATAGGCATGCTCTCCTTCACATTTCGAGCAGTACCGAAATTCCATTTTCGGATCGACTTTGCTGTTGACCCCGCAACTTGTACAGGTGTGTCTTGGAGCAGATTCTATCTCAATTTGCTGTCGTTCCCACTTGGCCCTGCGAGCAGTATTGCGTGCCCGACTCACCAATCCCGGGCCAAAGAACACGAGATAGTTGCCAACGGAAGCGAGCACCATCAGGGTTACTGACCCACTGCCGCCAAACATTGCGAGCAAATACCCTGCTACCTGGATCAACGCGAGCCACTTGACTTTCACCGGCAACACGAAGAACAAACGCAGCTCAAAGTCCGGGTTGAATGTCGCAAACGCGAGGAACACGGTGCCCTGAAGATAGCGTCCAGAAAAAGCTTGGTCACGGACGATACCAGCAACTGCGATCGTTAAAACCGCCCCTAGCCACAGGAAAACGTTGTAGCGGACCACGCCCCAGTGGGCTTCCAACGCGTTGCCCATCATGTAAAAGATCAAATAAGCAAATATCAAAAAGATTGGTTCTTGCGAGAACGGAATGAAAAAGAAGGTGAGCAATCGCCACACCTCTCCCGCCAAAACCAGATCCCAAACCAACTCCGCACGATCCGGCAACGTATTGTCATTCAAGGATGCCAAATACATGAGCAACTGCCCGGCAATGATAAACATCGTCAAATTCGGGACAGCGATAGGTCGGATAATTCGATCGAGGCGTTCAAGCACGTTCAATAAACCATGGGTTGAGCAATTCGGGATAGCCCGCCAAGCGTAACGGGTAACACAGTGAAAATCGATATCCCTGAGACAAATGAAACGCGAATCTTGAACCCACGCTCCACCGGGAATGCCAAAAACTCTGTTCATTCGGGCACGCTTAGGCGTTGAGCCGGAGCAACAAACCAACTCAAAGCCTGCCCCATTTTGCATGCGGTCGCGGGTGCTGCACGAAGCCCTCCAGAAAAGCAAATAAATCCCGATGCCGAGAACAAATCATTGGCACTAAGCGTCCTT
>Ga0315321_10001616_pt1 | contig 17395 bp, 18 predicted proteins | sample M180m21515metaG_FD_203464 | JGI IMG/M metagenome (GOLD analysis project Ga0315321, IMG submission 203464) | Ammonia-oxidizing marine archaeal communities from Monterey Bay, California, United States - M1 80m 21515 | ecosystem: Environmental > Aquatic > Marine > Intertidal zone | place: USA... | reverse complement strand
AATTGCATTGCTTATCTTAGTGCGCAAATCATTGGACCACTGACGCCCCATATGCTGTCGGTAGCAATGCAAGCAACTGCATGACGCTACCTGTGCATACCCTTCAAGTCCATATTGACCCTTGTATCGGGTGGAATTAACATCGGAATTGCATAATTGCCTAGACCTTGGGTTCTCGTCACCTTCTGTAACACACACTGATAAGACATGGCTTCCGTCTTCTCGCGGTTTAATCGATACAAGTCTGATATCGGTGTCATTATGGTCCCATGTTTCACCGGGTGTTAAAGCACGATTTGATTTTGATACCACCGTCTTGGACTGTTTAATTGACTTCTTCTTCATTGACTTCTTCTTCGTTGACTTCTTCTTCGACTTCTTCATCGATTTTGATTTGAGTTTAAGTCTTTTCATTGCTTCTTTGCGTAGAACAGCCTTACGCTGATGTGTGAGCCTCTCTCCTTTCCAAATATAATAGGGTTTTACACAGCACCCAGATGGGCACCCATTGGGTGCAAACCGGCACTTAGGGCAGCCTCGTCCGTTTTCGTATGACATGGCTATGTTACTTAGGTTAAATACTAAACCCTTAAGCTAGTTTCTGGTGACTTAGGGTTATAAAATTCATTAAAATTTGATAATTCAAAGACCTCTTACCTTTGTTTTTTAAAAACAACTTAAGTGGAAGCCTCGTTTATTAAAAAGTAAGGACAATGAGCGAAAGTATTCAGAAACTCACGCACGTGGAACATATCTTGAAGAGACCTGACTCGTATGTTGGCCCTGTGTCTCGTGTTGGCGAGCAATATTGGGTCAAAGAAGGTGAAGGTTTTGAAAAGAAGACTGTCATCTATGCGCCAGCACTTCTCAAGATTTTTGACGAAATTCTTGTTAACGCGATCGACCGTAATTCACTCCATCCGAAACAGGTAACGTCAATCTCCATCAACATCGACCGAGAGAAGGGTGAAATCAGTGTTGAGAACAATGGACCTCTCGGGGGTATATCGGTAAAGGAACATGAAAAGGAAAAAATTTGGAATCCGGAACTCACGTTTGGGCATCTTCTCACGAGTACCAACTACGATGATTCGCAACAGCGTGTCGTGGGTGGTAGAAATGGGTACGGTGCAAAGCTCGCGAATGTATATTCAAGTAAATTCTCCATCAAAATCAAGGATTCTGAAAACAAGACGACGTACACACAAGAGTGGACGAATAACATGAAGACGTGTGGAAAGCCAAAAATGCGTAGTTACGCGGGGGCGACCTCGAGTATATGCATCACATTCACACCGGATTGGTCTAGGTTTGGTATGAAAGAGATGGACGATTACATTTTCAAAATCTTTGAAAAGCGGGTCTACGACGCAAACATCTGTACCACACCGGGGTGTAAAGTCAAGTTTCAAGGGGAGGTAATTCCAAAGACGAACTTTGATAAATACGCCAAAATGCACACAAAATCTGATGAGATTTGCATGTTTACATCGAGTATGTGGACTGTATGCATTGCACCATCGGACGATGGGTTTGAACATGTATCATTTGTAAATGGTATATGTACGGCAAAGGGTGGAAGTCACGTGGATCATGTGGCGAATACACTCGCATCGAATATCATCGATGAGATGGCGAAGAAGATCAAGCTTAAACCACAACAGGTAAAAAATACATTCATGGTGTTCGTAAAAGCAACACTCGTGAACCCGACATTCAGTAGTCAGGTCAAATCCGAGTGTACGCTCAAACCACAAGAATTTGGGAGCAAATTTGAACCTACGAAGAAGTTCATAAAGGAGATTCTCAAGACGAATGTTCAATCGGAATTGATGGCACTCTCCAAATTCAAGGAACTGAAAGAGCTTCAAAAGACTGATGGCGCGAGAAAGTCTAAAATAACTGGTATCCCAAAGTTGGATGACGCAAACAAGGCGGGGACGCAACAATCTGAAAAGTGTACGCTCATCATCACAGAGGGTGATTCCGCTAAGTCTCTCGCGGTCGCCGGTCTTTCGGTGGTTGGAAGAGATTATTATGGCGTATTTCCACTTCGAGGAAAGTGTAAGAATGTGAGAGACGCGTCGGTCAAACAACTCACAGAGAACAAGGAGTTCAGTGATCTCAAAAAGATTCTTGGTTTGCAACAAGAAAAGGTATATACGTCACTCAATGATCTCCGATATGGTAGACTCATGATTATGACTGATGCCGATACCGATGGGAGTCACATCAAGGGTCTCGTGCTCAACATGATTCATTACTTCTGGCCGAGTTTACTTGACCTAAATTTTGTGGTGAGTATGGTCACGCCTATCATCAAAGCGACCAAAGGGTCTCAAACAATGTCGTTTTACACCGATTCTATGTTTAGACTATGGTATGGAAATGGAAAGTCTGGATGGAAGATTAAGTATTACAAGGGTCTCGGTACCTCTACATCTGCCGAAGCGAGAGAGTATTTCAAGAATATTGAAAAGCTCACGGTCAAGTTTGACACGGATGAAAAGACGGATGATTCCGTGGTACTCGCATTTGATAAAACAAAGGCTGATTCTCGTAAGACGTGGCTCTTAGAAAGCACCGAAAAGGAGAGTTCAGAGCTTGAAATCCCATATGGAAACGTTGAAAGAATCAATATCACAGAATTCATTCACAAGGATCTGGTAAATTTCAGTCTTGCGGATTTGAAGCGATCCATCGCACACGTGTGTGATGGTCTCAAGCCTTCTCAAAGAAAGGTCATGTACTCGTGCTTCAAGAAGAATTTGACGAATGAAATGAAGGTTGCGCAGTTGGCTGCGTATGTCGCAGAAACATCGGCGTACCATCACGGGGAGGTGTCTCTCGCAGATACGATCGTAAAATTAGCACACAATTTTACGGGTTCAAACAATATCAATCTCCTCGAACCGTGTGGTCAGTTCGGTACGAGACTCATGGGTGGTAAAGATGCGAGCCAAACGAGGTACATCTTTACGAAGCTCACGAAAGATTCGAGAAAACTCTTCGATTCACGGGATGATGCGGTACTCAAATACCTTGACGACGATGGGCGTCCGATTGAACCTGAATATTATGTACCGATTTTACCGACCGTTCTCATCAATGGAACAGAGGGCATCGGTACTGGATTCAGTTGCTACGTTCCACCATTTAATCCAAAGGACATCTGTGAGAACATAGAACGAGCTATTTCTGGACAGTCTCTCAAGGAGATGAAACCGTGGTTTGACAAGTTCAAGGGTCGTGTTTTCAAGAATGAGGATGGACTTTGGATTACAGAGGGTGTATGGTCAGGCAACAGCACGGGAACGAATCTCAAGATTACAGAACTTCCACCGGGGCGTTGGACACAGGACTACAAGGAATATTTGGATGGACTCACAGAGAAAAAGGTCATCTCCGGATTCGTGAATAACAGTACGACCGAAAATGTGGATTTCACAATCACGGGATACAGAGGGAAGAATCTCATCAAAGATTTTAAGCTCCAAAAATCGTTTCACGTGAGTAACATGCACCTGTTTCATCCGACCAAGGGTATCAAGAAATATGAAAGTCCAGAAGACATTTTGGTCGATTTCATCGAAGTGAGAATGCACACATACAAGAAACGAAAGGAACATCTCATCGCCGTTCTCAAAGAGAAAGCCAAGAAGCTTGAGAATATGTCTCGTTTCGTGGATGCGGTGATTAATGAACGTATCACTGTCTTCAAGAGAAAGAAGAGTGATCTCGAAAGTGAGATTTCAAAATCATACGATACAATTGATGGGTCATACGACTATTTGCTCAACATTAAGACATACCAATACACGAAAGAGGCTGTACAATCACTCATGGAAGATACACGAAAAGCGACTGAAGAATTGAAAATATTGGATGCGACCGCACACTTGGACATGTGGAAATCGGATTTAAAAATATATAAGCAATAAGTAGTATGTGTGATAGATCCGGACCAGACACGGGTGCCTCACTTTGTTTGACTGCTATAGGTGGTCAGGACACATATCTTCTAGACAAAGAATCACTCTTTAAATATGATCCAAGGCAACACTCTGAATTTAGAAAGTTTCATAGGAGTTTTAATATAAACAAGCCATCTAATGCTTCACCAAAATGGCCATTTGGCGAAACCGTGAAAGCGTCATTTAATCCAATGAATATGGGGGATCTTTTGTGCAACATGTACATACGAATAAAGTTACCAGGTCTATCGAATACAGATTATAATTATGCCGATAAAGTGGGCAAACACTTGTTCAAAAGTATCACAATGCGCGTAGACGAAACCGTCATTGAAATATACAAAGATGACATAGGATTCATTTATGATGAATTATATTTGGATCACGCGGAGCACATTAGTAGAGATTACACAGATAATAGATTTTTAAACCGAGAAACGATATTATCAAATCAACTCAAACTATTAAGACTCAATGAAACATTTGTTTATGTACCTATACCATTCTTTTTTTCAAGAAGGTATGAGTCTTCGGATTACGAGACAAACGTTCACAATCGCCCATACTTTCCTTTGTGTGCTATGAACAAACAAAAGCTTGAGTTCGATATAGAATTCAGACCACAAACATTTTTTACGGATGAGCCAACTGATTTAACTTTATCCAGTTTTGATATAGTGACAGAAGAAATAGTAGTCACTCAAGAAGAAAGACTGTTTTACATGTCTTCTAAGTATGAAATGATAACCGATATATTTAACACACATCCCAAAGCCGATACAGAACCCGGTAAGGACAAATTCAAAATTGAACTTGCTCCACAGGGTCGGGTGAAAACACTCCACTTCTTCTTCAGAAACAAATTATTTGAAGATGAAACAATTGCGAGTAACGCCTCGGTATTAACTAATAGCGCACAACTTACCCAAAACACACACTATTATCACAATCGTTTCAATCTTACACCACTCCCATCATACACGAAAGCAAACGATTCAGTATCAAATGACATAGCAATAAACGCAAAACTATCGATAAACGGTGAAGATTTACCAAACATAAACAATCCAGATTCACACTATTACAGGTATCTCACCACATTAAATCACAAATTCCATGGGACGCCCAGAAATATATACACATATAGCTTTTCTATGAATCCACGTAACGTAGATCCATCAGGGAGTCTCGACTTTACTAATATCAAAAACAATAGAACCACTCTCGAATGTACTCTTAACCCGTATCACGGTACAAACGAAGAATTCACGTGTCATATATACTACTCAACCTATACCACTCTCACATTTGAAAACGGGTATCTCAGTACAAGAGTCGAACCTTTATCGTATTCAGCTAACATAGGTGAATACGGTACAGGGGATTTAATGAGCGGGGATGAAATTGTTTTGAAACAAGATGGTGGAACCATGATGATTGCATCATTTCCCGAATAGAGAGTCTTTGTGCTCTTTTATATAAGAAATAATACCATTCTTAATACACCATTTGATGAAATTGAGCTGTGCAACAGTCGTATTGATTTCATCAGTTGTTCCTGGTATCTTATACGAAATTTTATCTGATCGACAAAATGGGTCGAACAATTTCTTGCTATATCCGTCGAGAGTTGATTTATAAGCACAGTGTACACTGAAAATCTTGCCATCGATTGTTTTATACATCAAATTCGTTTTCTTGGAATAGTTCGTGATGAACCACTCCAAATTTCTAAGGGAGATACCACCCGTCTTTGAAAGAATTTGCGAGAGCGTCCTTCCATTTTCGGGGGTACCATAAAATGCATCGATTGAATTTAGTAGGATATCCGATTTCTTCATATTACATCATAAGTTTCAAATCTCTAAATTGGTTACTAGATGAAGCTTCACACGCGGGACACCCAAGTTTAAATAGAGGTGGGAATGTGTGATTGTGTCTCAATACAGTCTTATTTACGTTCACGGGTTCATGAAGTTTGCTAGATGTTGCATGCGATAAACAAAACCCATCTTGGCTCGCCTTTCTCGTACAAGGTTGTCCGCCCTTCTTAATACCTAAACAATACCCACCTGGATTCGGCATATCTCGTAGTAAAAGCTTGAGTGGTATCTTATGAATAGAAGATATGGACTGCACATAAATTAACATGCGTTCATGGCATGCTTTCTCTACCTCATCATTGAATACCCTGTTTAAATTATCAGAAACCCGCATACCCTTATTACAGTATAGCGCCTAATTTTTAAATGGGAGTTCGTCGAGAGGTGTCTCTTTTTTCTTTTTTGGTCTTCTTTTAGGTTTAATTTTGGTCAGCAATTCACCGAAAATTTCTTCCTTCGGGTCTTCAAAAAGTGGTTCAAGGAGATCACACACCGGATTGAGGAACTTATTCATGAAATAGTATTCATAATCAACTGGTACATTGTTATCTTTCGCATACCTGGGATCTTCTGATTTTTCAAATGCCTTTGCTTTCGGATCTTCAGTCTTCACGAGAATGTAAGGCACGCGATCACCTGACTGTGGTTCCGAACCGGGTTGTCTCTCTCGCATTTTGCGTACAACTTGGACGTGTGCTTGGTTGATATCCACAATACCCGGGCTGTTTACAGACACACTATTCCCCTTGACCTTGTAGGAATCAGACAAACCCTGTGAAAGTGTGAGCTTTTCGTTGGGAACATCACCTTCAATCAGTTCGAGAGCTCTTTGAAGCGCGAGTGCTTTCGGAGGTTCAGTATCACTACTTTCAAGTACGACATCCAAGAGCTCTTTACACACTTCACGTACGTGTGCCGTATTATCACGTCTCACGAGCTGAAGACCCTTTACATCAATGTAATCCATGTTCATTTTTCCATCCTTTCCTTGTGTCCAAAGTTTAGCGGCATACCGTTTCTTACTATAGAGAAAATAGGGCCAATACACCTTCTCGAGTTCCAAGTTATTTGGTTTTTTGAAGAGTGCGGTACACTCTTCGGCGGCACGCTCACCTATTTCCCAACTGTATTCCACAGCTTCGATACCTTTGCGGTCACCCACATCGAATTCGACCATTACACTATCGGTGTCGCCGTACCTTACTCTTGAACCCGGGAAGTGCTTTTCCACGTACTCCTTTGTTTGGTCAATCATGCTACGACCCTTCGTCGTCACAGTTGACGCGATGTTTACACATGGAAGGATACCCTTTGAGGCGCCCGTAAATCCGTACACGGAATTCATAGAAATTTTGTAGGCCAGCTGTTTACCATTGTACATCGCTTGGAGTGCACCAGTTGACGCCGCCATATCCTTCTTCGCTTGTTTTCTGAATTGCTTCAGTTCGATGAGAATACTCGGTAAAAGCGTTGGAACCCCTTGTGCGAATTTACACATCCGTTTTGTGGGTGGTTGCCCTTCGACCTTACTCGGAACTGGAATCTCAAAGGTTTCATATTCAATGCCCGGGACATTTTCATATTTTGGATCCATCACAAGACTTGAATAACACAGATTGTGAGCCATCATAATTGACGGATATAGACCCTCGAAATCTAGAGCAGTAATTGGTTTATAGTATGCACCTTTTTGTGCGTCAAGAACCGTCGCACCTTCATACCCTTGTTCGGCGAGTTGACCATACTGAATCGTGGGTACCATAAATCCCATTTCTCGAGCCTTCTTTGTGAGTTGACTAAACACCTTGATTTGCTGACCTCTTTCCACAAGAAAACACAGGGGCACCCACGTCGCTTTAGCCATCTCTAGAAGATTAATCAGGATACACATTTTAGACAGGAGGCGATGTGGAAGAAGGGTATCCTTAATACAATATTCAGCAACTTCCCGCAATTTCACGGGATCGCCTTCCTTGTACCTGGCAAACATCTCCTTTGCGGGCATATCAATTTTGTTGTCACCGAGATACAACCTAGATACATTGTCCAATTTATAAGAGTCAAGTTTATAGCCCTTTTTGACTTCATGAAACAAATCAAAAATAAAACGACCGGGCATACTCACCAGTTTCAGATCATTATCACCCAAGGCGCTCGAAGACAGTTTCTTGAGTTTAAGTTCGCAATTGTATCCACGTAACTTACTCAATTGAAAAAATTTCAAATTACATTTAGTGACGATTGCACGTTTCATGAGGTACTCAAGATCAAAACCAAAAATGTTCCAGCCAGTAATGATATCAACATCCTTTTCATGTAAGTAGTCTCGGAATGCTTCAAGCATTTCCCGTTCAGTAGCATATGAAATTACGTTTGAACCTTCAAGATTTGGATCTGTGTTTTTGTAACACAAACATGTTTTATCATACGGTTGGTCACTCCCAAATTTACACAGGGAGATTGCAATTTGAAAACATGCGTCCCCTTCGATATCAGCATCCGGAAATTTACCAGTTGAACTGTTACACTCGATATCCACAGACGCAACCACAAATGGAGCTGTTTCTGGATTTTCGACCGGAGTGAGTTTCCTCCAATTCTTACATTCCAGATCGATGTCAACATGCGCATTGTGAGCGGAGTAACACTCATCACCACTGTCCAACCATCCAGTTGACTGAATACCGGTTCTGTGCATAAGTCGCAAAACTGGATCCAAGTTAGATTCATACATCTTGAGTTTAATCGATTCATCTGGCAAAGGTCGTCTTAATCTACCAGCAACCATTCGTCTCGCAGCAAGATTCTTGAAGAACAACTGGAGGTATGGAAATTGCTCATTATTCTGAAACCCCCAGACATCCTTACGGTGAATCGTGTTGTAACTGGAAAGACAGCCAGGACACGCCTTCTCAATCTTATTGTATATGATTTGTACCCTCTGTTGAGTGACATTCCTTGGAAGCTTCACAAAAAAATAAGGTGTGAACGCAGTTGTGACACACACAGATTTACCCTCATGTGTTTTTCCAAAGATGCTGATCAAGTGCTCATCATCTGTGTCTTTCGTCTCCCAGGTGAGTGCTTGAAAGACAACCATACTTCGTTATGTACCTAAAATTTTAATATCATTTAATAATAATTATGTCAGCTGCACTTGTCGATCTCGTTTCAGTCGGGGCTCAGGATGCCTATATAACCGGCGAACCACAAGTGAGTTTTTGGCGCCAAAACTACAAACGTTACACAAACTTTGCTATCAAACCCGAACGTATGGACTACATCGGCACTTTCAACGGTGGAAGTGAAGTGGTGGTACCAATTCGATCTAAGGGTGACCTTTTGAGTTACGTGTGGATCGAACACCCAAATATTTCCAACGTCGGTGTAAACACGGATGCTTTTCACTCGACGGATGATACGTCAGTGACTGAATTCAGCCTACACATTGGAGGTCAAGAAATTTGCCGCATGGATTCCTTGTATGTGCAGGGTGTCCACAACGTTATCCTCAGAGAGGGACAATCGAAAGCTTCGTGCGCGGTCACTACCGCCGAGGTAGCCGATAACGCGAAGGGTGTCGGTGGGTCCGCGGGGGATCATTACATAATCCCATTCTTCTTCAGTGAAGATTGGACCAAGTCCCTCCCCCTCGTTGGACTCCAATATCATGATGTTGAATTGCGAATCAAGTGCCGCTCGGGTCTGGGTAACTTGGCTGCGGCACCAAAGATTTATGGTATGTACGCCTATTTGGATACTGCCGAGCGCGAACATTTCACGTCTCAAGATCACGAACTTCTCATTACCCAAACGCAATACCAGCCAGTCACCAAGACTGATACATCGATTGATCTTACGTATTTCAATCACCCAGTGCAATCCCTCCACTTGACCACGTCCAATGTGTCCGGTACCGGTTGGGTGAGTGATTACAGCTTCGACAAGGCGTCCCTTTACATCAATGGTTTGGCGCTCTTCGAAAACATGTCCAATACCTTCCACCACAACGTCGTCCATGAAATGCACGCGTCGAGTCTCGCGCCATCTTCGCTCGATGTACTTCCATTGTTCTCGTGGCCTTTCTGCCTTACCATGAACCGCTCACAACCAAGTGGCAGCCTTAATTTCTCTCGAATCGACAATGCGAAATTGACCATTCAATCTCCAAAGTCCGATGCCAGAGAAGGTTTATATCGAGTATATGCGGTTAACTACAACATATTACGCATAAAGGATGGCATGGCCGGAATTGCATTCTCGAATTAATTCCCAGAAGAACCAAACCCACGTTCCCCGCGTTGCGTTGATTTTAATTCAGTTACCTCCTCTATGAGCGGTGTTTCACATCGCTCTAAAATCATTTGGGCGATACGATTCCCCTGTTTAATGACGAACGGTTCACTCCCGTGATTAAATAGGATAACTTTCAATTCACCAGTAAAATCAGGGTCAATAACTCCAGCACCAGTTTGTATACCGTGTTTGAGTGTGAGGCCAGATCTCGGTGCGATTCTACCGTACACGCCAGGTGGTAGACACGCGCACACACCAGTGCTCACGAATGCTCGTTCCATCGGAGGAACTACGATTTCCTCCATACTATATAAATCATAACCTACCGATCCCGGTGATGTTCTCGTTGGTATGGTAGCATCGGGATATAGCTTCTTAATTTGAAGACTCATGAATTACACACGAGTTAAATCTTTATATTTCTATAATGTATATGTCTCCAAGATCCCTGAGCAATAGAGAAATTTCCAATCACGTCGCGCGATTGGTACAAATTGATCATAGCATTGAAGGAATAAAAAATGATATACGCAAAGCAAACAACAGGTTGGAAAAAGCTACAAATAAATCTTCTAACACTTACAAAAATAGACTAAAATTAAGAGCTAATCTGAAGAAAACACTAAAAGATCTGACTGACACAAGAAAGGAATATATAAGCATCATATGTTCCCAAAATATGATTAAGGCATTAAATGGTAGGATAAAAGAAGGTGAAAATATCTTAAAATGTCCTTCTAACTTCCCTGGACTAAGACCAGAATTTGTACGTAAGATCAACCGCGTGTTAAAAAAAGATGTAAACGACCTCAGAATTGAGTTAAGACGCGCAAATGGTAAACGTGCATCTACGAGTGGTAGACCTTAACTACAGCTTAATGAAATAAAGTAAATAGTATAGGTTACTAAATACGTAACAGATACGAAGAACATACACACGTCTTTGAATAAAATCGAATATGTCATGACGACCATAGAGTACAATTTATGTAATAACATGACAAATTGTGTATATTCGCCATTACCCGTAACTAAAACACTACCGGAAAAAGCCAACATCAATACAGATGCTGGCAGAAACACGATTGTTTCTGCAAACGCCATAATAGTCAAAAGTTGCGCTATAAACAACATTTTTATGAAACTCCATATCAATTCATTTAATACACTGCGTGTTGGGGTTATTTCTATGATTGTCGGTTCTTCTTCGTATATGTGTGCCAAACATATGGATCTATCAGGATTACGTACCAATTTCCATATGTTTCCCATTGTGAAATATCGCGTCTATTTTTTAAACGGGCCGAGAACTACATCTGAAGACAGGTACTTTGTGAGAACATTTGGAGGGTGGAGCATATCGAACTCTTCCGTGGCATCCTTACCAGCAAATAGCATGATAGCCTTCTTACCACCCGGGTGATCGGGTAAAAATTTAGTTAGGTCGTATACCTTGTCTCGTATTATGACCCAACAGTCCTTTTCTATGTTATGCTTCGCTATTTCATCGAGTGACAAATTACGTGGATTTACGTGGTCGTTTATTTTCTTAATTCTATCCATTCTTATTTCTATTTGCTCGTAGCCTCTCTAAGCGAGGTTTTTCTTTGTTCATAAACATGGTCAACTGAGTAACCTCACCCGTCAAATATACCTGACCGTGATTTTTTATCCGGGGATCTTTCCACACTTGCTCAACTCGCACGAGATTCACGCGCGACGATTTCATTTTTGAATTTTTGCTATGATGTATGGCGAGCATCGCCGCATCTCTCTTGGTTTCGCGTGGTAAGTATATATCTTCGCAACATACGATAACATGTGAACCAGCACCCCCATCGACGTGTAACCACCATTCGTTCGGGTAGCTCGATTCAGTGAGTGCGTCGTTTTCTTTTGCATTCTCACCCACTTTGATGATAATGCCGTCGAGGGATCTATACGAGTACATGGCAAATATACGAGATGTATTTTTATATTAATTACATTACTTGAAGGATACAGAAAACGAACGATCCGATGTCTGTTCTATGTGATTGATTTTAAGACTTTCAAGTCTTTTAATCATATTATTCGTGTGCTTTTCTGTTATGATCATGCATGATTCGGATAGAACGCGCCCCTTGTATTCGACCAACAATGGACCTCCCGTGCCGACGACTGCCCTAATAATATCAAGCATGTTTCTTAATATCTCATTCACCCTGATTGACTTAGGCAATAAAAATATCTGTTTAAACTAGGTATGAATAATAATTCAGTTGTCATAGAAACACCTCCTAAAACACCTAACAGTCCAGTGCGCGTCATACAAAATGTGAGCCCGGGTATTATCACGCGTGAAAGTTCGAATAACCTCAGGCGTATGCGAAGAGAACGGACGTCTTTTGCTAACGCGGGGTTTATAGGTCGAAGAATTGATTTCAACAACTCAAATAATCGTCCAAACACATCAAATTATATGAAGAATAAAAAAAAGGTAAAAAATAATGCAAACGAAAATAATCGGACACGAAAAATTACATGGAAAAATATGAATGTGAAGAATCTTCCAATAGATCCAATCACGGCAAATGAATTCAATTACGGAGACAAAGCGGTAAAAATAAATAAACTGTATCTTTCGCCAACATCGTTTAGAAAGATGGCTCGCATGTCCATGACAAGTGCTATAAACGCAAACGGAAACATGGTTCTATTTAAAAATCCGATGACACGGGGCAATGTTAAAAAGGGTGATATTAAATTTGTTGTGTTAAAAAAGCAATAAACTAAAATTCGCTAAATTATATGCACGTAGTGTTAAAGTCGAGTCCCACACTCACGCATAAATATAGGGTCACTCTACCAAACAAAAAAACAATCGATATAGGTTCCATGGATTCACCAGATTACACAGATCATAGAGATCCAGGTATGATGCGTGTGCATCTTCTTGAAAAAGGTGCGCAAATACCAAGAGAACTACGACTAGAAACGGATCCTTATGAAATACACAGGGGTATGCTCTACGCGGTTACCAGCACGGAAGAAAATTGGGAAGATCCCTTTCGTGTGGGGTACTGGGAAAGATGGCTTCTTTGGAGTTACCCAAATGTAAACCAAGCGCAATTATGGATGACGATGCAAAAAAATATTCTGTTCATGCCCACCGAAGAAGCGATGTGGTTTTTTAACGAACACGGGAAATATTAAGCGCCCGTAGACCCAAAACCACCATCACCACGTTGCGTCTCTGACATTTCGGTGATTTCACGAACATACGGCGTTTCACACCTTTCCAAGATGAGTTGCGCGATTCTGTCTCCCTTCTTAACCTCAAACGGACCATCACCGAGATTAAAAAGAGCGACCTTAATTTCACCCGTGTAATCCGGGTCAATCACGCCCGCACCCACGTGGATGCCATGCTTCACGGTGAGACCAGATCTCGGTGCAACACGCCCATATACCTTCATTGGCAAAACAACTGCGACTCCCGTGCCGACAAGAGTTCGTTGCGAAGGAGGCAATACAACTTCATCGACACTGTATAAATCATATCCAACAGCACCGCCAGAACCACGAGTTGGAATAATAGCATCTTGAACAAGTTTTTTCACACGGAGTTCAGACATTTACTTATAAGAGTGTGTAATCTTTATCTTAATTAAGGAATATACGGCTTAATTCATAAATGTGGTCCATCCATAACGCAGTCGTACGAGCCACCGCTGAACCTAAAACGGATTACGATAAACTCAAAAAACGTATTAACCGCGCAACGCTCGGATATGGTAGCGCACTGACGTCCATGTATTTCATCACCCACGGAGCAGAACAAGGTGTGTCTTCTACCATCGGTGTAGCAACCTCTTTCGCATACATCGCGCTACTCGAAAGACACGTGGATAATATAGAAAATTCACATTTTCAAAAACAGTTATTCGCACCGATTGGGACCGCTGTATTTGAAGCCATGTGGAATAGCGCACCTTTCGCGTTTGATTTTGATTACGGGGCTACATTTGTTGGATTTCTCGCGTATAAAGTGGCACTCTTGAGTGTCGTGTACGATGAAGTTCGGAGGATGTTGGTGTTAGGTGATAAGGAAGAGCAATAAAATGTCAGGGTATATCAAGAATGGCCGATAATCGTGTACGATTATATGGACAAAATGGACCCGGTCTTACTAGGAATTATGCATACAACTCAAGCTCAAACAATAACTCAAACAATAACGGGCGTAGCCGTGAGGCGCGAGAGCTGAATAATTTAATTCATAGGATACATGGTGGTGGTGGACCCCAAAGTCCGGGTAGGAAACCGAAAGCCGTGAATGTTTCGAAGTATCAAAAAATGTTGAATAATCTTGAAAACAAAAACAAAAACAAGAACAATAACTCAAACTCAAACTCAAACTCAAACAAAAACGTGGTTTCATGGTTAAATAGTAATATGGCGGAATCTAAAAAGAATAAAATTCCCAAAAATAAGAGGGTCTTCCTCTTAACGGATTTGGCGAAAAATGGTAAGATTAAACAGGTGTGGAATCGTCGATTTCTTAACAAGTTCATTGAATCAGCTGAAACTCTCCCAGTGTCGCGCCGTCGAGAAGTACGAGAAAATAACGACCCATTCTTCACATCTCCACTGACACGGAACAAGTTTAGTAAGAATGACATCAAGGCGTATCCACCCACAAACGCGACAAAAGGGATAATAAAGCAAATTATGAATAGAAGGGTTCTCGAATCCAAAGTCAATACATTAATGAAAATTAATAATAGGGATTATTTAGCGCGGTCAAACATATTGGACACTATAAAGCGTGGTATAAGAAAAGGTGATATAACAACCGAGAAACAAATAAAGGAACTTGCTTTGATATACAAGGTTACCGGTAGGGAACTGCTCATTTCTGGACACAAAAAGGGTGGCGATTACTATACGGCGTATGTAGACGGAAAGTTCAAACCTCATCACATAAAATTTATGGAAACAAAACCCTTTATTGTTTCACAATTATATGACACCACTCTTAAAGGTCGACTTCCAGCGCGAGCGATAGTCCCCCTCTATAAATTACCAGAGACGGTGACTGCATATTTGTCAAAATTTGATAAATATGAGCGACCATTAAATATGCGCCCAAATAATAGTAATTCAAAAAAGGAAAATCAAAAGAAAATACTTGAAAAGAGGAGGGTCATTAGGCTTGCATTAAGAGAAGTAGTCAGAAACGGTCACGTGTCTCACGTGAAGTCGCAAATTTTGGGAATGATAAAAGGATTAACAAATTCCAATTTACGAAATAATCTTAATGATTTCTATGAATGGCACGAGTTAGTGAGGAATGCTAGTTCGTAAGTATTTAGTTCTTTGATTCATTACATAATTACTATCTTATTTAACGACGCGTCGCGGGCCGATGTTAAGACGACCCAGGTTCTCATCTCGAGGAATATTGTTGATAGCATTCAATTGCCACATCAATCTGTCGATCGATAACTCCCGGATTTCACCGGTCGCGATGTATTCGTCAATCTTGTTTGCGATACCTTTGCCGACACCTGGTACTTTTCGGGGTCCTTGTGAAATCTCGGTACCATTCGTGACTTCAAACGTAAGTTTGCGAATAGCATCGGCGGCCTTTTCGTAAGCTTCACTCTTGTGTTCGTTTTCCTGTACTTGCGCGAGTAATTCAAGTTTTTCGGCGATGTTGTCATTCGTAACGAATGTACAATAGTTTCCAGTTTCAAGAAATTTGTCTATCTTTTGAATGATACCTTTTCCGATACCATTCACATGAGAGATTTGTTCACCACTGGTTATCTTTGCGGGCCACCCGTGAATCATGTTAGCGGCGTGTCGAAACGCGTGTTTCTTGTATTTGTTTTCTTCTCGATCGGCGAGTTCATCAAAAGCCTTCACCAGGTCAGGGTTGTAACAGACAAAGAAGTCGTCATCATCATCTTCGTATTCAGAATCATACGCAGAGTCAGTCTCGGAGTCAGATTCAGAAAATGGCTTGTATTCATCGGGTTCATACTCAGAATCAGAATCAGATTCATAAGGTTCGCCGCCAGTTATTTGCGCCATTGTACTACTGTCTGAGTCAGATGCGACAGATTCATCGTCGCTCACTTGAGCGTAGTGGAGCATGCTTTCGTACTCAAGAATAGCCTTTTCTTCTTCACATTGTTGAAGAAGCTTTCTGAGAGCGGCGTTGTCCTTTTCAAGGTTGGAAATGTAGGTAGCGATGGATTCAGCGTTCATCTTTGATTGAGTCAATTGATTATTCAGGGTGGTCAACATGACTTAGGTACTTTTTTTGTGTGTGTATTTTAAGATGTCTGGTAGAACTGCAACAAGTAGAATTAGAACACAGATTAATAGGTTCTCACCAGAAGACACACGAAAAACTCCGGGTAGAACTATACCACCCAAAACGGGGAATGTGCCCAAATCAAGGACCTCAGCCAATACAAAGACCGCATCTAAATCAAAAGCAAGTAAAAATAATAACGGTCTTACAAACAATCAGCGTTTATTATTAGGTAAGAAACAACTAGAATCGGGGATAAGTCCACAAAAAATACCAATAAACATTAGAAGAAAAATTGCACGGGAAGTAGGAGTAACAAATAAAAAAAATAAAAGCCCCGAAGAAACAGTAAAAAAAAATTATAGACCAAAGGTTACTTTTAATCAAATGGCTAAATTGAGAAATAGTCAGTCCAATAAAAATAAAAAAACAATAGCTGTCGCCATGATAAGTGCACAGAAAAATGTGCCAGGTACCCAACAAATAATACCCAGAAACCTCAACAAAACTCAAGCCCTTCTTAAAGAAAAACTTAAGACAATCAGTGAAAGATCAATCAACGTTAAAGAAACTACACACAATTTTAAAGGAAAAGATATAGTTCACGATTTTATGCTTATGGTATGGGGAGATCTTAAACACGATAAATTATTGACTAAAGATCAATATGAATTTTCAAAATTTTTAGAAAGTGGTATAACAAAACGATTTATAGGTAACAACAAGATAAAATTCAATAAAGAATCCGACTTGGTACAAAAACTCTTAAAATATGGAATAATAAAATACACAAATAAACAACAAGTTGATATAACACTTGCGGGTGATGTGGAACAGAAACACAAAAAACACTTTGCAGATCTATGGAAATCCGGTAAACCTATACACATACAAAAACGTCATATTGACCGTGGTATATCCAGACTCAGAAAATC
>Ga0315321_10001615_pt1 | contig 17406 bp, 12 predicted proteins | sample M180m21515metaG_FD_203464 | JGI IMG/M metagenome (GOLD analysis project Ga0315321, IMG submission 203464) | Ammonia-oxidizing marine archaeal communities from Monterey Bay, California, United States - M1 80m 21515 | ecosystem: Environmental > Aquatic > Marine > Intertidal zone | place: USA... | reverse complement strand
CAGCAAGTGGCGTTTCTGTTTCCCGTCAGGTACTCTCTCGTGATTCAGTGAGTAGCCAGAGAGTTTGAGCACAGCAATCATAACTCGGAGCAACGCATTGAGCTTCTGAAGCCGGGCTCGAAGCCGCATGACTTCCTTTTGCAGTCCGATCGCGTCAAGCTGAACGACATCGATCGAAATCACCTCGTTGGCTGGGGGCTTTAGCCAGTCGCGTGCCGTTGATCGAGGGACTCCGTGTCGAACGGCACATGTGATGTCTTGTGTTGAACGAACGAGTTCCTTGAGACGGTGGTCATATGTCTTCTGCGTGCGTGCTTTGGTTTCCATGGCCCCATCTTCGTTCCGGGGCCAAGCAGATCAATCAATTGGATGGAATTGAGTACGTTGCGGCCGGTGCGGCGCGAGAACTCGCGCTGAAAACTTGAGAATGTCGTGACGGACAGCACGGTCATTCTCCACGTATTGCTTCAGCAAGGCGTGATAACGGGCGTAGGAGTCTTGTGAACCGTGTTTGCCGAGATAGTAGTCTTTCCCGTTTATACGCACCCTGGCATTGCCAGATACGTGGTAAAGATACTGCGGCTGCATTGACTTCTTGCGTGGCATAGTGCGTCTCCACTTTTGTTTCGTGGTACGCCTATACCACGAAATGCCGAAGGTGGGTCGCACGCCAAAAGCTGGCGGTAACGCTAAGTAGCGTTTCGACAAAGGGCTAAAGGTTTTCGTTCTGCTGGAAGTATACGACTAGGGCTCGTCAGTGTGAACACAGCGCTCTAACCAACTGAGCTAATCGCCCGATACAAATAAAAAGCAGTTTCCCCTTTTGATGCAGTGAAACTTGCACTTCTTACGGATAGGAGTGTACCCAACATTGAACTACCGTTACACCCATTGCCAGGGTTTCGCCGGATCAGTGATACGGACACACGAGATGAAATCAGACACCTAAAGCGGAAATTCCCTTCAACGGGAATTTCCTACACTTGGGATGCGCAACTAAGGCCGCCGCGATGGCTTATTCCATATGATTCGGTGTACTGAGTTTTCTAGGTCCGTCAGGCTGATCAAGCCGGCATTTCAGTCGACAGTGCCGTTTTGAACTTAGACGAAAGCTGGCTGGATACACCGAAATCATCAACCAGTCCTGAGATGCAGCAAACTTACAGGCTCTTGTGTTGCCACGGGACAGCGGGAGAGTAACTCACCAAATTAGAATCACCAGCGAATTCACTGCATTCTACGTACAGTCCGTTCCCCAATGCTCCTCCACCGCTTTCCATTGCTCCTAGCCAAAGCTAAATGTGGTTGCGATGTCACTCGTCAATTTGAGCCATACCGCGACGACACAGGTGCAGTGTGCGTCGGAGCCTCATATGTAAATTCACTGTACAGCAATATTCCCCCAACGGCGATTGGCATGTTGCAAAATAGTCCTGTGAATAAACCGATGGAAACACATAAGCTCCAAGCCCCAACACGACCCTCCGATCGACTTAACACGGCCGACACAATCAGGCAGGGGACAATGCAGAGTAACGCACAAACATATTGGTAAGGAAAAACTAGTTGATAAAACGTAGGCGCCCTGAGATAAGGGGCGCCCCAGAGAAGTAGCGACAATAGCCCCGTGAAACCGAGAGAGAATACGATGCTGATTGCAGAGGCAGTGAGAAACATAGCAAGAAAGCGATTCAACGTGCGATTTTTCGCCGCGCTGCTTTGAGCGGTGTGGGCCGGCGGTTGAAACGGACTGCCTTGTTTATCCATCCACACAGTGTATACAAAACTGCCGTTTGTTTCTGAATGTCTGAGGTTCATGAACGTAATTGTTCAAACCCCGTGCGCGTTTTCCTCATTCGGTTGCCAGGCTGTTTTTGAATTGTTCAATTTTGTGTCTTTGCCTAAGCAGGCGGTCCGACCCAAAGCGACGCGTGAAAAAATGGAAGCTGGAGGGAATTTGCGCCCTCCCCAGGTTTTTTTTCAGCCTCTAGACAGAGAGCTATGCGTTATGCTGGAGGGCACGGTTGCCGTCCACGGATTCAGTTTGTCCACTTTCGGGAAAACAGGTGTCAAGATGAAGGTTAAATTAAACTTAGACTTGGATATTGAGCTAACCGAGGGTGGAAAACGCATCCAAGTGTCAAAACTGTGGGACACAGCGCAAGACGTAGCCGCACAGGCGGCCGAGAGTGTGTTCAGAAACACGCGGTCCGCGGGTGAACAAGATCAATCTTTTGAATCTCAAGACGATCCAGTGCACAGCGACGATCCAGTCCGTGCGGAGGATTCTGTCTGGCCAAACCAGGCGCCCGTTGCCCCGCAGAGCCTTCATCCTCTCGGCACCTTCCTGTTCGATTTTCTCGAGCGCGTGGTTGAGGCCTCCGAGACGATCGAGGACCGAACCTCTGACGCGGAGCGACCAAGCGGGCCGCGATGAGGCTAAACCAAAAGTGAGGGCAGTTGCTTTCACGTTTTACAAACCGGCGTTTTTCCCGCGGGATGATCCTTTCATGCACTCGGCAAAATATGCAAAACTTCGTCACCTAACCACTGCGAATGAGTCGAGCAAGTGGAGAGCGATGAAAGCATTTTAACTGAAGTGCGCACATTTGAACGTTGTAGTTTGCACAACATTCGGTGTGCCGTTTGAGGAGAGAACATCAGCTTGACCGCATGCCGCATGAAAGGAGGCCATGTTGGAAAAGCAACGTTGGCGAGCCAAAAAAACAACTTTGAAACGGGTGCTTGCTCTTGAACGTTGGCTATCCAATGACTTTTAAATGCTTTTCGTAAGTGTCCTGCGAACGTGTCTCGCCCAGCCGAGACATCCTGTTTCAATTTCCAGTCAAAACATCTTCCAGCAGTCGCTTGGTCCAATCGTTCGCACTAAGCAGTCCTCTTGAATTTTTGCGGTGGGTGCTACCAACGGCGCACCTGCATTTCTATTGACTTGAAGATTGGCGGTCCATTACTCGCCACGAATAGACAGCCAGCGGTAAATAAGCAACCGCAACCAACCACTGGACTGTGGTTGTTTGGTTGTATCGACGGTGTGCTGCATCAAACGCTACTCGATCAGTGATACCGAATCCCTCGGCATCAATCACACCGTCCAGCTGTGCATGAACAACCAGTAGCCCAACCAACGCGAAGGCTAACAGGAGGGTAAGTGAAAGCATCGCCAAACCCAGACGCTTTGACTTTCTTAGCACAGTGACATCATTGAATAACATGAAGGGCACAGTGCAGAAACCAAGCAACTGGAGAACGATGGTCACCTTTTGTGTGATCAATCCTCCGTCCATCGGATCGTTTAGCACCAAGTGGATGATGCGGACAACAATGCCGGTATAAAACGTGAGCCCGCCCCAGTACATCGCGAACATGAACACGAACGCTATACGCCCAATCCAGTGCATTATTCAGCTGCCCCTTTCGATCCGTTTTGTCCAAGTCAGGTCACTTCGACCGCCAGAATTCCCAAGTTGGAACATTCGTTTACTACGCATCCGCAGCTAAACCTTCACGCACCACTTCGCATCTTCTATGAAATTTAAACTTGCAAGATTCGAACATGCCCGTTCGTTTATGACCTATGCTCGCCCGAGTCCCAGTCGTGCGCTTGAGCATTCAAAGCTGTTTCGCATAAGTCTCTGAACTCAGGTGTGATTTGATCCACGGACTTGCAAAGGCTCCTTCAGAAATTCTTTCTCTGAGTCACGCACATTACGCGAGTATATCTGACATTTCGCCTGTGCTATCACTGAATCGCTCTTCATTCACACCAAGCCGATTCGAGATAGTGGCGTAAAGGTTTGAAAGTCGCATGTCGCGCTCGTTGTACTTGAGGAACTGGCCGTGCGTGAGTCCTAAGCCACGTCCGCCAGCCAGCAGAAGGGGATAGTTATGGTTATTGTGTGTTTTGCTGTTGCTGGAGCCGTACAAGACGATCGTGCGATCCAGCAATGTCCCCTCTCCCTCGCTGGTCTCATTGAGTCGAGTTAAAAAGGATGCGTGATTTTGCGCTAGGAACTGGTCAAACCTTCCCAGCTTTTCAATGCCACCCGATTTTCCCGCTCCGTGTGCCAAACCGTGCCAGTTTGGTGACAGCCCCAGACATGCTGGAAATGCATTAGCGATGGTAGTAGCGCCGGCTACTTGGCCGATCATATAAGTGGCTACTCGGGTTGAGTCTGTTTGGAATGCAAGGTACATGAGATCATAGATGGCCTTGATGTAATCTTTTGGACCTTGTTGCGTGGCCTCGGCATTGACAGAATCGCGACTAATCTCGGGCTTGGGGATCTCCAACCATGCTTCGGCACGATCGACACGCTGTTCAATTGTGCGAACTGACGACAGGTACTCATCGAACTTCCGTTGATCATCCGCCCCTAATTGGCGATTCAAATCTTTTGAATGCTCGAGGACACGATCCAGCATGCTACTAGTGTTTTTAAGTTGCCTCCGTTGCTGAGCGATGGTACCTCCGGTTTCCTCGCCAAACAAACGGTCGAAGATCTGGGCAGGACTCGAGAGAGCTGGTATCGGACGTCCTTCACGGGAGAAAGATAAAGTACAGGAACGCGTTGGTTCGCCAACTCCGCCATCGCTTGAGAGGGTAAGTGAGCGAAATCGTGTATCGGTACCGTTGGCTTCAGCAATGCGTTGATCAAGCGAAATGGTGTTTGAAAAGACCCCATTCTTCATGAGTGATCCCGTCAAAAAAATATCACCCGTATCGTGGCCGCCCATGGACCAACCGTGGGGATGGGAGATCCCTCCGATGACAGTCACGTTTTCACGTAATGACTCGAGCGGTGACAATACATTCGTGAACTTAAAATCCGCACCACTTCCGGTCGGGAACCATCCCCATTGGCGAGCGGGATTGTCCTCGGCGGGAACTGCAACACCGAAAGGGAAATACACACAACAGAAGCGTTTGGGTAGTTTCTCAACCGTGTTCTCTCCCCATGCCATTGCCTGCATCCAAGGCAATGCCAAGGTAGCACCAGCGCCTCGTAGCAATGTTCGCCGATCAAGTTGCCAGGATTTCTGCGTCATCAGAGGTTTCTTTCGCTTTACTTATTTGCTTTGAAATGTCTCTGATTGAACAATCGCAATGATCAGATCGCTCAATCGATAGTCTGCTTCTTCAAATCGGTCGGTTAGCTGCTCAACTGCATTGCGGTCAGCAAATCCAATCGCACGCCCCGTACCATACTCCAATAAGCGGGCTACCAAGGTGCGTGCGAATCTTCGTTTCTCATGGTTCACGAGATATGACTTGAGACCATTTAGGTTTTGAATTTCGGTTCCGTTGGGCAGCACGCTTTTTGAGGATACCGGCACGCTCAACTTTCGATTCTTTTTTGCAGCCAGCCTGACAGCGTTCAATCTATAACTGCCGGTGGCGTCAAAGTGTTCAAATGGTATTCCCCAAGGATCGAGTCCACGGTGACAGTCGTTGCATGCTTCTCGCGTTCGATGGTGCTCAAGTTGCTCCCTCACAGGCAGAGATGCTAGCTCAACACTATCAGAATCTAACTCCGGCACATCAGGTGGAGGTGGTGCGGGAGCGTCGTCGAGCAAACGACTACGAAGCCACACGGCCCGCCGGATAGGATGGGAGTCTTCCCCTGTCGAATTCAAGAGCAAGATGCTGGCCTGAGTTAATAAACCACCACGTTTTGAGCCGACTGGTAATTCAATCCGTTCAAAGGCACGACCTTTTGGTCCAGCGAGTTCATAATGTCTTGCCAGAGGCTCATTGAGCATAACGAACTTGGAATCCAGCAGATTGAGGGCACTCAGGTCGTTTCGGAGTATCTCACCAAAGAACGCGTGGGTCTCGCGCCGCATTGAGTCCTTCAACGAGTCCTTGAAGTGTGGATAGTACTCAGGGTTGATGGCCACCCTCTCAACACCCTTCAGGTCTAACCACTGATCTGTAAAATGCTGTACGAATTGGTTAGAGCGTGTTGACTCCAGCATGCGCCGAACTTGTTTTTCCAACACTGCAGGATCCGAAAGATCTCCTGCGTCAGCGAGTTCAGTCAACTCTGCGTCAGGAGTGCTCGACCAAAGAAAGTACGAAACCCTTGTTGCAAGTTCGTGTGTACCAAGTGACCGTGGAACGGACGACCGATTGGGTTCAAACTGAAACAAAAACTCCGGGGACACGAGGATCATCACGAATGCTTCACGGACCGCTTCTTCGAAAGTTTCAGAGGATCTTCGTACTTCATCATAAAATGAAAGCACATATTCCAAATCCGAATCATCAATCGGTCTTCGGAACGCCCGTTTCATGAACCCTTTGATTGCCAGAATGGCCTGCATTCGTTCCAGACGTTGAAGCCCGTCAACATCGGTTGCACTGGTGGAAACCTGACTAGCGGGGGCGGCGGGCAACAATATTTGCTGGGCCTTGGGAGGCCATTGATCAAAGAGTGGACCTTCAAACTCAAGCGATTCGAGAACCAATGTGCTTCGCGGCGCCTCTGGCGGAAGCCTTTCTCTTATGGCTTCTTTGTCCTTCGGATTCAGTGGAGTGAGATGTGAAAATTTGGCGAGTACTGCGATTTGGTCCTCAATGCGTGCCCTGTTTGCATTTTCGAACTCCAGCATCGCCATCTTGAAATCAACCTTGGTCGCTTGGGTCATCTTTCGCAACTGCGAATACAACTTTTTCTTGGTTTCGGCAACCTCGTATAAGCGACAGGCAAGATCGATGTTCGATTCTGAGCTAGCGCTCACGTTCCGTAACTCTTCGATCTTTTTCTGATATGCCTCAGCCGATTTGGTGATATCTGCGTTTCTTTTGCCGTCCTGGGCAAAAGGCTTAGTATCAGGGATGAGCAGAGCGTTTTCTTTCACACGCGAGTTAATCTTTTTTGACTCTTCGCGGCTGAATTGTATGCGTGGATAACTGAGCGGCAATTCAGGTGGCAACCCGTCGTCGTAAACGTTTGACACGACGATGGTGACCCCAGGGAACTTGGGATTGTGTCCAGGCAAGGGGAACTCATCGATCCTGCCCCGAAACTCATATACCTGTAGAGATTCTTCAGAGTTGGGGACATCAACCTCACCCAAGAGTTTGATTGGCGACACAGTATCAGATCGCAAGCCAATGCTGACGCGCATGCGTGGGATACCCTCATCCTCTGGTATCAATGCTCCGGCTTTGATACGCACAACAAATTCACCCTGCCTTGGAAATTCAAGCATCTTGCCAAAGAAGCGGCCACCAGGCTGCATCCGGTTACCAATCGGTGTTTTGATTTTTGGTGCATTGGATGACGATGATGTTTCGAAGCGATGGTGGAACACTTTTGGAGCGGGGCCAGTGACGATGGCTCTGGACATTGCGCGGCGGGCAGCAAGAACGTAGTACTCCATCTGTATGGCTGACAGCCCAAGTGACATGCCGTTGTTCTTGAAGCCATTTGCTGAATTTGAATCAGGCGGTAGATCAATGGCGTAGTCCAAGTTGATCCCGGTCAAGTCGCGAAGCGTGTTGTTGTATTCGTACCGCGTTAAACGCCTTACAACACCTTGATCCGATTGATGTCTGTTTTGCTCAACCGCACTGAGCCCATTTCGGATCCACGCAACAAGCCGACGCCGTTCGGGCGTTGGCAATGGAGGCGCATCCTGCGGCGGCATTTCACCTACTTCGATTCGGCTGAGGATGTCGTGCCACGTCTCGCTCTGTGCGCTGCCAAAATGTTCGTTGAGTAGATCGATGCGCAGATCAGCCTTCGAGGTGACAGCATCGTGACACGACGTGCAATATTTCGTCAAAATTGGTTTGACTTGACGTGCAAAGTCATCAACTGCGCGAGCGTCTCGGTGATTGAGCAGTCCCGTCCCTAAGAACGCGAGAAATATAGCTACGGGAAAATGGCGGGAGTTGTGCAAGCCGCTAGCTCCAGGTTTCACAACAAGCAATGGGCAACAAACATTTAGGCGGGACGCGTCGATCGACGCGCTAACCAAGCATTATACTCGCGTTTACAATAAACCTCAATTGCAGTCGGGTGTACGCTGCACCGGGTGACAATTTGCATCATCTTGCTCCGAGAGCAATGAACGCATGCTTTTTTCAGTCGCAGGTCACAGATCAGCACAGACGCGTGGTGGCAGTTTGCGGAGGCACACAGGATCAATCTTCGCTCTGAGTCGTTGGGAATTGCGCGGGCATTGCAGAAAACCGCAGTGAATGCTTACACGTTTTGGGTCCCGGCTTACGACTCGGACGGCCCAATTCTCTTGACTTTGATAGGTTTGTTCGCCAAGATTGAGTTGGGTGTTTTCGACACATGCAAGGCTGCCGGACGATGCGAGCGTGCAGCGTATTCCGCAAGTGTTGACTTGAAACGCCTCTTTTCACCAGGGTTGGCCATTCGGCTCTGTACCACAACAAACGAAACCTCGACGCATTTCGCGTACTTTTTCGAACGAACAAGCACATTTCTGTGCGGTTGTTTGCGTTGTTGTACGCGTTTTGGTCAGTGGACTAATCCGAGAGACTTTTCTAACAGGAGTATGAAAATGGATTCCAATAAACTTGCTTGGCAAATCTTGCAGTCAACAGTCCCGTTGTCGTCAAAATATGGAGTGACGTACAAAGATCTCAGTGAGGCGCTTCTAATGGCTAGTCAGATCGTGACTGAGTTGCAGGAGAAGAAACGAGAAAATTTTCGAACAACCGCCGATTGACGCAAGTATGTTTTGACATATTTGCAAGCCGGAACGCAGTCGACAGACACATGAATACTCGGCACGAGTGAGAGCATTTCTTCCGCTCCAAAGAATTGCTACGGTCGCATCGCGTGATACTCTGGGTCACGAACTCATCACGCGCTGCACCTGTTGGCAGAGATTAAACGTGCACGGGCGAGTGAGGCTGCCGTGCATGTGTTGTTTTTTCTCAAAAGTGCGACTTGCGTGTTCGTATTCCGATCCTCCGCTCGAAGTGATCATCGCCGCGGTTCTGGCATCTTGCAAATCGCCTCATGACGATGAATTGCTATGAGCAACAGATCGAAGCCTCGCCCATAGCAAACGCTGGTAAATGCCAAGTACGTCAGAAGCGGGGTCACCCTCATGTGCAACGAGACCACACGCAAAATTTGTGAAGTGATGACGACGCACTAACCACTGGTAAAGGCGACACGGAAGCCACCGGTGAATTTCTTCGGTGAGTTTGGGTCCTCGGAGAACCGTGACGACGAGCGGCAATTTGGCTCCCGATGGAAAAAGCTGCCCCCTCTTAGCACATGCGTTGTCCCAGACTCTGGTCCTGTGGGGTCAGTCACAGAAGAATCTGGGTAGTCGTACAACCAGTTATCGCACCATTCCCATGCGTTCCCATGCATATCGGAAAACCCCCAAGGGTTGGGTATTTTCTGACCTGGCGGGTGTGCCTCATCCCCGCTATTGCGACTGTACCAACCGTGTTGGGTCACTAACGTTGCATCATCTCCAAAGCTAAATGCAGAATCGGTCCCGGCTCGACATGCGTATTCCCATTCCGCTTCCGTTGGTAATCGATAGACTCGACCCGCGACTTTCTCAGCTGGTAAATTTGAAAGTCGTTGGCAGAACTCTTTTGCTTGTTTCCAGGTCAACGAATTGATTGCACTGGCAGGCTTAGACAGCTTTCGATCTTTTCCCATAACAGTTGTGAATTGCCCTTCGGTCACTTCCGTGGCACCCAGTCCATAGCCGGTAGTGATCACAACCTCATGAACGGGACGCTCACTTGGATCACCCTGCGTGGAACCCATCTGAAACTTACCCGACGGAACCACCAGGAAGGTCATCCCAATTGAATTGGTAACGGCGTCGAGTGCTTGGGGAGTCGTCTCGGTTGATCCGCAACCTGCAGAGATCAAGAGCAGAGCAAGACCGACGAGACAAGTTTGAGTCGAGTTGGAAGAGGAGAACACCATTGCTATTCGGTATCTTGGGTTCGTTGTTATTGGTGTCATTCGCTTCGAGGAGAGCAAGTGACTTGAAATCGAGCTTTCGATCTGCATGACTGATCAGCACTACGGTTGCTGGCCATGACGCCGCCACAAACCGAGTGATGTGTCTTGAACTCTGATAGTCTACTTCAAACCAACCATTGTAGCTAATCTAGCTGTGTTGGAAATCGAACAACGAGCGTGGTGTACAATCGCAGGTTACCGAATCCGTGCTTCGGCTCTTTTGCTGGGGGCAGGTACTCTCGCCGGCTGGCGTGGAGGTCGCGTGAGTATCGCGTGAAGAAGAATCGCTACCGCGATGGGCACACTAGGCAGCATCGCCTTGACCGCTTCCTGAGTTGCCGGTTGATTCATCCAAGTAGTAATAGTTTCCATGCTCACAGCAGTCCTCGGTGTAAAGGCGGTTTGCTCATACGATGACGACATTACTGTAGCGGACTCACGACCTCACGACTGGGCTAGGCATCAAGTCGACCTTCACCACTGGGGACTTAGGTCGTTTGGGGAATCGACCGTCGCGTGGGGAGAGTCGTTCTGAGTCTTTGCAATGGGACCAGTCCTAGAGGGGTATGTTGCCGCGGTTTGAAGACCAGATTCAAATCAGAAGGCCAAAATATTGATGCCAGTCTGTCAACAGAATTGTGCAGGAATCAATTTGCGTCACTTCCGCTCTCAACATTGGCAGCAGGAGCAGTCGACCTATTCTCGGAATCCGCTGCGAAATTCCCGGCCCCACTGTTCGGGATTTAATCAGACTTTGCGGAACTTGAAAGAGCCTTGTCAACAATGCTGTCGAATTGGCTTGCGAAGTCAATTTCAGGGACCTCGGCAGCAATTCCTGCCTTATCTGCAACCGCCTTCATTTTCGAAAGAATATCTTTCAATTCCGCATCCGTTAGTGGCTTTTTGGATTCCGTGGTTCCGTCAGGCAAGCGATCTGCGATCAAGTTCATCACCTCATTAGCCTGTTGATCACTGAAGTCATTGTTAAGAAGTCCTTTTGCAAATCGCCTTGTCGTCATGGTGGCTTGCGCTTTTTCGGGATCTGTCAGGCCTGATTTTGGGAGGTATTCAACGGTAAACCATATGACACCCGCAGCGCCAGTCATGGGACTGTCACCAATGTCCTTCAGAATCACTTCCAATTGTTTCAGGTCAATTTCATTGTTCTTGTAGGACGTGGCCAATTTATTGACACGTTCAGAAATCTGCTTCTTTTGATCCGCTGGAATCTGCATTTGCCCCACAAGCTGGTCAATCGCGGGCGTCACAATGTTTGCGGTCACGGACCTTACGTTCTGATAAGCCCAGTACACTCCCGCGGCAGTAATCGCAAGCATGACCAGAGTAAAGATGCCAAATCCAATCACTCCCATTGCACAACCACTCATCCCGTTTGAATCAGTTTTTGGTGTGGTTGCGTAAGCATCATCAATTCGGTCGCGCTCGCTATCTTGCGAATCGTTCATGGTCATTCAGTGATTGTAGTTTGTGGATTGGAACGTTAGAGAGAAACAATTGGTCGCCGTGCATTGACATTGCGCCACGCAACTTTCAAGGCAATGGTGTTCGCTGTTGAGGTTCAGAGGAAAAAAGTGTATTCGATCCAGGGCATCAAACATGAAACTACAAAAAGAGGCGTTTGTTCAGATTGTATTGATGATTGTCATCCATGAATCGCCGCATACTCTGAAGTGCACCGTGGATGCTCGCGGATCGCAAGAATTGCACCTTCGGTCCATTTGGCAACAGTAGTGGACAGCAGTCGCGGCGTTGAGCACAAGCTTAAAGTTCAATCAGTAATTTCGATACCGAGAATGGACACATCGTCTTTAGCACCTTTCTGTGAGCACCAATCTTTGACGGCACCAATGAGTGTTTGAACACTCGCCTCGACTGACTCGTTCACGGAGTTGGTTAAGGATTCAAGCATCCGGTCATCCCCAAACTCTTCCAAGTCATGGTCCATCGCCTCGGGGACCCCATCGGAATAGAGGTAAATTCGATCCCCTGGAGCAAGCTGAAGGGAGTGTTCTTCGAATTCGGTATTCTCGATCCAGCCAATCGCCATGTCCGCAGTTTCGACGAGCGTGGGTTTTCCCCCAGCTGGCACGTGGATAACATTCGGATGCCCGGCAGAAACGAACCTGAACTCTTGAGTTTGTTTGTCGAGTACTCCATAGACCATCGTGAAATACAGATTGCCTTGGTCCTCCATCGGAAAGCGATTGTTCAATTCGTAGGCAACCTCAGCCGGTGACACAATGCGTCTTCCACCTTCGTCGTCGGATGGCTTGACCAACATTGAGGAATCGGAAACCATTGGCGTCATGACGCGGCCCACGGTAACTGCAAGCAGTGATGACGCAACACCGTGGCCGCTAACATCGACCACAAAGGCAGCTATGTGCCGATCATCGAGGGGGAAAAAGTTCAGGAAATCGCCAGCTAGTTCATCACATGGTACATACGTCCATGCCAATTTTAAGCTCGGTATGTCGGGTGTGTCGCTTGGCAGGAGCGACTCTTGTATTTTGACGGCGGCAGCCAAGTCGTGCGCCATACGCTGATTGACATCTTCCAGTTTTGTATTCAGCGTCTTGAGATCCGTGTTCCACTCTTTCAGTTGGTCCCGCGCAAGTGACAGATCCTGATTTGCTGCTACCAGTTCCCGATTCTTTCCGACCGCATTTTCAAATGTCGAAACAAGCAGGTTAAGAACTTGCTGCTTGCCCGCTTTGACGGTGTATTCTTTTCCCGCCAACTTCACCTGCAATTCAGTGTCGTCATCGTCATCACCAATGGAAGTGGACAACAAGTCGCTTACCCGCGAGAGCAAATACTCGGGATCGTATGGCTTTGTGACATAGTTGTCGGCGCCGACATGCAATCCACGAATGATATCCTCAGCATCCGAGAGTGTTGAGAGCAGAATGAAGGGGATGGTCTTTAGCAGAGAGTCCGATTTGACAGCCTCGCAGAACTCGTACCCAGTCATTTCAGGCATCTCGATATCGGAGATAACCAAGGCAGGCCGCTGTTGGCGGGTCATTTCCAACCCAAGTCTTCCATTCTCTGCCCAGCGAACTGAATAGCCCGCTAGTTCTAACTTTTTGCGGAGCATTTTGGCTTGAATGCGACTATCTTCTGCGATCAGGATTTCGATTTGTTCAGTCATATGGTGCAATCACTTTTCAACCGGTAACAGCTGCCACCGCTGTCAAAAACTCGTTCAAACTGGTCGTCAATGGTCAGAGCTGACTCAGCTCCTCCCAAAAACAGGAAGCCGTTGGGCTTCAAAAGCTTTCGCACTTTAGCGAATAAATTGCACTTGGTGGGGTAGTCGAAGTAAACAAGGACGTTGCGAATGAAAACAATGTCCATTTTTGGCAACGTTGGCCAAGTATTGATGAGATTTAGATATTGGAAATTTACGTTTTGTTTGAGATCTTCGTTGACCAGCCAGCGATCACCGGAACGATAAAAATTATCAGCAAGTCTTTTTTCTGAGAGACCGCGAGTCACCTCAAGATCAGAGTATGACCCCTGTCGTCCGCGCCCAAGCATTTTTTGGGAGATATCTGTTGCGAGGATATCAATGTCCCAAAGGGGGTATTCACGGCGTAATTCATTCCACAGCATGGCAATGCTGTACGCCTCTTGGCCACTCGCAGCAGCCGCTGACCAAACATGCAGTTGCCTCGCATTGTGTGACTGATCCGCCAGAGCGGGGAACACCTTTTCCCTCAGTACGTCAAAAGGCGTGATGTCCCTGAAGAACGAAGTTTCATTGGTGGTCATGGCATCGACAACCTCGTGCCAAAGCACTGTCGAGCCCGGTGCGCGTAGCTGATCGACCAAGTCATCAACACTTGTAAGTCCGTTCTGCCGAGCCAGTCCCGACAAACGGGTTTCCACTAGATATTCCTTGTTGTCCATCAAGCGGATCGCCGTACGCTGATGTAAAGCGTCTCTGATGTATTCAAACGTTTCTGGTCGAATGCTCATGTGCTGGAACCCTCCCCGTCACCCGGAGCAATGTTCCCGTTTCGATACATCCAAGCCTGGTTCAGGATCTCACTTGCAAGTTCATTAATGGGCACGATCTTATCTGCAGCACCATCGCGTACCACACTGCCTGGCATTCCCCAAACGACACTTGTGTCCTCATCTTGCACGATGACATGTCCACCGGCCTGTTTTATTGCCCTGCTGCCAATCGTTCCGTCCGACCCCATGCCGGTTAACACGACACCCAACAGATTTCCTAGGTAGGCCTTTGCCGCCGATTCAAACAGGATATCAACGCATGGCTTACAGGCATTGACTGCGGGCCGATCATTCAGGGCCACTACCACTTTTGTACCATAACGCTTCACTCCCAAATGAAGTCCCCCTGGCGCCACGACAAATGTTCCCGCTTCCAATGGTTGCCCGTGCACGGCCTCTGAAACTGTGAATCCGCTATCGGTGGTCAAGCGGTCGGAGAGATGCTTGGTGAAGGCAGCGGGCATGTGCTGTACGATGATCACAGGTACTGGCAGATCACTTCCTAATTTTGGTATCAGTTTTGCGAGCGCTTGTGGCCCGCCTGTTGAAACTCCAATCACAACCGCATCGATCTGCTTTCGCTGCGGGCGTGTGGAAATGGCCACGGCACTGGCCGCTTGCACGCCTACCTTGGGTAGAACAGCTTTGGCTTTCGCCGCGGCCTGTTTCACCTTCGGGATTAATTCTTCCAAGATCGCGCGTTTCCCCTCTTGGGCATCCGTCATGTAAGCGCCGCCTGGTTTCATGACATAGTCTTTCGCCCCCAGCATCAAGGCCTCGATTGTTGCTGACGCTCCTCGCTGAGTAAGGCTACTGAACATCACAACCGGCGTTCGGTTTCGCAACTCCCGCAGCCTTTTGAGAACCTCTAAGCCTGTCATCCGTGGCATTTCGATGTCCAAAAGCATGACATCAACCTCGCATTGTTCCAGTTTTGCTAAGGCAATGATGCCATCAGCAGCTGTATTGACCACCTCAAGCTCAGGGTCTTGTTTTAGTATCTTGCTGACGATCCCTCTCACAACCACAGAGTCATCAACCACGAGGACTCGTATTTTTGTCGAAGGATCGTTTTGGTCGGTACCCTTTGTTCGTCCGCTCTTCATTTTCGCCGAGGAGCTTTCCTCCCCAGTTGTCAGCATGCCGTGGGCACCGTCATGCTGGGCCGACGTCACGCAACTTGGGTGCACCCCAATTTCTTGAAGCGTGTTGCGGAGCGTTGCGAGGGTTACCGGTTTACTGAGAAATCCACTTGCACCAGCGTTGCTCGCAATGGATTTTGTCGCTTCTTTGGTTTCCCCCGAGACGACCAGCAGGGGAACAGCGGCATATTTGCGAATTCCCTTCACCGTTTCGATGAACTGCAGCCCGTTGAGCACGGGCATGTTCCAGTTCACTACAAAAACGTCCGGAATGTTCTGCTCAGACAGACGCTCGAGCGCCTGTTGGCCATTCTCAGCTTCCGTGGTCTCGAAATTCATGGTTTGCAACATCTTTGCCAGGATGCTGCGAACCGGTTTCGAATCGTCAATTACAAATGCTCGCATGATTTGATGCTACCGGAATATCAACCGAGGCGGTACTGCTCTACTAGCGAACGTAGATCGGCCGCCATTCTCGCCAGCTCTTGGGCTGACATCTGCATGTTTCCAGCTCCTTCGGCGGTACTTTCGGCAGCTGAGACAACTTGGGTTATGTTTTCGGCGATCTCGGTGCTGCCAATTGCCGCTTCGGATACATTGCGACTAATTTCGCATGTGGTGGAAGTCTGTTGTTCCACAGCACTAGCGATCGTATTTTGGAAATCGCTGATCTTGTTAATGATCTTGCTAATTTTGCCAATGGCATCCACCGCTTCGCCAGTGTCATCCTGGATTGCGTCAATCTTTTGCCGGATGTCTTCCGTCGCACGTCCTGTTTCGTGAGCTAGCTCCTTGACTTCATTCGCTACCACGGCAAATCCCTTTCCAGCGTCACCGGCGCGGGCTGCTTCGATGGTTGCATTCAAGGCAAGCATATTTGTCTGCTCGGCGATGGAGGTGATCACCTTAATCACTTCTCCGATCTCGGAGCTGCTTTGTCCAAGTTTGGTAATTCGCTCATTGGCATCAGATGCGACTCGCACAGATTCGCTGGCAACACGTGCTGCTTCGTTCGCGCTCTCTGATATCTCGCGGATACTCGCCGTGATACTTTCTACACCAGAAGATACCGTTTGCGCATTTTGACTGACTTGTTCTGCAGCACTGGAGACCACGTTCGCCTGTGCAGTGGTTTGTTCAGCGTTGGAGCTCATTTGCTGGCTGACTGAGGTCAATTCCTCTGAGGCTCCGGCTAGCGAGGTGGTGTTGTCTGCGATCCCGTGAACGAGTGCCGCTTGTCGGACAGCCTCTTCCGTGAACTGTTTTGAGAAGCGATACGAAACCCAAAGCACCAGACACGCTGTGATGAGACAAATCATTGTTGAATAAAATGCAATCTGTGTGACGGGCCCTCGGACCTCCGCGAGGGATATATCAGACATGAGTGCCCAATGTCTTCCGGCCTCATTTCCTTCTGCATCGATATCGACGGTCAGCGGTTGCCATGACGAAAGCACCATTTCTCCTCGATAGTTTTCGACAATGGCACTTCCCGATTTGTTGTCATCAAGTGCACTGATAACAGCCTGCGTATTTACCCGAATGTCTGGGTTGATGATCGTTGAATCAACACCAAGTTCTTCGAGGAACCTGGACTCGTTTCGGAACAGGTGATCCGAACCCACCGCGTAGGTTTCGCCACTTTCCCCTAGACCCGTACGTTCGGCAAGGATCTCATTGATTCGGCCAATGGGCATCTGAAAGATAGCGACGCCAATTTTCTCGTCACCGTTGAAAATAGGTGATGCAATGAAACTGGCCGCTGCTTCGTAAGAAGGCGGGTAAGTCTCGTAATCAACGAAAACGACCGAGTCTTTCCATGTCGATTTTGCTGCTTCGTTAAACGCACGCCCTAGATTCGTTGAAGCATAGGGACCGTCACGTAGTGAAGTGGCATAATCGACTTCCTTGAAAACCGAATAGACAATGTCGCCGGTCTTAATGTCTACAAGGAAGATATCGTAGTAGCCAAACTTCTGCAGATAGTTACGGATAATCGGATGATAAAGTTTATGCGACTCGCTGTACGCCGATCCGTCAGCCGCCTGTTCCAGCAACTCTTTTTTGCCCAAATCATTTGGGTTGTTTTGTATGTAATGGTACTGAAGAGTAATGGCTTCAGCATCCAACGGCAGAACCAACTTGTCAACTAACGACTCCACCTCACTATCATGTTCTGCGTTTTGAGAGGCGTACTCCCTTGAAAATTCGGT
>Ga0315321_10001612_pt1 | contig 17411 bp, 10 predicted proteins | sample M180m21515metaG_FD_203464 | JGI IMG/M metagenome (GOLD analysis project Ga0315321, IMG submission 203464) | Ammonia-oxidizing marine archaeal communities from Monterey Bay, California, United States - M1 80m 21515 | ecosystem: Environmental > Aquatic > Marine > Intertidal zone | place: USA... | reverse complement strand
TTATTGATTACTTCTCTTCTGCAAAAACAGAAACTTTTACAATCAAGGACAAATATACTAGTACTATTATTATAAGTGAGAGCCCTTTGGTAAGCGTTGAATCAGTAAAAGAAAGATCAACTTATGGAGAAGCTTATCAAACTCTAACCACAGGTAATTATGAATATTACGTGGATATTGCCAGCGATTCAATTATCCGTACAACGGATTCTGGAAACGAAAAATATTGGGCAAACGGTGTCGGGAGCGTACAGATAGAGTACAAAGCAGGATATGCCTCCACACCAGCAGACTTGAAATTAGGATTATTTGACTTAGTTACTTATTATCTCAAAGACGAACATAAAGAAAGAAGAACAATAGCAGGAGCAACATTGCAGAATCAAGGAACTTCAGGAGTTAGGGACAATACAGACTTCCCCGACCATATAAAAAGAGTACTTGATTTATATAGAGTTATTATCTAATGGCACTAAAATACTGGGAGCAGTTAATAGATAGAGCTCACATAAAAGCCCAGGGACGTAGAGATTTATATAACCAAACATACGTACATGAATTTCAATTAGACCCAAAATGGACTTATAAAGCAATCGAAGCGTTTGTAAAAGAAGAAATGCCCGAAGTACATTTAGAAGGCGGGAAAATAACGGAATTTGTAGATTACTTTCATACAACTATAGGAAAATCTAGAGTGAAGAAAAACCTTGTAGATAGAGATTTTAAAGCTGGAGCATATTATGCAGATTTAAAAGCAGATATGAAAGGAAGTAAAAGACAACAAGGAGTAATATTAGAAGCAAGCTATTATAATTTAGTTACAAATCCTGGTAATACAGGATTAAATAGAATAGCCTATGTTAGAGAGCAGACAGAAAAAAGAATAGTAAAGTATTTGACAACTTTAGGACATAGAAGACAAAAACAAGGTAGTAAGAATAGAAATTATCTAGGAGACCATTTACAGTTTGCACATGGAGAAGGGATCAATACTCCAACTACAACAGTTAGTGGAGTGTCATTAGGTCAAACTGCTTTAACGGATATGAACTCAGCCAAAGCAGGAAGTGACCTTCTTAAAAAAGGTGTAGAAAATGCAGAATTGATTCAAAAAGTTTCTGTAACAGCTTTAAAAGATATGATGTACGCGGACTTTGAGGTAGATATTGATATAGACGCAGATACCCAAGGCGATGTAGCAAGATTTAAAGACGAGTTTATAATATACGGAGCTATGAAAATACAGGATGCTCATTTCGCCAGTACAATGGATATGGCTTCTGACTCTTCTAGTGGAGTTGGAGCAAAATACTTAAGAGCAGTCAGAAAAGCTGTTAGAGATGAATTAAGTGCTGGAAGAATTACTCAAGGTGACTATACAAGTAGTCCACAAGGTAAAAAGAGAATGAAAGCTCAAGTTACAAAACAAGTTGTAACTTCTATGCAAAAAACTCTAAAAAAGAATCCAGGTTTAGTAGTGTTAGGGCATGATGTTTTATCAGATTATAAAAAGAAAACAAGAAAAAAAGTAAAAACAAGAAAAACTAAACCAAAAACAAGAACTCAAACAGGAACTAAAGCTAAGTCGTCAAGATCAACACAAAGAGTAGCAAACCCAGGAGCAAACCCTTTAGCATTAAAAGAGTTGATAAACGCAGCATTACCGGAAGAAATATTAGAAAGAATGAATCCTCCAGCATTAAGAAATAGAACTGGAAGATTTAGAAGGTCAGCACAAGTAACAAACGTACTTGTTGGACCAAGAGGCGGGGTTGAAGCAGAGTATACTTATATGAAAGACCCCTACTCAACCTTTGAACCTGGAGGAGCTATGGGAGGAACATTCAGAGACCCAAGAAAAATCATTGGAGAGTCTGTACGAGAGATAGCCACAAAATTAACAGGCAATAGATTTATAAAAGTTAGGAGAATATAATGGCAACAAGAGATTACACAACGCGAAGAAGTGCTATCGTTGATGCCTATGTTCAAAAACTACTTACTATAAATGGAACAGGACATTTTTTAAGTTCAGTTTCAAATGTAGAACCCAGATTAAAATTTTGGGACGAGATAGAAGAGTTTCCCGCAATACATATTAATGCAGGAAGCGAAACTAGAGAATATTTAGGAGCAGGAGAAAAGTTTAGGTATTTAACTTTAACTTTTCGTTGCTACGTAAATGAGGAGGATCCTGTAGAGGCATTAGAAAGATTGATGGAAGATGTTGAAACAGTGATTGAAACAAATAACCCAATAAATTATACTGATAATTTAGGTAATGTACGTTGTACAATTCAAACCTCAATTCTTAGTATAGATACGGACGAAGGAGTTTTAGACCCGCTTGGAATCGGAGAAATAATTACTACCGTCCAATACTAGAAAACAGCCCCGGCAAACTAAAGTTTAGCCAACGCTCTTTTCATTAACAAAGGAGAAATTAAAATGGCAGATACATTTTATTTTAGTCGAGATACCAAAGTTCATCTTTCTGATTCAGGATCAGCAGTGTATAACATACCAGTTTTAGATGGATTTAGTTTTTCTCAGGCTACAAACACAACAGAGGTAACACTCAATGAAATGGCTACAACCGCAGGTGTAAGTAGAAGAGCTAGACAAATGTTTACCGATTCTTACGCCCCTGCAGAATGGTCTTTTCAAACATATATTAGACCTTTTACATCAGGCGGTGGTGGAACAGGCGGAGAACACTCATCAGCATTTTCGCATGTAGTAGAAGAAGCATTATGGAATGCATTAGCAGGCTCAGCAGCTGTTGGAGCAACAGGAGCAGGGTTTACTGCCCCAGATGCTAACGGAGCTGATTTAAGTTTTGCTAATTCTAATAAAACTGCTTTAGATACTTTTACACTTACATTTGAAATGGGTAGCGGTAAAACAAACCCAACTATTTATCAAATTACAGATTGTGTAGTAAATGAAGTTTCAATTGATTTTGATATTGACGGAATTGCAACAGCAAACTGGTCCGGTTTTGGTCAAATAATAACTGAAGCTAGTTCAATGCCTGCAGCAACAATTACTGAAGGAACAGCAGCAGCTGATACAAATAACTTTATAAGAAACAGATTAACAGATTTAGCAGTTACAGCAACTGCAGCTGGGGACATTCAAACTGCTTATAGTTTAACACTGACAGGCGGAAACATTACTATTGGTAATAATATTAGTTTCCTAACACCTGAAACTTTAGGGATTGTGAATCAACCTTTAGGTCATGTAACAGGAACAAGAAATGTATCAGGTAGTTTTACTTGTTACTTAAATACTCCAGCAACAGGAGCTTCAAGTGCAGACTTATTTGAAGACATCATTGAATCTACTTCAGTAGTAACAAATGACTTCAATTTAGTATTTGTAATTGGTGGAACAGGTAACAATCCAAGAGTTACAGTAACTTTACCAACTTGTCACTTAGAAGTACCGACACACTCAATTGATGATATCGTAAGTTTGGAAACTACTTTCCATGCTCTACCTACATCAGTAGACGGAACAGACGAAGTAACAATGGAGTTTGTAGGACCTACAGTAACTTAATAATTAAATTAACGGGGAGGGCAAAGTCCCTCCCTCTTTTATAGGAAAAAAAGAATGACAGAACAAAAACAAAACGTATCACTATCGAGTTTATTAACTCCAAGTAAAACAGTAACTGTAGATTACCCAGGTATGAGCGGATTTACTGTAGATTTATGCTATCTCGCAAGAGAAGAACTAATTAAATTAAGAAATCGTTGTTTATCACAAAAGTTTAATAGAAAAACTAGAGCTTTTGATGACCAACTAGACGAAGATAAATTTTTAGTCGAATATGTAAAAGCAGTAATCAAAGGGTGGAAAGGCTTAAAGTATTCTTACTTAGAAGAGCTTCTATTGGTGGATATCAGCAGCTTAGACCCTGAAGATGAATTAGAATTTTCCCAAGACAATGCAGAGACTCTGATGAAGAATGCAGGAGACTTTGACACTTGGGTAACTGAAGTTACAGGCGACTTAGAAAATTTTACGAAGACCAAGTAGAACTAGTACTTGGTTTATTAGATAAACAATATAAGGAAGGACAATTACCTCTGGACACATATTTAGACATATGCGAACAAAAAGGTATAGAGCCTGACCCTGCCGAAATGCCACCGACTATGGGAGATTTTCCTCCTGAAGTTCAGGTGGCTTTTTTATTGCACGACTTATTACCAGATAGATGGGATGGAATGAGTGGTTCATATTTTGGAAAAGATATGGCAGCACTCGGTACTTTATTAGATGTACATGAAGTTGATGATAAAAGAAATACCGTTTTTTGGATAAAACAAATAGAAGCAAAAAATAGCGAAGTTATAAATAAAAAGATTGATAGAAAACGAAAAGCCTCTCAAAACAAGGCAAAAGGTCCCGGAATTAATTCGGCGAATTTAAAAAGATAAACAATGGCAGATTTTAAGGTAGTAGGAAAGTTAGTAATTGATGACAAAGGTCAATTAAAAATTCTTGGCAAAAAAGCTAAAGGGGCTTCTCAACAATTAGATAAGGTAGGGACTTCTGCACAAACTGCTGACCGTAGATTAAAAGGGGCTGCACAGGCTTCTTCCGGCAGTAGTAAAAACTTTTCAAAAATGGCACAAGGTATCAATGGAGGTCTCGTACCTGCATATGCTACTCTCGCGGCTTCTCTATTTGCTATCGGAGCTTTATTTAGAGGGCTTGAAGAAGCTGCAAATATTAAAAACCAAACAAAAGGTATGGAGATATTTGGAAATGCTACTGGTATTGCAATGAAGGGCATAGTTTCTGATTTAAGAGCAGCTACAGGCGGTATGCTTGATTTTCGTAATGCAGCTCAACAAGCACAGATAGCAACGGCAGCTGGATTTAGCGGAGAACAAATAATACAATTAGGTAAAGGAGCCAAGCTAGCTTCTGTAGCTCTTGGCAGAGATTTAACAGATTCATTTAATCGTCTTTTAAGAGGTGTAACAAAAGCAGAACCAGAACTACTAGACGAATTAGGTATTATATTAAGAATTGATGATGCTACTCGAAAGTATGCTCAAGCAAATGATTTAGTAGCATCAAAACTTACAATTAGTCAAAGAAGGGCTGCTGTATTTGAAGAAGTTAGTAGACAGCTAGGTAATAACTTTTCTGCTTTTGAAGATGGAGCAGACGGAGCGCTAAACTCTTTTTCTAGACTACAAGTAGCTTTCTCAGATATTATAAAAGGGTTAACCGCTTTCATCGGCCCCTTAGAATATGTAGCAGAATTTTTAGCTGTTAATACAGGAGCTGCAGCTACAATATTTTTAGGGTTTGCAGTATCTATTACAAAATCAGCTTTTCCAGCTTTAAAAAATATAACTGCTGCATTGGATGGGTATGCTGTAAAATCAAAACTAGCAGCAGATGCTTCAATTGCAAATTTCAGAAAAGCTGCACTGGCTTTTAAAGGTAACGCAGCAGATATTGTAGCTACAGATAAACTTAGACTAGCAAAAACTCAAGCAATACTTAAAAAACTAGGTGCTGCAGAAAGATTTAATAACATGCAGTCTGTTACTTCAAAGAAAAAATCTCTACAATTATTAATTAATTACGAAACTGCAAGAGTAGCAGCTGTTAAAAAACTAACCTCAGGAGAGTTAGCACATATAGTTGGAGTTCATAGAGCTATTGAAGCTTCTTCGTTAAAAATGACAACTCGTTTAATAACAGGTACAAAAGCAGTAGCATCTGGAATATCAGCAGGTATTATTCTTCCCGCAACTCTAGCACAGGGTGCTTTAGCAGGTGTGGGTAAGATAGCAACAAGACTAGGGCCAGTTTTCGCAGGTTTAGGTGCTATAATAAATGCAGCTTTCTTTATCTTTACAGCAGGATTTATAATTAAATTTTTATATGACTTACTTTTTGTAACAAAAGAGGAAAAAGAAGAGAGAATAAAAATAAAAGCAATTCTAGATGCTTCAGCCGAAAAACTACAAGAAATTAATAGAATCTCTAAAGGTATTGGAGAAGAATTTGCTTCAGGAGCAATAAACAATATAGGAAAATTAAATAAAAGTCTACTACAAACTTATAATTTAATAAATGGACTAGGAGGAGACACTATGGTAGCTACTTATAGAGAAAAAGTTAGCTATGGTGGGAGAGGTGGTACAACTACTTCTGAAAAGTTAAACTCCGAAGAAGCTGCAACTCTTTCAGGACAGATCATATCTCAACTTACAGCATTAGACGGGCTAAATAAATTAACACCTGACTTAATAAATTCATTTAAAAGTTTATCTTCTCCCGGTGGCGCGATGGCTGATTTTAATGCATTTGTAACTAGAGCAACTGCAGCTCAGTTTGGTGGATTTAGTGATTCAGATATCGAAGACTTAGATAAATATTTATCAGGGATATTAACAAAAGATTTCAAAGGCGACGCACTTTTAAAAGTATTACAAAAACTTAATAATGCAAGTAAAAAAACAGCGGCAAAAGGAGAAGGACTGTACAATGTCAATGAAGCTGCAAAAGAAGTCAAAGATACTTTAGCTACTATAGGTGATGGGTATAAACCTACAGCTTTTGACACTTTAAACAAACAATTAAAAAACTTAAAAGTCAATTTAGATGAGGCTAGAAAAGCTGGAGATAAACCTGGATATTATAAAGTAATTGAAGATAAACTAGGACTATCAGAGGGAGCACTGGGGAGTAACGATAACGCGTCAGAGTTTGTCAATGCCAGAGTACTTGCAGCAGCAAAAATCATCAAAGATCAAAAAGATGTCTTAGACACTAGATCTAACTTAGCTGCAGGAATAGCTTCATACGGTAGTAGAAAAAATGAACTTGCTACTTTTGCGAAGGAAAAGTTAAGAGAGAAAGATTACACTGAACAAATCAAGGCTTTAGAGACAGAGAAGTTAAAGGAACAGGAACTATTAATATTAAGACAGAGACAAGGGGAGGAAATAGATGAAAGAAAGCTTAATAATTTGACTCGTCAGCTAGACGTTCTTAAAGCTCAATCTGCTGAATATACAAGAGCAAATTCTGTAGCAGGAAAACTACAAGATACTTTTGCAGATGGGTTAGATAACATGTTCCAAAGCATAATAGATGGAACTTCAAAAGCAAAAGATGCATTAAAACAATTAGCAGTAGTAGTAATTCAGGAACTACAACGAATAGTAGCTGCAAGAATGGCGGCAGGTATGATAGCTAGTTTAACGGATGTATTTCCTGGCTTTGGCGGAGGAACACCTGAAACACCTAAAACTTCTTCAGGAGGTTTTAAAAAGGTGGCAAGATATGGCGGAACTTTTGGAAAGAAAGGATATGCAAGTGGTGGAATAGCAGATGGGCCTGCTTCAGGATATAACGTACTTATGCATGGAAGAGAGGCAATCGTACCACTACCAAACGGAGATAAAATACCAGTACAACTTACAGGAAAAGGACAAGGACCTGTAAATTCAGTTATAAATGTTACTGTAAATAATGAAGGCGATACAGAAACTTCAGCAGAAGAATCCACAGCATTAGGCGAAGCAATTCAAATGGCAGTAACTAGAGAAATATCAGAACAACAACGACCAGGCGGCTTACTTAGCCCAATTTAATACTTATGGCAATAGGATTTAGCACAACATCAGACCATGGAAATAGACAGATAGTTCCAGATAAAGGTCTTTCTTCAACTGAAACTCCAAGAGTTCTTATGGCTTCGTTTGGCGACGGGTATGAACAAAGAATAGCAAACGGAATAAACTCTTTAGAGCAGACTTTTTCTTTAAGTTTTAAAACGAGACCAAAAGCAGAAATAGATGATATAATTGCTTTCTTTGTTAGTAGAAAAGGAGTAACTGCATTTAACTATAAAGTATCTGATAGTAATGTGGGCGGAGGAGAAACAACATACAAAGTTGTATGTGATAAATGGACAAAAACGTATGCCTATGATAATTTTTATAGTGCAACAGCAAATTTTAGGAGAGTATACGAAGCATGACAGATCTTATTGTTAAAGATTTACAGAAGCAAGACCCCGGCTCAGAACTTATTGAGTTATTTGAACTTAAGCTTGACTCTACAACTTTATACTTTCATTCAGGAGTAGAAGAAGACCTATCCACAGTTCAATTTAGAGATGATAGTGGAACAGTTCGTTCTTATGTAGCTTTACCTATGCAAGCAAAAGGGTTTAAATCAGCTCCTAAAGGTACGAGCGCAAGACCTTCAATTAGTTTTGCAAATATTAACAATGTACTGAAGAATTCTGTGGGTGACTTTGACACTATATTAGGAAGCAGAATAACTAGAAGAACAACACTCAAAAAATATTTAGATGATGGTACGGGCAATAGTTCAAACCCTCCAACAGAGTTCCCAAAGCAAATATTTCTTTTAGATAGAATTGCTAGTAATAGTAAAACTGCAATTACATTTGAGTGTGCTACTCCTTATGACTTACAAGGAATTAAAATACCAAAAAGACAGGTTATTGCAAATGCTTGCCCCTGGACTTATCAAGGTGCAGACTATACATTAAATGAACATGAGAAAGTAGGAGCGTGTACTTGGAATAGAGAAAGTAAGTACAAAGCTTCTTATACCACTACCTTAAACGGAGCAACAGAATATATAGCATTGGTAAATTTAGACGATGAATATGTAGTTCCTGCAACAGGAGAAACAGGAGCAGTAACATTCTCAACCTCTGTATCAAGTATTACTGAAAATAGTTATTATACTACTAATACTGCTTTAGGTGGAACTGTACGAAGATTAAAAAAAGACGGCAGTATTGATACTTCTGTTGATGGAAATAATGTACCAAACTATTGGCAAGCTGTAAAAACTACAAGTAATCCAGGAACTTTAAATGATAATAATGTTTTTGTAAAAAGAGTAAGAATCTGGGACACCTACAGTGCTTCAACAACTTATTATGCTTACACAGATGATAGATACAATGATTTTGTTCGACATACTTCAGGAGGTCTAACTAAACTATGGAAAGCTAAAAAGACTTCTACAGGACAGACTCCAGAGTTGGGGGATTATTGGGAAGCTGGAGATATTTGTTCAAAAACAATGACAGCTTGTAAAATGAGATTTGGGTTTAATCCGATATCTGTAGGAACTGCTAGTAGTACTGGCAGAAATAAACCTAGCACAGAGGTAGTATTACCCTTTGGAGGGTTTCCGGGCTCACAAAAATTCTCGTAATGAAATTTTTAGATGAGATGTACGAAGCAGCTAAAGAGTCTGCTCCCGGGGAAATGTGCGGACTTGTAATCCGACAAAATGACACAGAAAAATGGATTTTGTGTCAAAATATTTCCGAAGATAAAAATGACTTTGAAATTGACCCAAAGGTTTTCGTTCAATATCAACTTACTTCGAAAATATTATATGTAGTGCATAGTCACTACAATCAAAAAATTTTAAAACCAAGCATCTATGATGTGAATAATTGTAACGCGGTGAATATACCTTATTTAATAGTAGGATATCCACAAAAGGAATATATAATAGTAGAGCCAACATGACAAGAACAATATACTTACAAGGAAAAATGGGCGAACTCTTCGGAGACGTCTGGAATCTTAACGCAGCAACTGTAGCAGAATGTATGCACGGTATTGACTGCCAAAGAGAAGGAAAGTTGAAACAATACTTACTAGACTGTACAGAAAAAGGAATAAAATTTACAGTTCAAAGAGGTAAAGAGCTTCTTGACTATGATAACTTACAGATGGATTTAGGTGAAGAGGATTTAATTATTTCTCCAGTTCCTGCAGGTTCTGGTAATAAGTTATTAAAAGTAATAGTAGGTTTTGTACTTTTATTAGCTTCTGCAGGTATGATGGCAGGGGCAATGACAGTCAGTGCTACAACAGGAGCAGTAAGTGTAAGTTCTTATGGAGCGTTAGCTGCAGGAATGGCTTTAAGTATGGTAGGCTCGGTACTATTAAATCAAGGTATAGCAGAGTATATGGCACCTAAACAAGGTATGGAAAAAGGAGATGCTTTTCTCTTTGATGGCCCTGTCAACACAACAAAACAAGGAATTCCAGTACCTTTAGCATATGGACAATTATTAGTTGGAGGAGCTACAATTAGTTTTGGTTTCACAGACACTGAAGTAACTTCTGCATCAGGGTTTACATTTTCAAATTCTACAGGTGGTGTTTATTCAGCTTCTGCAAGTACTCCACCAAATTCAGGAACAGCAATAACAGCAGAATCAACAACACCAGCTTCAATACCTGCAGCACAGTCAGAGCATATAGACTGGAATTTTGACAAAGGAGAACTATAATGGCACGATTAATAAGAGGAGATAGTGGAGAACCTATTATCGTCATAGGAGGAGACTCTTCTAGTACATATAACTCTTTTGGTAAAAAGACTTCAACAGAAAAACAAAGCGCAGTAGTAGTAGACATACTATCTGAAGGCCCTATAAAAGGACTAGTTGACGGAGCTTCTTCAGTACAACTTAATGGGGTGCCAATTTTAGACCCTATAACAAAACAATCATACTCAGCAGCAGTTTCTAGCAATGTAAGTTATACAGCAAGTTCAAGAACAATAACAGATAACAATAGTACTTTATTTGCTAACAGAGGAGCTGCAGATGGAACTTATAAAATACAAATAGAAGGCGGGTTAAAAACTGCTTCAGGTTTAATAAGTACTACAGCAGGATTAAGCACAGTAACAGCTAGTTCTAGCTTTTTTGCTGCAGATCAAGTCAGTTTTAATAACGAATCAAGAACTCTAACTATACCAGGTGCAGGATCTGGAGGCTCTGACTACAAAGGAAGAATTGTAGAGTTTATCAATGCAACAAGTGTATCTGTAGAGCCAGCTCCCTCCGTTTCGGTTTCAGGAGCTAATGCTAGTATTGATTTAGTAGGTACTATATCTACTATTTCTAATAATACTGCAACTCTAGTAGGAAGCGGAACACTTGGTATTAATAAAGCAAATGTTAAAGCAAATTTAAGTACTCCGGGAGTAAGTGCTTCTACTACTTCAGATAGATGGAATTTTGAAGATGCAGGATTTGCTTTTCGATCAGGTACTAGAGACCAATCAGTTTTGGCTTTACCTGGAAATGTAGGTACAAACTCACTCACTACTAATGCAGGAGTTACTTTAAATACTACAAATTTTAATGCAATTACACACAATGGATCTGCTATTTTTCCAAGTAACTATGTTACTGCAAATGGAGTTAGTAATTGGGGTAGAATATCCGAACCTGATGCTAGTCGTTTAATATATACAAGTGATGGAATGGGTGTTCCTTCTCCTGGTGAAGTAGATGCTATCAAAGTAACTATAAAATTTCCAAATGGTTTGTTGGGACAGAAGCCAGGGGACGGGGCAGAAGAAGCAGGTTTTGCCGAATTTCAAATTCTTTTTGAATATTCTGTGACAGGCAACTTTGATGATACAAAAACTTATGTAGCTTACGGACATTCAGACGCTCAACTAGCGGCAAGGGTTCCTAAACCTGGAAGAAGTGCAGATGACTTTGGAGGTCATGCAGGTAAATTCTTTACAACAGGTACTGTATCAAAGAAAACTAAAACAGCTTTTGTACAAACATTTAGCTGGAGTGTAGCTTCTTTACAACCTTTTACTAAATATAGAATTAAAATATCAAAAATAACACCTACTAATGGATTTAATGAAAGAAGATATTGGTACAATGCTACGCAACTTCAATCAATTCAAAATATAATTACCGATAAAACTTCTTATCCTTATACTGCATATGCAGCTACTATATTTGGTGCAAAAGATTTTTCATCTCCTCCAAGAAGAGGTTTTGAAATAAGAGGACTACAAGTTAAAGTACCTACCAATTACTTTTCTAGACATGAATTAGGAGAAGGAAGTCAGCCATCGTATACTAGAAAGGTAACTAATAATATTACTACTACAAATGAAACCGAATACCAAGATTGGGATGGAAATTTTAGAGGAGATATTAAAACTTTTACAAATCCAACCCATTCTAACTACGCTACAGTATGGACAGATAATCCAGTCTGGATATTACTAGATATACTAACAAATGATAGATACGGTCTGGGTAAGTTTGTAGATCCTTTAGATGATTTTTCATATATAGATAAGTTTCAACTATTTCAAATTGCTAAATATTGTGATGAATTAGTACCAGATGGAAAAGGCGGACTAGAACCAAGATTTACTGCAAACTTATACCTGTCAAAAATGGAAGAGGCTCAAAAAGTGGTAAATGATTTGCTTTCTATATTTAGAGGTTTATTAATTTGGTTTGATGGTAAGTTTACTCCAACTATAAATGCTTATAAAAGTCCTGTATATACTTTTACTAAAGGTAATGTAATCGGTGGAGAGTTTAATTATCAAAGTACTTCTACAAGATTTCGTTCTAACCAAGTAAGAGTTACTTGGAATAACCCTGAAGATAATTATAAACAAGACGTAGAAATTGTTGAAGATACACAAAATATATTAGAAAGTTCAAAGATAGTATCAAAAGCTGTAACTGCCACTGGATGTACTAGTCAAGGGCAGGCTCATAGATTTGGAAAATGGCATTTATTAACAGAAAAACTAGAAAAAGAAATAGTTAGTTTTTCAACAGGATTAAACGCAATAGCATTAAGACCTGGAGATGTTATAGAAATTCAAGATGCAGATTTAAATGAAACAGAACACTCAGGTAGAGTTTCTAATACAGGCACACGTAATACAACAACCATACCTTTAGATAGAGAGATTAGTCTTAATACTTCAACTAAAGCTTACAAACTTAATTTAATATTCCCTAAAGGAGGGGCATATTTATCGCAGGATAAAGCAACTATAAATTCTACAGATTATATATTAGGAGATTTAGTACTCCTTGACGAGTCTGGAGCTTCTATAGATACTCAAGAAAAAGCAAGTAATGTAAAAGATGATTCAGATAATTTAGTACAATTATTTTGGTCTGAATCAGTTAGAGTAGAATCAAAACCTGTAGGTACTTTTACAAGTACTTCTGTCACAGTAACTTCAGCATTTTCAGAAACTCCTGATGCAGAAGTTATTTGGTCTTTATCTTCTACATTAATTGCAACAGGGCAAGAAGAAGAAAACATTACTCCAAAAGAATACATTATTGTAGATACTGAAGAAAAAGAAAAGAACATAATAGTACTATCCGCAGTAGAGTATAGCAAAGAAAAATTTGAATTAGTAGATAGAGGATATGTTACAGAAATAGTATCTGAACATCAAAAACCACCTTTAAAATCTGATATAGTACCTCAAGTAGAATCTTTAACAGCTTCAGTATCTACTTCGTCTATAGAAACTTCTAATACAACTGCTACCAATGGCAGGGCTGATTTGCTAATTAGTTGGCAACCTCCTGTACAAATTAGACAAAGTACAGAATCTACAATCTCAGGAGCAGTTAATAATAGTACTTCAGTAACCTTAAGTTCTTCTAATACAACCATAGACGTAGGTATGCGAGTAAGACACTCTAGTATTTCTGGAGTAGTGACTGTATCTGCAATAGATGGAACAGCACTTACTTTAAGCTCTGCAGTAACTTTAAGCAGTGGAGTTGAGCTATCATTTAAGCATGATATACCTGATGAAAATATAATAGGATATAATGTAAAAGTAGTAGGCCCAGAAACTAATGACATGGCAGATTGGGAAACTAGAGGCAATGCTTATTTTAAATTTGTAACTGCTGAAGATACAACTACAAGTCTAAAAGGAATTGTAGAAGGTACTTATTATGTACATATAAAAGCAGTCAATATTATACAAAACTTATCCGCGCCTTCAACTGTAAGAATAAACTATACGGCACAAAAGTATAGTGTTCCTACAGGACAAAACAAATTACTAGGAATAGATAAAGGAGGAGTATTAGATAAAGCACTTACTATAAACTCTGGAAGTGGAAATGCAATTATAGCAAGTAATACTTATTCTTTTACTCATAGTAATGGAACTGTATTTCATAATACTTCAAATAATGCAGATACATACCAACAAAGTTTTTTTGGAATTGGATCAAGTAGTGTAGGTTATTTACTTTATGATCACGGCTCTTCAGATACATTGAAAGCAGTACAAATATATGAAGATGATACTGCAACAGATATTGATGGTAATAAATTAAACATTGAATACTGGAAAGAAGTTGACGCTACAAATAATGGACTAACAACTAAAACAGGGGCAGTAAGTATTACCGACAGTTCTGCTACTCTTACAGGCTCAAGTACTGCCTTTACAACTGAATTTGATGAAGGAGACTTTATAGTACTAGGTGCAGGTTCTACCGCTTTTTATGCTTATATAAACTTTATAGAAAGCGACACCATAATGGACTTAGATAGAGTACCTACTAGAAACTATAGTGGAACAACAATTAAGAAATTAAGTTATGTTCCTAACTATGCAGAAGATCAAATACTTGCAAAAATCGCTACAGATGGTAGTACTACATACAGTATAGAAGATACTTATGCAATAACTGCAGGACTTGATGGAGCAGCTTCAGCGGCTGGTGAAGATGCAAGGAGCGTAAAACTCACAGCAAGTTCTTTTGTAGTTCGATATAATACTTCTGACACAGTAACTAGTAATAATATAACTTTTACAACAGATGGACAAGGTACGGGAAGTAATGCACAGACATTTAGATTCCTAACTAAAGAATCAGGAGAAAGTTCTTTTACACAAAGACAAGCATTCAGCTCTACCAGCACCTTCACTTTAGCAGACTCTGAAGAGCCAGCAATTGGTGGAGAAACTCAAATAAAAGTTGAGATGAATGAAGCAGGATCTTCCTCTAATCCAGTTGCAAGTGATACAGTTACAGTCTATGCGATACAAGATGGAGCAGCTTCAGCAGCTGGAGACGACGCTGTAACAGCTTTCTTAACAAATGCTGCTCATGTCATATCTACTAACTCTTCAGGAAGCAATCCAAGTTATACAACAGCAGGTGGACTCTTTGATGTCTTCGTTGGAGCAGATAGAAGAACATTACATAATGATGTAGATTTTTATGTAGGAGCTACAGGAACAAGTACAAGTTTAACACAGAATGGATTAACTTTAACATTTAATAATACAGATGGTAACTCTGCAAAAGGTACTTATACTTTATCAGGAAGTAGTTGGTCTACGGACTCTGAAAGTTTCACAGTAAGAGCAGTTCTAGCTTCTTCTGTTCCAGGAATAAGCAGTGCTGTAACAATTACAAGAATTTACTCAATATCAAAATCAAAAACTGGAGTAGATGGAGCAACAGGTAATGAAGTAGCAGAAGTAAGAATATATTATAAACAAAATTATGCCACTACAGTGCCTAGTACTCCAAGTGGTGGAACTTATAATTTTGCTACGAAAGTATTTACTCCCCCTTCAGGATGGTCAACTACACTACCGACAACTAATTTCTTAGAGATAGTATATTCTTCAGTTGCTACAGTAACAGGAGCAAGTACTGCAACTTCAGTAAGCCCAGGAACATTTAGTGCACCTTCAATTCAGATAGGAGTTACTCCTACTACAAATTATATATTTAGAAGAAGTGCTTCTCAACCTACAAAACCAAGCCCTGCAGATTATCAAACTGTCCCTTCAGGCTGGTTCGATGATATAGCTAATGTAGGCTCTGGACCAAATCCTATATGGAGTTCTTTCGGTAAGGCAACATTTAGCCCCAGCAACAGAACATTTATAACTACTTGGCAGGACGCAGTACAGCAGGAAGGAAGTGCAGGAGCAGCAGGAGCAGACGGAGATCCGGGAGCAGATGGAGATGATGGAGATGATGGAGCATCAAACTTTACAGTCTTCCAAGAATCAAGTAGCGCACCAAACACTCCGACTCCAGGAACTCCAAATCCACCAACAAGCTCTTGGTACTCTACTCTTACTGCTGCAAGAAACGCAGTATCTGGTAACGGATTAGTATGGTTTTCTGTAGGTACAAAACCAGGAACAAGTAATACGATTACTTGGAGCATACCTATAAGATACGTAGAAGATTATGGAAACTTAGGAGGAACAAAACCACCTGAAGATGCTAATAAATTTACACCAATTGCCGATTCCATAGAGGGTCGTTGGAGATTCTCAATAAACGATGGTAGTACAACAGATGTAGATGTTTTTTCTAGTGAAGAAAGAACTAAACTAGATAGATTAAGAGATGGAAAAATACCAACAAGTGATTCAGTATTACTAGAAAATACCACAGCTTCGCAAGCTAAAGCTACAGCAGCTGAAAACGCGGCTAAACTACAGGAGTCTACTAATAGGGTTACATTCCCAACTGATAATACAGAAGGAAGATTCAGTTTTTCTATTGGTGGAGGCACTGCCGTTGTAAACGATGTTTTCTCTAGTGGTGAAAGAACTAAACTAGCCAACTTAAGAGCAGGAACTTTGCCAGGAGGAACAGGCACTATAGAAAGTACTACAGGTTCTCAGGCTAAAGCAACTACAGCTCAGACCAATGCAGCTACCGACGCCACGACAAAATCAGATGCAGCAGAAGCAGCAGCTAAACTACAAGAGTCTAATAACAGAGTTACCTTCCCAACTGATAATACAGAAGGAAGATTCAGTTTTTCTATTGGTGGAGGAACTGCCGTTGTAAACGATGTTTTTTCTAGTGAAGAAAGAACAAAGTTAAATAATTTAAGAGCAGGAACTGCTCCTGGAGGAACAGGGAGTATACTAAATTCAGGAATAGCCCTAACTTCAGCAGGAGTACTATCAGGAGCAGGCGGCGGAACACTAGATCTTGATGATATAAATGACACAGGTACTACTAAAGCAGGGGCTGTAAGAGCAAATGCAGGATTAGCCTCAAATGGAGATGTTAATAAAACAGTTCCTGTAGGTAAAGGTGGTACAGGACAAACAAATACAAATAAGTTCTTAAATAGTGATATTGGTATTGCTATGGATGGAACTAATGTAACTATAACTAAAGCGGGAGATACTAATTCAGCCGTTGCTATTCCAGGTACTTTAAAAAATGACAATGTTAATATAGAGATAGATGGAGATGATATAACTTTAGCTAAAACAGGTAGTGTCAATTCTGTAGCCTCAATACCTACTACACTCAAAAACTCTACTATAGAAATTAATGCTACAACAGGGGTTATAACGGGTATTACTGGAGATGGCATTGCTATAAGAAATGATAAGACCACTAAAGATAATGTTGGGTTAGGAAGTGTAATTAATGCTGCTCAGGTAAGAGCAGACTTAGTTGGTGCTCCTAGTACTATTCTTAATGCTAATACTACTAAGACAGATGTTGGGTTAGGAAGTGTACCTAATGTGGA
>Ga0315321_10001608_pt1 | contig 17422 bp, 10 predicted proteins | sample M180m21515metaG_FD_203464 | JGI IMG/M metagenome (GOLD analysis project Ga0315321, IMG submission 203464) | Ammonia-oxidizing marine archaeal communities from Monterey Bay, California, United States - M1 80m 21515 | ecosystem: Environmental > Aquatic > Marine > Intertidal zone | place: USA... | reverse complement strand
CGCCGAGGGCTGGTACGCCGTCTCCGAGCTCACTGTGGAGTAGCCGGCCGGGAGACACCTGCCGGCAGAACGAGCCGGCCTGGAGCAACGGCCCGCCGCGAACTGTGTGGGATGCTCGGCTTCACGAACGACGGCAGCACCGACAGCTTGGCGGAGGTCGAGGTCCTTGAACAAATTCTGCTTCAGAGTTTCAGTGATCGAGGCGTGGTGGGTCAGTCATGTCAGGTGGTACTTGGGAGAAGTATGTCTACTGCCCCCACAGACGCAGATCTGGCCGAGCTGTATGAGCGCTATGCGCCGGTCATACTGCGGCGGGCCCGTTCCATTCTTGGCAACGAGGAGCTCGCCCAGGACGCCGTGCAGGAGACCTTCGCCAAGGTCATCTGTCGGTGGGACCAGTTTCGTGGAGAGGCCAGTCCGACCACCTGGATCTACCGGATCACCACAAACCACTGTCTCAACCAGATTCGCAACCAGCGAGGCCGGCAAGACAAGCTCGCGATGCGTCGCGAAGAGCTTGCTCCGGCCCCGGTGAGCATGGCTGAACATGGCATCGATGTCGAGGTGGTGCGTGGACTGCTCGCGGGCTGCGACGACGAGACCCGGCGCATCATGTTGCACATCTACTTCGACGATATGACCCGCGAAGAGACCGCCCGCGTGGTCGGTCGCAGCCTTCCCACGGTCCGAAAGCGCATCCGAACATTCATGGACCACGCCCGCACTCACCTCACCACCATCCGAGCCGCGGCCTCCGTCAGTGCCGCGGTCCTCTTGGCCAACTGGGTCTACCAGGGAGGTCTCGTATGACTGACTCTCAACGAGTCCTGCTTGACCTCAACGAGGGCAGTCGCCCATCTCAGCTCCAGCTCGACATGGAAGCTCTGGGGGAGCGAGAGGTCAGCGAAGGCGGAGACGACGCCCGGCGCATGCACCGCGAAGCTCTCGACGCTGCCCGTCGTGATGTAGTGCCCTTCGATGTGGCCGCTCTGCGGGCCCGCGCGAAGCCTGCTGAAGTGGTGTCGCTGGCGAGCTGGCGAAGACGCCTGGGACTCGCCGGGGGAGCGGCTGCGATGGCCGCCGCCGCACTCGTGATGGTGAACATCGGCAGGCCGGGGCCTCAGGTGCGCGCCAAGGGAGGGCCGCAGGTGGGCTGGATGGCTCTCCAGAATGGGGATGTTCGGCTTGGGAATGATGACCTGGTGGTGCATCCCGGGGACCGGCTGCAGTTCACATGGGCGGGTGACGCCGAGGACATGGTCCTTATGGGGGCCGATGGAAGCGGGGAGCTGCGGGTGCTGTGGCCCAGCGATGCCGCATCCGGTCCGGTGACCTTGGAGGGGGAGAGCGGCCTATTGGAGGGCTCCGTGGAGCTAGACGATGCGCCTGGTCCAGAGCTCTTCTTCGCGGTCTTCAATCCCGACACAGTCGACTCTGCCGTGCAGCAGGTCTCCGACGCCCTCGCGGAAGAAGCCTCTGCGGAAGCGCTTGTGGAGTGGGGCGACGAGCACTGGGACGTGGACGTCATCCTGGTCACAAAGGCCCCCTCGCACTGAGAACCTGGAGGCGCCTCAATGGCCCTTGGCTGGCCCGGCCTGCTTCTCGTGACTGCGTCCGCCCGCGCTGACGTGGTTCGGTATGCGCTGGTTGTGGGGCAGAACCTGGGCAACGCCGATGAGGTGCCGCTTCTCTACGCGGAGGACGACGCGCTTCGCATCCGTCGCGTTCTCACAGCCACTGGGGGGGTCACCGAAGACCAGGCCACCCTGCTCTTGAGCCCCACCCGAAACCAGCTGCTGCACGCCCTCGCGGCGATCAAGGAGGCCGTGGAGAACGACCGGGCTGCGGGCCGAGACTCGCTGGTGGTCTTCTTCTACTCAGGACACGCAGGCGGCGACGGGCTGCACCTCAATGGCCGCGCGCTTCGCTGGACCGAGCTGCAGACCCTGCTCGACCGCACGGAAGCCGATGTGCGAGTGGCCTTCCTCGACGCCTGCCAGTCGGGAACGATGACCGGCGGGGTGCGGGCAAAGGGTGCGAGCCGGGCGCCGTCCTTTGCTGTGGAGCTCACCGATACCCTCACCGCTTCCGGGCAGGTGGTGCTCGCCAGCAGCGCAGCCGACCAGCTGAGCCACGAGAGCGATGCCATCGCCGGCAGCTACTTCACCCACCACCTGGCCTCCGCGCTCTCGGGTGCGGCCGACCAGGACCAGGACGGCATGGTCACTCTGTCGGAGGCCTGGCGACATGTGGCCCGAGAGACCTCCTTTCAGACCCGTGAACAGCGCGCTGGCTCTCAGACGCCCACGTACTCGTGGGAGCTGTCGGGCACCGGAGACCTGGTGCTCACCCGTCCGGGAGACAGTGCGGCTTCCTTGCGCTTTCCCGCGGGCCTGACCGGCAGCTTCGCGATCTTTGATGTGGACCGGCGCGCGTTCGTGGCGCAGGTCAATGCCGATGGTGAGCAGGCGCGGGACCTGGGTGTTCCGATGGGGGAGTACATCGTTCAGCAGCGCCTTCCCGACCACCTGGAGGTCTTCCGGGTCACCTTGACCGATGGCCAGCAGGCCATGGTTGGAGACGAAGGCTTCGCGGCGGTGTCCTACGACGAAGACGACGTGAAGGGCGCCATCGATGCACGGGCTCGCGCGGCCCGGCGTCCGGAGCTGGTGGTTGCCGCTGTGGCCGTGCAGCGCTGGTATGGCGACCCGGCCGACGATGTGCTGGAGATCCCGGCCACTTCAGGACTGGGTCTTGGGGGCCGCGCACACTGGGCGGCGGGTCCGTGGGTGGGCGCAGGGCTCTCACGGTCGCGCGGTCAAGGCGCGGTCCAGCCCGATGTGAGCGAGAGTGTCGGCATGGCACTGGCCGACACAGTCTCCATCGCGGGTGGCTGGTCCACACCGCCGCGCCTCTTTCGGGCCGGCGTGGGCCTGCACCTCACCCACCTTGGCTACCAGATCGACTACGCCGACTACGACGTGGGCGGACCACAGACACTGCGCACCCTCGCTCCTGGCTTGGGTGTCTTCATGGGCGTCCACCCCAGCCGTCTGACGGTGGAGGTGGGCGCGGCGGCCCACGAGGTCCGCTACTGGGTCGATGAGGTCCCTTCTGGGGTGCGCTTCGCCGACCTCACCCTCCGCCTGGGAGCGCGTTTTTGACATGCGACGTCCACTCTCCAATCTCTCGTTTCTCTGCGCGCTCAGTCTGGTGTCGGTCGGGTGTGAAGACACGCTGTCCGCGGCCCCCTTTGTGTCCGATGCGGCCTTTCTGGAGGCGCTGCCGCGGGCCGAAGACCAGGCCCTCGCGGTCGCTCGACTCGACGATGACTGGAGCGGTCCCAGTCCCATCTTGAGTGCTGAGGACGGCTGGGTAGACCTCCTCGGAATCTCCATGGAAGTGGCTAGCAGCCTCAACGACATCACACGGAGCTGTCTGTCCTCGGTCGACTCTGTGTCGGGGACCTCACCCAGCTACCGCAGTGCCACCGCCCGCAGCTGGGGGCCTGTGGATGTGGGGGACGACAGGAGCTTGTTCCTCGACATGACCCGACTCCAGGGTGACTACAGCTGGGACTTCAAGGAGCAAGCGACCGACGGGCCGCTGCTCAGTATTTGTGCGGGCACCCACGAGCCGGCCTCAGGCGACCTGTCCGGCGGCCGCGGTGTGTTCGATGTGTGGCTCGACAACTGGAGCGACCTCGGCGGTGCCGTTGGCACGCTGGGTACCGAGTACGATCTCACCAACGGCCAAGAGCTTCGCATCGACATCGAAGGGCTCGGCGAAGTGGGCGGTCGAGCAGAAGACGGTGCGTACTACTTCTGGAAAAGTCCGGAAGGTGGCGGCGACTTCCAGTACCGCACGGAGCTGCTGCTCGGGGGGGACTTGGAAGCGGTCTTCGAGGTCCGCACCCGCTGGAATGCCGACGGCAGTGGTCGCGCGGATGCCCGTGTGACCGATGAGGACCGGTCCTGGGTGGTCCGGTTCAGCGAGTGCTTCGAGGGACGCGACAAGGTCTGGAAGTGGACCAATTTTCGCGGCGGCTTTGAGCAGGGCGACGCGTCGGACTGTGCGCTTGCAACGCCTGCAGTGGTCGACCAGATCTGACCGCCAGGTGTCGCCGCTGTCTGCGGTCGGGGCCCATGAAGTCAGCCGGGCCGGCTCGTCGCTAGCGGGCGGACTGCGGACGCCGCCTCGGGCACAGGCGTCTCACTCGGGGGCGCCGCAGTCCATCCACTCGGCGAGTCTCTGAAGCTCTTCATCGGTCGGCCCGCCCGCCGGCGGCATCGGGGCGCTGTCGGCCCACACACGGGCGTCGACCCGGTCAGCCCACCGCTCGAAGTCGGCGTAGGTCTCAAGGTTTAGATCGATCGGTGCGCCCTGTCGCTCCCCCTCGTCGAGGTCGCTGTGGTGGCAGGAAGTACACCAGGTGAGCATGAGTGGCTCACCGGTGTTCTCCCAGGTCCAGGGGACGCTCTGGCACTCGGACGGGGCCCCGTCGGCACCCGTCTCGCCGGGCTTGGACGAGCAGCCCAAGGCGAGGCCGATGCCTGCGAGTACGGCAAGTTGCTCAGTCGACAATGCCATGGAGCACCCCCTCTCCGGGCAGGTATTCGCTGGCATCGATGCCGGCTGCGTGCAGTACACCGGCTGCGAAGGACCCGTAGGTGATGAGCTGGTCGCTCGATGGGTCGAGCAGGCCGCTCTCTAGATTGACCGGCAGGGCGTCGAGCGTGTCTTGACTGGAGCCGCCCAGGACCCGTCCGCCGTCCAGCCCGCCGCCCATGAGCAGCGCGGAGGTGTTCGGCCAGTGGTCCTTGCCGCCGTCGCTGTTTATCAGCGGTGTGCGGGTCATCTCGGAGATGACCACCACGATGGTTTCGTCCCAGATCTGCTCGCCCTTGAGGGTGTCGACCAACACCCCCAGCCCATCGAAGAGGTCTTCGTAGAGGAGGTGCTGCTGGTCCAGGTCGGTGTGGGTGTCCCAGTTCGCACCGCTGTTCACCGAAGCGGAGTGACAGAAGCCCGAGGCCATCAAGGAGGCCGCCAGCTCGCACTGCTCCACCAGAGTTCCTGCCTGTCCAAACGACAGGTTGTCTTGCAGCACGGTGCTCTCCATCAGAGCGCGCTGTCGTTCGATGGCCGCCTCAAGGGTGGCCACCCGCGAGGAGGAGGCCCGTGCGCCCAGCCGGTCGGTGTACTGGCTCCGGCGCTGGTCGAGGTAGGCCTCGAGGGCATCGCGCTGGCTCGTGGAGGGGGTGTACCGGGGAAAGAGTGTGCCGTCGGGCGCAGGCACCTCCAGGGTGCGGTCCAGCAGGGCGAGGATCTGATTGTTCCGGCCCAGGGAGCCGGCCATGGCGGCGTGGGGTCCCACCCGTCCGCCACCGGTGAGGTCAAGGTAGGGGAGGGTCTCGCTGGAGCCGTGGCTGACCGCCGCCAGGCAGGCCATGTCTGCCGCCGAGTCGAGGCGACTGCCCGTGGCGATGCGCCGGCGGCACTCACCGTGCACGATGGATCCCACGGAGATGCCGTTGACCACGATGGTCTCGGAGGCGTGCTCTTGGAAGAAGTTGTGGACGGACGGGCGGTAGGTGCTCGCCATGATGGGCAGACCGTCGTAGTTCACCACCTGCTCGTCCGAGCCGGTCACGTCGGGACCGTCGGGTCCGCCGGGCGTCGACAGCCGCGGGTCCATGCAGAAGGTGACGTCCCAGCCCCCGTAGGCCCGCACGACCAGGACTCGCTTGGGAGCACCGCTGGCCCAGGCCAGGGTGGGAAGGAGAGAGCAGGCACCCAGCCCGCCCGCGAGCCCGAGGAAGCCCCGTCGGCTCCAGCACATGTCGTTGTGGTTCGTTGTCATGGGAGACCTCACCGTTCGGCGCAATCGGTTCAGTAGAAGAGGACTTCGGGGGACTGGAGCATGGCGGCGATGACCGTCTTCCAGGCGAGCTGGGGACTGTCGGCGTCGGCGACGGCTTGCCACAGGGCCAGTGCGTCATCGACATCGGGGCTGTTGGGGGTGACGATGGTGCCGAAGATCCGACCGTGGAGGTGGACCAGCTCGGCGCGGACAATGTCCTCATCGGTGGTCGTGCTGTCGACGGTCATCAGCAGCCGCCGCTCCCCGGAGGATGCAGCCAGGTCGTGGTCGACGACGTGTCCGGCGCCTTCCTCTGCGAGAGCGGCAATGGTCAACAGCTTCGTGGGCGTGGGCTGGTGGGTGGGCAGCGTGACGGAGGCGCCGTCGATGCCGCCGCTCATGGCACGGAAGCCCAGGACATCGTCCGCCATGAGCGGGATGTCGCCGACATTGTCGTTGACTGCTACCGCGAGGTGCAGACCGGTGAGGTCTTCCACCATCCGGTCGAGCTGCTCGGGCCGGATGATCTGCAGCTCGGTGGGCTCGGTGCCCACCTCTGAGGCCAGGAAGCTCGGATTGGTGACCACGGCTACCGCGAGTGCGCGGGCGCTCATCTGGCTGTCGAGCAGTACTTGCTGGAGTGCGGCTACCTCTTCGGCTGGCACCGCCTCGATGGGACGCTGGGTGAGGTAGGCCGCAAAGCGCCGTGCCATACAGCTGGAGAAGCGGGGGTCCTGGGCGATGTGGGCACCGACGTCCTGCAGGTCCGCTGCGTCTGCGCCGAAGTAGCCGGGGGCCCGCATGTCGACCTCTTGCCAGTAGTTGGCGTACTCGGGGTAGTACATCGACACGGGGTAGCAGCTCTGGCTCCTGGAGAGGTCTTCGCAGCCACGGTCGTATGCCCCGGTGATCTGGTTGGGGTCCAGTCGGTTTCGCAGCGGAAAGAAGGTGGCCGCGATGGGGTCGACGCTCTGGTGGCAAGCGACGCACGCTGGATCGGTGTTGATCGCTGCAGCGACTGCATCGGGGTCGGTGAGGGCCCCCGCGATGGGGATGTCGCGGTTGGAGTACACGTCGCACAGAAAGGTCTCGCTCAGCACGCTGGAGCGGCCGCGGTTGAAGTTGCCTCCGTTGGATTCGTGCCGGAGCAGGAAGCCGTTGGTGGATAGGACTCCCGCAGCAGGCCGACCATCGGTATGCGAGACGACCTGCACACCCCCCTGCTCGGGGTCGTAGTCATGGTCGGACCAGATCTCGGAGCTCACGTCGTCGAGCACGGTCCAGTCCGCTGTCACGAGCGTAGTCAGGGGCATGTCCTGGCGGACCACCTCGCCCACGATGCGCAGGGGCTCCTCCGCCAGCGCATGACGCACATCTTGCTGGCTGCCGATGTAGACCCCAGCGTCGCCGATGACGTTGGGCAGCTGCAGCTCGATGGAGCGCATCCGGAGCACCTCCGCGAAGAGGTCTTCGGCGGTGGTCGCAAAGTCGTCTGACTCTGCGTAGGCCTGGGCCAGAGACATCAGGGCGTCGGGGTCCGTCTGCACCAGCGCAAGATCTGCCGAAGACGGGCGCACGCCGCGCAGGGCCATGGACACGCGCACCAGCTGTTCTTCGGGCGACAGCGGAGTGAGCTCAGCCGACGAGACCTTGCTCTGCGACCCGTCCGGCTTGCACGCGACGAGGCTGAGGCCAACAAACAGCAGCCATCCATGGTTTCTGACACGCACGCGGCACCTCCACGAAAGGACCGTACATCTTTGAGACCCAGCAGTGACGGCGAGCTGAAAGAGAAACTTGCGCATTTGTTGGACGGATGCTTGACGCTATGTACTGGCGACCCCTCGAAGTCGTGGGGATGTTCGCGAAGAGTCTTGCTTTCGCAGAGACCTTCCCAATTTAAGGGGACACATGTTGCCGTTGCAGACACGGACTCGGAGCAGGCATCACTCGTCGGTCGGAAAAGGAGGCGGCACGGGTCCGGGATGCGCAGATCCCAGCTCGAACATCACAAAATAGGCCACCGCGATGGTGAAGACGTTGAGGTCTCCAAGCACGGAGATGTCGTCGGCCTCGATGGCGTTGTCGAGGTCGGCGACCACTCCCTCGGCGAAGGCTCGCTCGCTTGCACTCAGCTCGTTGCTCGTGAGGTAGCCCAGCAGCAGCTCTCGCACGTCGACTGCGGAGCTTGTGTCGGGTTCCGTGTCCTCGACGAAGCTCCAGTCGCTCTGATCTATGGCCGTCTCGGTGATGGCGTTGGCGAGAAACCGGACATCGGCCTTCATGATGCGGTAGTCGATGGTGACCGGGGTGTCGTCGGTGGTGTGGTAGAAGCTGAAGCCTGGGTTGACGAACCAGAAGCCGGGAATGGGGGGGTCGAGCTTGTACAGCTCGTCGTGGTCGCTGGCGAACACCGGCACCAGCCCGCGGTTGAGGAAGTGGACGGGGATGTCGCTGTGTCGGGCGGCGGCTCGCCAGCTGGCGTCGAGCTCGGGGCTGTGCTCGGTGCCGATGAGAAGGAGGGGCCAGTAGTCGGGCAGGCCGGGCCGTCCGATGGGGTCGACGGAGAGGCCGTAGCGCACTTGGTCGCGGGGGATGGTGGGGTCTTCCAGCCAGATGCGAGCGCCGTCGAGGCCCGACTCTTCCTCATCGGTGAGCAGGATGATGACCGAGCGGGCGGGCGGATGGGCCATGAGCACGCGCGCCATCTCCAGAGCGGCCACGCAGCCGGTCGCGTTGTCGAAGGCGCCGTTGTAGACCCGGCCGTCGTCTTCGACGCCCAGGTGGTCGTGGTGGGCCATCACCAGGATGTGTTCGTCTGCCAGATCTGGGTCGCTGCCCGGGATGCGCCCGACCAGGTCGTAGGCAACCTCGGCGTTGGCCACGACGATGTTGCCGTCGCGGTCGAGCTGCTTGAAGCCACTCACATCTGAGGCGGGGTACGGGTACAAGAACTCGCCTTCGAGGCCAATGGGCTCGAGGCCGATGTCGATCATTTCGTCGAGCAGAATGTTGATGGCGTCCTGGTGTCCTGGGGAGCCGGGAACGCGTCCGCCCATCGTGTCGTCGGCGAGCTCATCGACGAGCATCCGCATTCGTGTGGCGGAGACGATGTCGAGCGCTTCGTCGCTCAGGGGCGGCGCCTCGGGGAGAGCGGAGTCCGATGTCTTGGGTTCGGTGCTGCACGCGATCAAGAATGGGCAAGTCGCGGCGAACAGACTGGGGCGCATTGAACCTCCTCACCTACCAAGCCTATCGCAGTGGCACCGAGGAGGAAGCGGAGGGGGTAAGCGCCAGCAGGCAGGATGCTTCTTTTCCCCGGAGACGCCACTTTCGTCACTCAGGTCTCCCTCGCCGCGCCGCCCCCGACCGCGGCCTTCCGACCCAACGCAACACCTGAAGCGTCGGGTGCTGAAGACCGCCACGAAAGCCAGTGAACAGTCGGGGCCGCATCTACCATCTCCACAACCCCATTCGGCTGCACACCACCAAAAGCCATCGAAGCCCAGTCTGCACCGTAGGTCTGCGCCCCGGACATCACGGTGAGCTGCGACCCAGAGACGACCCGGCGCCTTATTCCCGTGCGCTTCAGCTGGAGGGGGACCAGAGCGTGCGAAAAGCCAAGCGAGCCTGTTGGGCCACCAGCTCTGCCGGCTCGCCCACACCGAGCTGTGCAAGCGCTGTCGCGGTCTGAGTGTCGATGTAGCGTGCTGCCAGCGCGGGAGGAATCGAAGGGTCGACTTCGCCGCGGTCGAGCGCCCGTTGATACCAGTCTTCGAACACCTGTCGCCGATGCCGCTCCATCGCCCGAAGCCGCTGCATTGTGGCCTCTCCCAGACGCGACTGGGCCAAGCGCAGCTCGGTGAAGAGGCATCCGGCAGGGCCCGCTGCTTGCGTCATTCCGACTACGAGTAGCTCTACGAGGTCCGCAAACGGAAGATCTATCTGCGTCGCTGCGAGTACCGGCGCGATGACCTGTTCCTCGTAGTGGGCGAGGGCTGCTTCCATCAAGCCATCTTGCCCGCCGAACTCTCGGTACAGCGCCGGCTTGGACAGCTGGACGCGACGACACACTTCGTTGAGCGACGAGCCCGAGATGCCATCCCGCCACCAAAGGTCCATCGCAAGCTCGATAGCCCGGTCGCGGTCGACGGTCTTCGGGCGTCCAGGACGGCGTTTTGGAGGAGCAGCACTCATCGTGCCGGGAGCAATAACCGGTCGGTTCAATCTCGGGTTGACTCTCCTCGCTCTCGCGGGTATTGATTCGTACCGTTCAGTACGAAACATTTGGAGGAACCATGATCGGCGGTCACTTCGCGACGGCCCTCGTCGCCAAACAGCAGTCTCCCGCGGGCCCACTTGCCTTCTACTTGGTGATTTCCCAGCTGCCGGACTTTCTCTGGCATGGGCTTCACTTCATGGGTGTCGAGCCAACCTTGCCTGCCAATCCGATGCTCGTCAGTCTAGACAACATGCAGGTTGAGATGACGTACAGTCACGACCTGCTGCCGACCGCGGGGTGGGTTGTGCTCGCGACACTGTTGGGTCGGGGCCTCTTCGGTGACTGGCGCCCTGGCATCACTGCAGGTGTCTTGGTGCTGGTCCATATGTTCTGCGACGCGATGAGTGGCCACGCACACTTTGTCTTTGGGCCAGAGAGCCCCACCATTGGGCTTGGGCTCTATGCAACCGCGCCGTATCTGGCCCTCGGCATCGAAGCTGTCTTCACGGCCGGCGTGATGGCCTGGGTCTTTGCGAAGGACGCCAAGGACGGAGTTCGCCGAAGCACTGCCACGTTGGGTGTATGGGCCGCTGTCTTCGGGGGCGGTGTCCTTATGATGGTGCCGTCCGCCGACCTTTCGCTGACCGAGCTGACCGGCCTGGCGCCTGTCGATGCCTTGTCCGGCTTCTTCGTCCCTGGAGTGGTCGCTCTGTACGTCACAATCTTCGCCGCCTTGGTGTGGGCCGATGCGCAGCCGACGACGACCCGAGACACCGGCGGGGGCAGCGATTCGTCCGCCGCTCAGCAAGCGGTCTGAATGAGAACGTGCATATTGCCAGCATAGGCCACACCCGCAGAGTCGCTGACGTCATGCCACAGGCGTGACGGCCGACGGTCGTTCGCGCTGCAATGGGGGGTGGTACACTCGGGGAATGGACGCCGCCGCATTTGCTTTCCTCCCGCTAGACGAGCAGCTGCAGCACTTGGAGCTGGCGCTGGAGCGCACGGAACCCCAGGCGCTGCTCAAGCTGTGCCGGGCCTGTCGGGACCATGCGCCCTTGTCGTGGCTCTCCACGGAGCTGCTGACGCGTGGCTGGCTGGCGAATTCCGAGGCGCGGGTGTGGTTTGCGGGCTTTCTGCGGGAGGCATCGGAGACGGCTGTCCACCGCATCTTGCAGGCCATGCTGCGGGCCGACCATCACCAGGACGACCTCTCCGCTCTGTTGGTGGAGACCCTCGACCGGCTGCAGCTGCCGCAGCTGTCGTCGATGTGCCTCGTGGACCGCACCCTCAAGCACAACTTTCCCGACGCCCGCACCGACTTTCACGCCGGGGTGCAGTCTCGGGTGGCGGCGGCCTTGCAGGCAGGCCGCATCGCAGACGTCCCGCTGGCCACGCTGTCGCAGCTGTCGGGTGTCCAGATAGTCGAGCTGGACACCCGGGCCACCGAAGCGGCGCGCACTGACTTTGTGGCCCGTCGCACCCAGCTGGCCCGCGAGGTCGTGCAGGTCATCGGGATGGCGCCCAAGGCCATCTCCCAGGCGAACGCCGAGGAGCTGCTCGCCCGACGGGTCTACACCGATCCAGGGCACTTCCTGGTGGAGCTGCTCCAGAACGCGGAAGACGCCGGGGCCGTGCGCTGGGTCCTCCGCTTCGAGCGGGACCGCATCATCGTGTGGCACGACGGTCTGCCCTTCTCCACCCGCGATGTGGTGGGGGTGACCAGCATCGGTCAGACCACCAAGCGCAAGGACCAGATCGGCTTCTTCGGGGTGGGCTTCAAGTCGATCTACGAGGTCACCGACCGGCCCCAGCTGTACTCGGATGCCTTTGCATTCGAGATTGTCGACATCTCGGTGCCCAAGTCGCTGCGTGGTCGCCCCGCGGACTTGCCCGATGAGGGCACTGTGCTGGTGCTGCCACTGCGGGACCCCGACGACGCTGCGCGCTCCGCCGAGGCCCTGTACGACAAGGCGGCGGGCCTCGACCCCTGTGTGCTCTTTACCCTTGAGGGCATCGACATCATCGAGCTGTCGCTGGACATCCCGGGTCGCCAGGAGCGGTGGGCCATCCACGAGAGCAAGGTCGATGCCCAGGGCCGGGCCTCCATCCGGCACCATCCCGCCGAGGAGACGACCCACTACCTCCTCGACCAGGAGACCATCGACTACACGGGCAGCCGCGCTGCGGGCCGGGCCGACCGAACCACCGTCATGGTCGGGCTTCGCACGGATGCCGAGGCGCGTCCCTCCCCAATTCCGGCTGAGCTGCCCACCGCCTACAGCTACCTGCCCACGGGCGAGCGCACCGGGCTGCGCTTCTTTGTGCAAGGCCACTTCGACGTGCCGGTGGACCGCGAGCGGGTCACGCCCGACTCGGACTGGAACCGCTGGATCCTCACTCAAGTGCCCCAGTGCCTGGCGCGCCTAAGCGACCGGGTGCCCGACGACGGGCTGGTGCATCTCCTCGACGTGCTGCCACTGGAAGACGAGCTGCCCTCCGAGCAGTTCAAGGGGGTCGCCCAGGGTCTTGAGAGTGCGTTTGCGGAGGTGGACTGCCTGCCGGGACACGACGGTGGGCGTCATCGTCCGGATGCTTGCTTTCAGGCTCCTGCTGCGCTTCTGGAGCTCCTGCGCGATGCTCCCCTCGATGGGGCATGGCTGGGCCGGTCGGGGCCAGTGGGGCTGCTGCCCACGGGACTGACGGAGCGCCAGCAGGCCGTGGCGGCCAGCCTGGGCGTGAAGGCCCTGAGCCGGTCCGAGATGGTGACTCTGCTGGAGCGGGCTCTGGCTCCGGATGCCGCCACACCAGCGGGGCTGCGGGACCCCGAGGATGTGCAGCTGCGCGCCCTCATCGAGCTGTTGGCGAGCTGGATCGATGTGGCCTCCGACGCCGAGGTGGCCCGCCTGCAGAGGCTGCCGCTGGTGCGCACGCGGTCGGGCACCATGGCCGTTCCGGAGGAGGTGGTGGACGCGCCCGAGGCGCTGGGTGCCCTCTACGCCGGTCTGCGAACCATCTGCGCACTGGAGATGGCGAGCACTGCCGTGGGCTTGGGCGTGTTGCTGTGGCTCGGGGTGAAGACCCTGACCGTCGACGACCTGCTCGCTGACCTCAAGGCCAGGCGCTGTCCTGAGCTCTTCGGAGAGGCGCGACGGCCCGGTGTGCTGGCCGTGCTGCGGGAGAGCACGGTTCGTCACCGCAGGGCAGCCCTCAAGGTGCCCCTCTTCCGCTGTCGCGACGGACAGCTGCGCCAGTGCCTTGTGCAGCGAGACGGAGTCCGCACCGCTGCCGTGCTGCCCAGCCCGCAGAGTGGGCCCCTGGAAGACTTCTATGCGACCCGCCGGCCGATTCTTGACGACCCGGAGGCGGGTGACCTGCTCGATACCGCCCAGGTGCTTGGCCCTGAGCTGCTGCTGCATGATCTCGCCGACCACGGGCGGTGGCTGGCGCCCGACCTCCCGCGCCTAAGGGCCCTGCACGCCACCCTGGCAGCGGTGGACGACCACCTGTCGGCCCGCGACCTCGACGGACTGCGCGGCCTGCGGATCTGGCCTGATGTGCACGGGAAGCGTCGGTCGCTGCGGGGAGATGAGGCGGCCTTGGTGCCGGTGGACGGGGCGCTCCAGGCACTGCTTCCAGAGGCGTCCTTCCTCGATGAGACCCTCTGGGCGCTGCCCCATGTGGGGCGGCTGGTGGACGAGAAGGTGGGGGCGGCCGCAGTGGTGCGGGCCCTGTCGAGGGATGCCCAGCCGCCCATGCGCATCGAGCGAGCGCAGATCCGGCAGGCCCACGCCTTTTTGGTGACCCACGGTCGGCGGCTGCAGCGGGCGGGTCGCGACGCCCTATGTCGGCAGCCAGTGTTCTTCGATAGCGCCGGCAAGCTGTATGCATTGGAATTTATGCACGCCGCCGACGCCGACCTGCGCGCGGTGTACGCCGGCGCGACCTGTCGGAGCTTCCTCGAAGAGAGCGGCTCTTCGGTGGAGCTGGTCGAGGCTCTGGAGCTGCGCAGCAGGCTGTCTCCTCTGGAGGTGGCGGATGTCGTCCACGACCTCTGCACAGTGCGAGGGGCACCCACGCCCACCGATGCCGAGGGGGCGCTGCGCCTGCTCACCTGGCTTGTGGCTGGGTGGTCCAGCTTGCTGGAGAAGGATGTGGTGCGTCTCCGCTCCCGACCGATCTTTCCCGACACCGAGGGTCAGCTGGGGCCGCTGATGTCTGAGCTGGGGCAGGGGCTGAGACGGGGCGTCTTCTTCGTCGACCCGCAGGCGGGTGCCGTCGTGTCCGCGGCGGGGCTGCGCCGCTTGGCCTTGTCCGGTCGGCTGGCGTGGGAGCTGGCGCGGCACCACAGCCGCCTGGACCTGGAAGCCGTCCTCAAGCACCTCGCTGACACCGAGTCTCCCGATTCGGCCTGGACCCAAGCCGGAGTGCGGGCGGGCTTGCGGCGGGCCCTCATCGACACGCCGCGCCTGCGGAGGGTGCTGCGGGGGCAGCTGTCGGAGCTTCCGCTGTGGGCGGCCCGCAGTGGGGTGGTGCAGCCGGCGCGCAGGCTGGTGGCCGACTCCGACGTGCTGGATGGCGTCTTGGGAGCGTCTCAGCAGCATCTTGCGGATGCGGTCGCGCTGGACCCATCGGAGCAGGTGGACTTCGCTTCGCTGGCCGAGCACCTCAAGCCGAGGACGGCCGTCGACTGGCTGAAGGGTCGTCTCGCGCAGGCCGAGGAGGGCCGGTTGCTGGCGGAGCAGTCGGATGTCCTGCTGCAGGACGACCTGCTGTGGAGCCGCAGCCTGGGTCATCTGGTGCAGGCCGGGGTCTCTCTCGACGTGCTGTACTGGATCGACGCCCGCGGACGGGTGCGCAGCGGCGCCGAGCGCTTTCGGGCCGGTGGGGTCACGCGAGACCTGGTGGCGGGCACGGCCCTCGACGCCCTGCTGTTGCACCCGAGCCTGCACACCGTCGCCGGTCGCCTGGAGTCGCTTCCTCCGGCACGGGTGCTTGCGGCCATCGGGCCCCTCTTGACGAAGGCCGATGGGGGCTCCGAGGGGGTCAGGCGACGCTTCTATGCTTGGCTGATGCTGCCCACGAACTCTGTCTTCTCAGACCCGCAGGGCCGCGACCTCCTGCGCGCTCAGCCGCTCTTTCGGACGGCCCGGGGAGCGGCCGTTCCCATCACGGCGCTGTCGTTTGCCGACGACCTGCCTGAGCTTGACATCGACTGGACTCCAGATCCGGGCATTCCCCGTGCCCTGCTGCAGCTGCTGGCGCGCCAGCTGGATGTGGGCGAGGTGCCGCCGGTGGTGCTGGTCGAGCGGTACCTGCGGCCGGCCTACGAGGCGGCCATCGATGCCCGCGACGTCGAGCGGGCCGCCGACCTCCTGGAGGCCATGTCCCGGCGGAGTGCGGCCCTGAGTGACCACGAGGTGGGTCAGCTTCTGCTCACGCCGCCTCTGCGGGTGCTCACGGAAGAAGGGGAGGCCAGGGAGGTCTCCGACCTCATCGCGCCGCCCAGCGATTGGCTCCCGATCTTGCAGGGAGCCTGGGGTCCGCTGCTACAGACTCCTCATCCGGCGCTGGATGCGGGGGGCCGGCCTCTGCTGCTTCGGCTCGGGATGCGCGACTTCCCAGAGCCCGCTGACCTGAGCGCCCGGCTGCGTGGGCTGAGGAAGGGATTTCCCATCGGAACCGCAGGCGGGACGGAGTGCTTGGCGCGCGTCATCGCCGAGATGCACCGCTTCGCGCCCGATCTCGCCACCCAGGTGCCCCAGATCACCACCGTGCCGTGGATCTGGAATGCTCTGGGTCGTCCCGCGCTCCTTGGCGAGCTCTTCATTCCCTCCGACATGGTCGTGGGGCTCCTCGGGGATGCCCCCCGCCTGCTCGTGTCGCAGTCCCTCTCCGACCTCATGGGCCGCGACAGCCTTGTGCGCCTGGGGGCGAGCGATGCCTCCGACCTCACGGTGGAGCTGGTCTGTCGGCGGCTGGTGGAGCGCTCCATGGAGGCGGCACCCATCCCGGGGCGGGTCTACGCCTGGCTCGATGGGGGCCTCGCCGCGGGGGCTGCCTCGGCCTCCGAGCTGCGGGCACTGCTGCGGGGGGCCGCCTGGATCGAGACCGACACCGGGGAGCGCTTCCCACCCGAAAAGGTACTGGGAGAGGTCAAGCGCGAGCTCTTCGGGGCCCGGCGGGGCTACTGGCCGCAGGGCTTGCGCAACCATCCTCACCTCTGCGAAGCCTTCGGCATCGACTCGAAGGTGGGCCCGGCCGAGCTGGAAGCCTTCCTGGCCGAGGTGGGCGCCGACGTCTCCCGGTACGGAGACCGCTCGCTGCTTCGGTCGGAGCCGGCCTTGCCGCGCATGCTCCTGGCCTGCCAAGCGCTGCTCGGGAGACCGCTTCCCCGCGACCGGCCCGTGCTGGTTGTCGGAGAGCACACCGCAGACGGTCGGGTGCCGCGTCTGATGGCCGCAGATGGACCGTCGATCTTCCGCAGTGACACCCCCACCCTTGAGGAGCGCTTCGCCGAGGTGGGGGTGCTGCGCATCTTGGAGTCGGGCAGTGCCGAGCAGCGGTCCGCCCTTGATGACTTCTACACAAAGATGAAGGTGCCGCGCCTGCGCGATGCCTACACCGTAGAGGTCGACACCGCTGCTGGTCGAGAGTGTACGGCGGCCCATGCGGACGGCGTGCGTGATCTGCGGGAGATCTTGCGAGGACTGCTGGCGGTGCTGCCCCGGGTAGCGCGCCAGCGCGACGATCTGGTGGGACGCTGGCTGTTCGACGACCGCCTCGCACCTCTGGCTGCGGCCGAGTCCATCGGGGTGGTGGCTGGCCTGCGGGTCCGCTTCTGCCTGCCCGGCGTGGGCGAGGCCTCGCTGGAGGTGGAGGCGGCACACGACCGGGCCGGCCACCGGTTGCTGGTGGATGTGCTCTTGGTGCGCGCGCCCATCCAACATGCATACGAGCTGGCCATGGGTGTGCTGCCGTGCATCTACGAGGGACCCGGCGAAGAACAGCTCACCGACATCATCGAGAACCTGCTGACGCGTGGCAGCCGAGACAGGATGGGGACCTACCTCGACAAGCGCCACTTCCCGCAGGTGAAGGCTGTTCGCAGTCAGCACCAGCAGCTCGCTGAGCGCCTGGGAGAGCTGCTCGACTACCGGCTGGAGGAGCGGCTGGCCCGGCGCTTCGTGGCGGTGGCCTCGGCGGATCTCGCGCCCTGGCGTGACCTGGCACGGCTGCGGGAGCTGCCTCTGCTGAATGCGGAGGAATCCGCAGAGGCGCGGGCCCGCGCTGTGGCCCCGGCGCTGCTGCAGATGGTCGGACTGCCAGCCGAAGGG
>Ga0315321_10001606_pt1 | contig 17434 bp, 13 predicted proteins | sample M180m21515metaG_FD_203464 | JGI IMG/M metagenome (GOLD analysis project Ga0315321, IMG submission 203464) | Ammonia-oxidizing marine archaeal communities from Monterey Bay, California, United States - M1 80m 21515 | ecosystem: Environmental > Aquatic > Marine > Intertidal zone | place: USA... | reverse complement strand
AACGAAGTAATTAAACCTTGGAAATTTGAAACATTACCACTTTTAACAGCTGCATTTAATTTCGATGCTATATCTTGGCCTCTACCAATACTCATTGGCGTCCCCCTCTTTTCATTATTAATTATCCCTGCAAAAGCACTGTTGGATATATTCTTTCTGAGAGCATCACGCTGTTTCATTTTCTGAGCTAATTTAGCTTCGGCTTGCTGCCTCAAAGCATTAATCTTCAACGCCCCTTGCAGAACGGTTTCCTTAAAATCAACGCTAGCTTCTTTTAATTGTTCTTTTAGCTCTAGTCTTTCCTCGCCAGAAGCCGCAGCCAACTTTGTCTGCAAATCCATAATTGCAGCTCTTTCTTTACCCACCGTCAAATCTACATCTAACGCCTGAGAATTAGCCATCGCTCTATCCTTAAATGGAGAGTCTGGCATGCCATTAAGAACAGCTTTCCTAATATCATTCTCTGCTGAGAACTCATTCAATTTATTCCCTAACTTGACTCCGGCATTATTTTTTATTAGATTATCTATTTCTTTCCTATAGTTCTGTAAGCTAGCATTAAGCTTCGTAAAATGATCAACATTTTTTAAAGCCATATCAGCTGCGAGCAAAGCATCTTCATATTTCTCGCTTGCTTGAGTAAATTCGGTAGTCCCTTCTTGTAATCCTTTAAGAGCTTTCTTAGCACCAATTAATGCTGGACCGATATTAGCTAATATAGGCATGTTGGATTCTTTAGCTCCACTACTCAAAGCACTGGAGATGTCCGCACCATTCATCCTCTTACCCAAAATATCTTGCTCCATCGCTACGGTTTGCTTTACCGCCCTATTTTTAGCATCAGTAATTTTGTTTTGTTCTGCTGCTAATTTCTCAGCTTCATCTGCATATTGATGAGCATCATACAAACTTTTACCAAGTCCTGCTAGTCCTCCAACTAAAGCACCTAGGGGTCCAGCAACAGCCGCTCCCGTAGCAGCCATTGAAGTGGCATTTCCCATCGTTTTAGTGAATGTCCCCCCTGCTTTTCTTCCTTTACTAGAGCCGTCTTCATTTTGAAGCATGTTGTCTCCCAAGGCGCTTATGCCTTGACCAGCTACAGCCCCAATCATAGCAGGGCCAAACCCTACTGGGCCTCTGCCCAAGGATTTCACACCCCTAGCCACTTTACTAAGACGAGTAACATCAGCAAAGCCTTTTCCTGCTTTTCCTAATCCTCCCGCAGCAGAAAACGCTTTCCCTTTCAGGCCCACGCCAGCGTTTTTCATGAATCGACCTGTATTCTTGAGACCACGAACCGGAGCACTGTTTTTAAGCCGAGTGCCAAATGAAGGCCCAAATTGTTTTTCGTGCCGAAGTCTTACAACCCTTTTAGCTGTTTTTTTATTCGCTTTTTTGCGTTGAGCGACCTCTGCTGCGAAATCAGCGTTAGAGTTCTCTCCGCCTCCGCCGCCTCCTCCGCCCATTCCTCCCATTCCCATGCCTCCACCAAACATCATCATCATCATCATGGGGTCCATGCCCCCCATCATATCCCCCATAGATCCATCATTGAATCTACGGATCTTCAAATTAGGAAGAGAACCCTTCGCATAGAAATTTTTCTTGCCCCTACCTCTTAGAGATGCATTACCCAAACCATAAACCCTATCAAAAAAACCTTTGCTCTTAGCTAACCTTTTATTTTGTGCGTCCTCGTTTCCTAAGCCCCTCTTTAATTTCCCGTCAGCAGTGTAAAATTGAGGGTTTCGTTTTTTATCTCTTTTTATGGCAGCTTTTTTAGCATTAGCTTGCTTCTCATCGCCACTTTGAACTCCAGCTCTGCTTTCTTTTTTAATTTTGTTAGCGAAGCTCGCTCTATTCTCCCTAGATTGAGAAACCTTAAAGTCTGCTATCGTTTGACTTATACCAAAAAGTTTTTGAATATTACCTATATTGACTCCACCCCTAACATCGAAATCTCCGCCTTTTTCTCTTGAAGCTGCACTATAATTAAGAGATTTAGCTATAGCTATTTCGAAAGCTGAACCAATCGAAGCGGCAAGAGCACCTGCAGCTCCTCCTGTAGAATTGAACCCTCTTTGGATGTCATTATAACTAGCCTGTTTCCCTAAAGGCATTAATTTTTTAGTCCAGTTAGAAGCTGCCCCGAAAAGACTTTTCTCTACTTGACCTTCGATGTTTGCTTCAGAATTATCAGAAATACCTTTTAAAGCTTTCGTCTGTAAACCTCTAATTGGAGCGCCACCAGCAAAGTTAGAACCTTCATGGCTCATTGGAGGCAGAATTCCTCTTACTCCAACTTGAGGGACAAGATAAGCGTAATTTTTGGTTTCAAAGGGCTTTTTAGCATTTTTAAATTTTTTCTTCCTTAGTGAAGAATCATTAAACCTAGGGATCTGATCATCTCTTAAAATTTCTTCTCTTCCGTTAATGCGAACCTGCATCTCAGAAGAATTCATTACAGCAGGGCTTCCTCTAAAGTTTGTTACAAAAGGTGTAGCTCCCCTAGGCGCAGCTTTAGCCTCATTCGCCATTGCCGTCATCAAATTAGGCTCCATGATGCCGTTGCCTCCAGAAGAATAACGTTTCCCCTTCTTGCCTGTGAAGGAACCAGTAGAAGAGCTGAACCCAGTCACTCCGCTTTGCCTAGCTATGTTCGCAATATTTGATACAAGTTGCTGTTGTTGTGCTAGAAGTTGATTCTCTCTTTTTATTGCATCTATAATAGCTTTCTCTTTTGTAGCCTGAGAAATCGTAGCACTAGCGATTGTTTTTCTTAAAGCTTCATCTTTTTGCAGTAAACTAACAACCCCACCTTCAATTTGACTTATTTTTTCTGCAGCAGAACCCATCTTCATGATGGTAGAGAAGCCCTCTTTTGCAAATTTTATAACAGTTTTAAATATCTTAAAAAATGCTACGGAGAATACAGCTAATCCCGGACCAGATAAAAAAGACCCTATAACTTTGAATAAACCCTGCACAAAAGCATTGCCTTTTTCTGGGTCTAAAGCTGAATCTAAAGAGTCTGATAAAGTTGTAGCAATTCCTACTATATTGGTTAAGAGAGGTCCGAAAGTTATACTACCTAACTTTTCTGCGAAACTAGTCACAGAAACTGTCAACTCGTTTATCTTTGCTAGAAGAGTATCATTTAATTGAGCATTCTTTTCTGTAGCTTCGTTCGTAGCATTAAAAGCAGTAGCAGTAGCTTCCCCAAACACAGAAGCTTCATTCCCGATATCTTTTAAGGCAGCACTAACAACGTTAATCTGGAAAACTCCACCAGCTAATTCTTTGATAGCACTAGCTTTACTTGGGTCAGCGATACCGTCCAAAGCATCAGACAAAGCCTTTAATTTCTGAACTCCATTTTGCCCAGCATCAATTGCAACCCCTAATTCTTGAAGTTTGCCAATAGTTGTCCCTCGGCTAAGACGAGTGAAAATAGATTTAAAAGCGTTACCAATAACAGCTCCACCCCTTGCTGTTCTTTGCTCAACAGCGGTAATTAAAGCAAGTAGTTCTTCAAATTTAACTCCAGCATCTTCAGCTGTAGATCCTGCTCGACTAAAACCATCAGCGAGATCTTGAGCTGAAACAGCGAAAGCCGTATCTACCGCCACGATTTTATTAATAACTTGAGTCGAATTTAAACCAGCAGAAGTGAATCCATTCATAGCTGCAGTCAAAGCTTTTACAGACTGTTCTGCGCTCAAACCAGATATACGAGTAAGTATTAAAGCGTTTTCTAGTCTTTTAGCACTTTCTGTAGCAGACAATCCTTGTCGAGCTAATTCTGCAGCTCCATCAGCAACAGTAGAGAAAGCCTGTCCCGTGTTCTTAGCTACTTGAAAGATTGCATTTCTATAATTATTAAATTCTGCAGCACCTGCGCCCAAAATCGAATTAATTTCTTTTAATTTCGCCTCTACGGTAATAGTAGTAGAAACTAGCTTTTTAAAAGACTGAGTAACTCCATTGATAATTGTAGTGGTAGCTCCAAACGCAAACACACGAGCGGTAGAAGCATCCAAGGATTTTTGGAATTCTGAAGCTTGACCTGTTATACGACCTAAAGCTTGCTGCACTTGTTTTGCAGAAGCATTGATGCTAGCAGGGTTTAATTGCAGGTTTGCATTTAATTGAATAGGAGCAGCCATTAATTAATAATACACTTAAAAATCTTCAGCAGTAAGTTTGCCTTCATTTTTAGCCATTTTTGCCCTTAGATCAGAGACTCCGTGAGTTACTTTATTATCAGAATCTTGACTCTCGTCTTTTTCTTTGAAATTATAAAGGGAAACAGCATCTTCCCTAACTTCATCTGGCATGGAAATACTTTTCAGCTTATTCAAAAGAGTGGATGCGTAGAAAATTAAATTTTTTTGCCATTGAGTAACAGAAAAAATATCTTTTTTAATTAGACTCATTGGGTCTCTATAACACACTGTAAAATAATCAAAAAAAGCTGGGTTATAAGCCATCCTCAAAATATTGTTAAGACTACACAGTTTATCTACCTTATGGTTTATAGCGTCCGAAACATAAAATAAATCATCTTCATCAATCAATTGCGTCATAGATTCATCCAAGAAAATATTCTCCATGAGCGTTTTTGAAGTCCTTTTCCTAGCTGCTAATTTTTCAGCACTATGATTAATGATTCCACCTCTACGATTCTCGAGTTCGCTTAATTCTTTTTTTTGATCTCCTATCCTTTTTTCGAATGGAAGTCTCATATTTAAATCAACAATTTTCCCTGCAGCAGTCTCTGACTTTGAAATCATCCATTTTAGATTTTTTATGGACTCTTCGTCTTTTTTACTCCAAAACCCTTTCTCTTCAGCTACTTTTAGTAAATCAGATTCTTTTTTAATTCCATTCTTTAAAGCGGAATTGAATGCCTCTAACTCATATTCTGATAATTTTAAATCATCGTAGACTCGAAAATGTCTAAAATAGTAACACTCTCCTTTAAAGTATATTTTACTATACCCTCTTAAAACATCCAAGAGAAGAAGATCTATCTCTGTCTTGTTTTCGTTCATTCATCTTCCTCTAGGTCTTCTGAGACTTCATCGTCAGAGAATACCGCTTTAAGGTTCTCTTCAATTTCCTTATGGTTTGATCCCATTTTATTATACCATAAGTTAGAGACTTTAGCCAAAGTATCAAAAGATAAATCGAAAATAGATTTATTTTTCAAGTTCTCTTCCCCTGAGATATCTTCTTCATCTTCACTAAGCGTAAGGTAATGATTCCTTTTCTGTTCGAAATCATCTCCTACAAAAAGAGGGAAAGCTTCATTCTTCTCTCCAAGAGACTCCTCATAATAAGAAAAATTAAATATAAACCATTCCATCAACCTTTGTTCTGCTTTAGCTTCTGCGGTTTGACTAAATTGCATGCGGTTAAAAGATTCGTAGTCTTGAATGTCTTTAGAAGAGGAAGCGAACAATTTTTTTGCTTCAGTTAGGTTTTCCTTCTGTTCTTCAGATAGGTCTTTTTGGCCTTCATAGAATTCTATCGTTCTAGCTGATTCCATGTTGTCCAAGAAAGCTTTGCTCAATAGTTCTTGAGTTAATTTAGAAGAACTACCACCGACATCTCCGATTTTTTTGCTCAACATCGAACGAGTCAAATACCCGGAATTAATGTATTCATTGTATTTTTGACCATAAAAGAACTCAGCTTCTTCAATAGCAGAGAAATTAGGCTTATAAAAAATAACCCTATTAGAAAAAGATTTCGTCTTAGTTTTAAAAGCTTCTACAATCTTCCCATCTTTCCCCTCCTTATCGTATGCGATTTTCTCCTTAATTTTCCTCTTGATTTTAAATGAATAAAGCTCTTTCATATTAATTGACACTATATTATCTATAAAAAATAGAAAAAGTCAATTAAGAAATATGGCTTATAGAAACAGAAGACTCTCCTATTTTATCAAATTCAATAAGGTCAAACCCAGTTACTCCAGTATAATTATTCGCAATCAATACATCATCAATAAAGTATGAAAAGGTTTGATCTGATTTAGAATGCACTGATATCTTAAAAGAATGATTTGGTTGGTAGCCCCCAACAAACCGACCCGACTGATCAAAAATATAACCTTCATAACCAGAAAAAGAGAAAGAGTAATTAGATATTTCGGTTTGAGAGGGATCTTCCTGTCCTCCAGCTATAGAAAACCCAGAAAAAGGATTATCTACCGAGATCTCCATCTCAATAATAGATGCCTCATAGCCAGTCACGGATTGGTAAACGTTCATTCTTAATATATTACACGAAAAACAGCCTCATCTTACGATGAGGCTGCTTAGATTTTTTAAATATCACTAGCTAATAGGTTGGTCAGCCAACTTATTATTATCTCCACTTACAGCTGCGAAGGCAGGGGCAGTAGCTTGTGGGAAGAAGAATAGACCTTGGTCAGTTGTGGCAGCACCTCCGATTTGAGCGGAGAAGGTTAGATCAACAGTCTCGTTATCATCTAATCCCTGAGAGAAAGACTGATTATCAAGAACAGCTCCTTGAAGAAGATATTTTATTCTATCAGCTCCCTCTTCTTTAATGTCCAACGTAATGTCAGTTTTATTGTTTTCAGCGGTCCCAGTCAAAGCATACTCAAGCGCACCTGAAGCAAAGTTCCTAGTAAGTGAGCTAATGCTCATAGTTACGTCAATTGGGAATTCAAGTAGTTTAGCGTAAGCCAACTCATTGCCAAGAGCCTCAATCACTTCACGACTCAATGGGAGTTCAAGTGAAGCACTTTGAATTGGAAGAGCACTAAATGAAGGTCCACCAATTGCGGAAGTTCCATCACCACCAGCACCAAAACTGACAGTAACATCTTGAGGACGAAGAACCAATGGAAGACTGGTGGTATCAGAAGTTGGTGCAGGAAGTTTAGTAATTCCAGTGTGAGACCTCTGCCCTTCTAAGTTGAGCGACGGATTTAGTAGACCAGAGTTTAGTCCAGTATAGAAAACAACATTAGAGGCTTGCATTTCAACATCAGCCCGTGGGATATCTCCAACACTAAAGTTTGCACTGTAGCTAGAAATGAAACAGTTTCCAAATCCAACAACATCATGGTTGTCTTGATTTGCTACCATTGTTGCATCTGTTAAATTATAGGCATCTTCCCCTTCTTCAACAGTCAAAAGATAAACATTGCGTTCTTTCAGAATAGGATCTTCTTTTAATTGACCAGAACACATTTGGCCCGTATGGTTCGCTCCTCCGTTGAATACTGATTTTTGGAATCCCAAAGCTAATTCATTTTCCCCGTTCCCCAAAAAGTAACCAAAGCTTAAAGTTGGATTAATTTCAGTCAGGTTAACAGTTCCAATTCTTGCTAATTGTCCGAATTCCCTAACATCTTGACGAGCACCAGCAAGGTCCATTTCAAATGAAAAGGTATCAACACGGTGCAAGTGATGACCATTTACCATGTCATTACCCGTTCCCACATCTCCATCATAGTCCCATCCAGTAGGGGTTACGTAAACTGCTTTATTTTGTGAAATTACTCTTGTTCTTGTAGCCATATTATAAAAAGGTTTCTTTTAAATACACTTGTTTAGGATCTTGGGAAACGGTATGTCGATAAATCAAAATCCAAAAAACCTATAGAAAAATCTTTATTTATTTTCTCCCTAATTGATTCGGAAACAACCTTAGAGGCCGATACATTCTGGATGTATGAACATAAAGGATTACTACCTTGGGCGGTTACTGTCGAATCATACTTGTATGGGAAATCTTTGACAGAGTAGGAGTAAGCGTAAGGAAAATTCTCATAAGGAATGTGCGTTACTTTTTCTCTGACTGTATCTCTGAGTAGTGATATCATAGAATCCAAAATGTAAGAGTCTTTCGTCAATACCATGACTCTAAGTCTACTTTCAGTATCCTCTTCCCCACCAAAAGAAAATTCCGTATTATTAGAAGAAACTAAGGAAACGAAACAGGCTGGGAGGAAATAAGCCCCCTTTTTTAGATCGTCACTATCATTATAATAATAAGGGTTGTCTTGTCCATTTTCAATAAAATCAGAATGCAGAAGAAAATCTACATCGTCATCATGAGCGATATAAGTGTTAACCTCTTTTACAGAATAATTCCCTGTTATACTTAACCCAGTCCCAGAAGCCGCAGGGAATAAGATACGACCATTGTTGTAATCTGTATACACATTTCCATTTGCACTTGAATCTCCCGTAATAAAATCATTTCCTACAAAAAAACCAGAATTAGCTACATCAATATTATGTTCAGCTACAAGCTGACGATACTCGCCTTGATACGCGACCATGTCTGAGGGGATATCATCAAAATCAACATATTTAAAAGAGTTAGATACTTGAGTAATATAAGCTTTAACATCAGTCTTCAACAAACGGTTCTCCAACCATAAGTAAAAACTAGATAAAAGATTCTGATCAAATTGAGCTTTCATTTTTAAAATTTAATTACATTCTTTAAGAATTTATTCATAATGCCAGAAATATAACTGGTAGTTTTGAAAGATCGAGAACTTAATATTGCTCCAACTTGTATTCCTGTCCCAGAGTTAGAAGAAGATATTCCTGATGGCCTATTCAGATATGATCCCAAGTTAGACATGCCTTTCTCTACCCCTTCTGCCCAACTAGAACCACTAGCCCAAGGGTAAGGAGTCGCTTCGAATATACTCTGTGTATCTGGAGCATTAGCAATAGTTATTCTAAACCTACCCCCTGTTATAGCTCTAACCCGGACATTTAATTTAGACTTAATTAGATCTTCAACTTGAGAAAATGGATCAGAGCCTTGGCCGAACCCAATAAAGGAAAAGAGGTTTCCATACCCCCCAAGAGTTCCTGAGGTATTATTAGCACTTGGACCTTTCATAATTTCTTTTGTAACAGAATGGTTGTAAAAATCTCTAACTAGATCTTTGCTAGCTTTTTCTATGATAGGTAAGATATACCTACGGACTTCTATGCCTGTGATCCTTCCATTGGCCCCAGCTGTCAAAGAGTTCATTAAAGCAGCTTTATCAATAACTACTTCGAACTTAGTCGTAGATATAAAAGATTTAGCCATTAGTTTTCTCTCTTAAGGAATACAGTATAATATTGAGTTGAGAAAGGGCCAACGTTTTTAGAATCAGAATCTACTATATACAATCCATCATCAATTTCTATTCTAGACGATTCTTTGACCTTCTGGTAGCCACTTGCATCGATTTTGATACGAACCTTGCCTTGGGATGCTGTGAGGTTAAACTGCGCTCCTGCGTCAACTACAGACTCATCCTGAGTGGGGGAATAACTAACCCTAGCTTTTATTGTATGCTTGACTAGTTCTTTTCGAGAGCTTAACTTAGAATCGTCCTTTGCTCGACCATAAAGCGGGTTATAGTTTAATGTCGCTGGTCTAGTAGAAACTTGTTTTTCTATATAAACATAAATATCTCTAGAAAACGTATCATGAACATCAGACAACGCTTGTTGTATAACTGTTTTTTGAGCAGATGTAATTAAAGATGCCATTAGAAAGATCTATAAGAATTAGTTGATTGATAAGCATTAATATTATCCACAGGCTCTATCCCATCTCTTCCAAAGACTTGGAGTGGAGAAGACTTATATTGATTATATTTCCCCACCAAACCATCTAGGCGGTCTGTAGCGTCAACTTTCAAATCTCTATAAGTTTTGGCTACAGAGTTTTTGTTTTGTCTCTGTATGGTTGTATCTCCTTCTTTTATTGTCAACCAATCAGTATCAGTCCCGTAAGTAAATCCACGCAAGGAATCTCTAGCAGCTTTTTCATAGTAATGAATCTCATAAAGAGTGCCGTAGATGTTTTCTTCTACAGGCAACAAACCAGAACCTTCTGCTATTTCAATAGCTCCAGTTGAATTTATATAAAACTCTTCATTTGTTAAACCGTTGAGTTCTCCTATATTTGTTTCTAGCCAACCAGAAACATAAGACACAGGAAACCTTTGTCGGTCTTCTGAAAATTCAAAGTTTACAATTTTTGTAGCAAGCGAACCGAGATCATTCATTAAATAATCTTACAGCAAAACAAGCCCTTAGGGAACTTATAGTTCAAAGAGCTTCTTGACTTCATCGTAATTTTCAGCATTCGGATCTAGAACAGGTTTAGGCTGGCTAGGCACAGTTACATTGTGCTTTTGCACATAAATCTCAAAAGATTGTAGCAATTTCTTTTTCAATGTAGTTTTATTTTCTGTAGAAGAAGCTGACAGACCGACCCTGCTAGCTAAAGTTGTCATTTCAGCAACAGACATGTTATTTAAATTAGAAGCAAACAGTTCTTTGTTATGAGTCCCGTATGCATTCATATCTTTAATGCCCAACAAGTCCTCTAATTCACGAGCTTCGTTTATAGATTCTTGTTTAGCATCTCTTTCCTTTCCATCTGTAACATGGAACTCTTGAAGCGATTGTTTTTGATTCTCTAGATCACTCATATAATATATCATAAGGTATTACACTAAAAAAGTCAAAAAAAAAGAGCCACCCTGACGAACAGGGTGACTCAAATTTTATTGGATCGTGATTAAACAACGATTCCGCAAAGAGCGCGATCATCGATACAAACGCGACCTTCTTCGACTTTACCGTAGTAACCAATCTTGTTCTGACGAACAGAGAACTGGTCATCAACGAGAACGTTCATCTCACCAGTAGATCCTTCATCAAGGACAACAGGGCGAAGGAGAACGTCACGAGAACGGTCAACACCGATAAGGATTTCGTCGTCAGCTTTCACGAAAGTTCCAGTGTTACCACCACCGATAACGGTAGAACCACTTTCAGCAGTCGCAACAGCTCCGAAGATTTCATTGAAACGTTGGCTAATGCCCATTTCAAGAACTTCGACGATATTGATACCGTAGAAGCTAGGAAGTCCAGCTCCACTGTAAAGTTGAGAACGAAGGACTTCTGGAGCAGCAAGCCCAGAAGCATCTCCAGTAGGAGCAGATCCTTTAGCGCCAGTAGTGTTGATTGGATTGTAAGCCATCTTACGGATCTTCTCTACCACTTCTGGAGAAACGAGAAGGTCAGTTACGCCAACTTTAGAACCACCAACAGGGGTTCCACCAACAAACGAGCTATTGATCCGCTTGGACTTCGTAATGAGACGGTTAAAGTCATCAAGAATAAGAGTGTCAGCAGTCGAGCTGCTAATAACGTGACCACCAGCTCCACCATCACTATCACCTTTTACAAGAGCGGTAGCCAGCACGTTAAATGCGGTGCGCTCTTGCTTGAGCATGATCTCTTGGGCCATGCGAGTGAAAGTCTTGGAAACAACATCAACACGAGCCTTCTTAGCATACTTACGATCAAAAGCGAGTGCGCTATCGAGAGTGTAAGTGCTGAATTTCAGCTCGTTATGAGCTGGAAAGACTTGGTTGTAAGGAAGCCCACCAGCAACTTGCTGGGAATAGACTTGTATATAATCTTCATCAGTAATGTCGTGAAAAAGGTCAAGAGGGAGGGAAGGATTGTCATCAGCTTGATAAGTCAAGGTGGTGAAAAGATTTCCAATAGAAACAGCGTTGTTGATAACTTCGGAGACCACAGGTCCGAGAAGTTCCGCAACAGCTGCCTGAGCCTCATAAGCTTCCTCACGATTATTTGAACCCATAGCGCGAACTAGGGCCAACTGATCTTCAGTTCTTTTAATAGTAATTTTCATTGAAATAATGCGAGTTAGGATTAAATGTCTACTTTGACGATTGCGTATCCTCCTGCATGGGTATCCCCAGCGGCACGAGATCCAGTAGCGAGAACGCTACCGACTTTAACAGCAGTTCCGCCTGTAGCTCCAAGCTTACCAGCAGCGTGACCATAAACGTCAACTCCGGGAGCCAAAAGAGTTCCACCAACGAAGGCGTCATCAAGAAAGGTAAATACGCCTTTGCTAGCGACAGGAACAGACTCTCCAGAGAGAACAGCTTGAAGCTCTTCTTTCTTTTGTGGGTAAAAACGGAGTTTTTCTCCATTTTCGTCAGTGTCACGGACATCACGCAATGTGATTCCAATAGCAGAGTCGCCAGATCCAGCTGCAGAAACTCTGAGCGGATTAACAGCGAGGGGAGAATATGCATTTCCTTGGGTGTTAAGGAAAGATCCATCTTCGACAAGATCTACAAGATCTGCGTTTAGGTTGGCAGCAGACACTTTAACAATAGTGCCAGCCCCGACATCAGTTCCGTCATACGCGAACATGTTAACAACATCGTTGTCATCATATTGGCGGAACGGAAGCAATTTTGTAATTTCGTTAGCCATAATTTATATGTTTTTAATGATTTTTTAGTGGGTTACTTCGATATCGAAGTTCGCCTTTAGTTTCTCAACTAAAGAGGTTTCTTCAGAAGCTTCAGCGTTGTTATTAGGAATTGCGACTTCTTCCGAAGCTTCAACCTCCAACTCTTCTTCTACTTCTACAACTTCTTCCTCTACTTCAGATTCTTGCAGTTTTGAAGCAACAGCTTCGTCAACTTTAGCTTGAATCTCTTCCTCCTTAGAAGCCAAAGCTTCTTTGGATTTATGAGAGAAAAGAATAGAAAGTTTTTCTTTAAAGGTATCAAATGCTTCATCAGAAGCTTCAATTGCCTTCAGCTCGTCTACAATAAGTTTAGTTTCATCTGCACTAAGCTCGTAAGTAGAATCAATAAAGTTCATCCGAGAATTAAATAACTCAACAGCAGCTTGAGCTTCAACCTCAGACTTGATAGCAGACAACTCAGCTTGAACAGCTTCAAGAGAAGCTTTCATCTCAGTCGCCTCGACTTCAGCTTTTTCACGAGCTTCAGTTTCAAGTTGAACTTTGGATTTCCAGTTTTCAGAATGCTCGCTAAGAGCCTCCCGCATAATCTCACCGACAGAAGCGGCTTGATCGTCCTTCTTGACTACGGAAGCTACGCTTTCGGCAACTTGTGTCATTAATGTCTCGAATTGTTCTTTATCCATATCTAAAATATCGAATTTGTTGTTTGTTACAGTGTTTTTCTTACTTAGGGAATTTTTAATATTAATATTATCTTCTTTTACTTGATTATTATCAACAGCATTTTGTTTTTTATTTGGTTCTGAAGTATAAACTCCTTTAACTCTAGCTGCAGGTTTATATGTCAAAGCTGCTCCCAAAGGGAAAGTTTCACCATGAATTAATCTATGAACGGGAGTCCCATTCTTATCTACCCCCTTACCACCAAAACCTTTTACATACTTCTTTAGCTCTTCTTCCTGTGAACCTTCGGCAATCTGGCATTCGTCGAGTCTATCTGACCCGAAGACAACTTTATAGTTCTTAAATGCAAGTTCCCAACTAGTAGCAATACTTTGATATTCTTCATTATCTTCTTGGGCTGCTGCTTCAATAGCTTCAGCTAATTCCGGGAAAATGTTTTTGTAAATTAATCCCGCAGCGTTAATATAGAAAGGTTCTTTTTTGTCTGCGTAAGAATCGATAGCATTGTTTTTAAAATCTAATTCATCAACAGATAAAGAAGCGTTGATCATATGACCAACGATCTTGTGTTTTTTATGTTCGATATTGATAGGCTTGTTTATAAATCTTTTAACTGCTGCCACAGCAGTCTCAGCATTAATGCCGTCTCCGTTTTTATTGAACTCGTTTACTACTGCCAAATTAAAAACTACAGGTAATACATCAATATTTTTTGATGGATCGAAATCTTCTGGTAGCAAAGATTCTGCAGCTTCGGCAATAGATCCTTCTGACACTCCGAATTTATCATAGTCAGTTTCTTTGAGAGCTTTTATCTCGCAATCAAAGCTACTTACCTCGAAATCTTTTAAATCCATATTTACATTATACACTTAAATTTTAGTAGAGTGATATAAAATTGCAGCAGACATATCGTCAAGCTGGTGTTTACATCCCAAATCAAGAACTTCTTGATCGACACTAAGTTCAGAAATATTTTCTATATTATCGACAATGCTAGATAAAACCTCATCCCATTCTTCCTTAGGTTTAGAAACAATAATGGATTCGCATGCCTGAGATACCAAATCTTTTCTTTGTTCATCTAATTCGTCTAAACCATATTTTATGGCGAAATCTGCGTAGGCTTTTAGTTCGAACTCGCTTACCATCTTTGTAGCTTCAACTATATGTTTTTTAGAAAACTTAGAGTTAGAAACTCCCATTGGTCTCCCTCCAGATGGTGCTATAGGGGCAGCTTCTGGTTTAGACGGTTCTCCCGAATCTTGTTCGTCTTGATATAGGTTAATTGTATTAACTAAAGGCATGTAGTGACCATCTTCTCTTTGATCTTTAAATTGCTCTTGAGCCTTTTGCATATCATCAGCTTTAGGAAATACACCCGTATTAATCACTTGCATACCTTGCTCTGGAGTAAGAACTCCAAGTTCCATCATACGAGTAGCTAACTTTGTCATGTCAGAATTATCCAAAGTGTCAGTCTTAACTAATTTCACTTCGGGCCAAGAGCGCATTCCCGCAGCTTTACAAATTCTTCGGACTTCTGGCTGCAGAAAGTCTTTAATGAATTGACTCCGAGACTCTTCTAACCTTTGAACGAAAATCTTCATTTTAAGTTGACCATCAGCATACTTGTTGTCTCCAATGAGAACATTCTGCAAACCTTCTTGAATATCTTTGTTCAAGATGTCATATTTTTCTGGTCCGACAACTTTGCGGAGATCGGGGATAACAAAATCAGCTTTTGTAGTATAATCAGATACAAGGACACGCCCAACACTCTGATTCTTAAAAATGTTCTGCATAGCAGCCAAAGCTTTATGATTAACTCCACCTTTATCGGGTTCAGCTCCCATAGTAACTAACAAAACAACATTCTCAATAGAACGAGAAATAGCTTGGTCAATTTTTTTAAGTTCTAGTTTTTTATTAATGTCATCTAAAACAGAAAACCCATAAGGAATAGAAAGAGGTTCATAATCTTGTTTCTTAGCAAATACAACATGCATCAAATCTGAAGATAGTTTGATATATAATCTTTCTGTAGTTGTCGCAGTATTGTTTTTTATTCTTACTTGGACATCCTTTGGCAAAGAATTATACATTTCTATTTCATGCTCGGTTTTTGGATCTTTAAGCCGTGAAATCTCATATGGGGTAAGAACCTTAAAGTATTGAAAGTCATTGAACGAGATAGAGCCTTTGGTCGCAATATCTGTTGGGTTCATGATTAAATATTTAATAGGTATGGGAATATTTTTAGTAGCGCCATATGTCTCTAAAACTTTACCTGTATCACTAGTTTTAATACGACCATCAAGGCGATACATGAATACATTGCCTGATCGATAATACTCCCGGAAGTATTGAGATTTTATATCATGCATCTTGATTCTTTTAAACCAAGCATTTACAAACTTCCTTGATTTTTCAGAACCACCTTCTAGGTATAAGTCAGAATCCGCGAAGTCGGATAGCATATCGATGGTGCTTCGGAACGCAGGAACATTAAAATAAGCTTTTTGGCAAAGCTGGATTGCATCGCGAGCATTTACAGAGTCGCGAGAGTAATCGAATGGCAGAAGACCATCGTCGATATTTTTAAATCTATTTTTAGTATAGCTTTGGCTAATTGAGTTAGTTCTTGAGCTAGAGCGTTTAGAGGAGTCCGAAAGGCGAGAAGCCGTTGTTTCATATAAAGACTCGCCAACAAGCTCTGGAGAAAACTCTTCCGCTAAAGATTGGTTGGTTATATCTTCTAAATTATGGTTGGGAGTATCGCTTTTAAACTTACTCCAATATTCAGACCTTTTTGTATACTTACGCTTTTCTGACATGCTAACACTTGTTACACTAAAGTTATAAAAGTTACTTTATAACTTTTCAAATAGTAAACGGTATAAATGTAGCAGTAGGCTTTTTCTCAGGCTTAACATGTAGAGAATCAAAATAAACCTTGGCGAACCAATTCCCTAGAATCAAAGCAGAATAAGAGTCTTTACGTGCTCTATTCGGCCCCTTTTGTCTTCGGATGTTTTGCGGTAAGTTAAATGACTGTGATCCTTGGGGATTTGTTGTAACCTCAATGTTAGCGCATTCCGACTTTGTAAGTTCAATGTTACTTTTTTGTTGATCGATAAGGTCAATCATTTTTGCTCCTTTAGAAGTGGCTGTAATTTTATTATCCCACTTTATTTCATCAATAGGTAAATTCTTTTTCCTTTGTTGATCAAAGTGATCGTCTACCGCTCTAGAAGCAAATAGTATTCTTTTATGGTCTATGGCTGCTTGCAACATCTCATTACCACTTCTAATCCAGTTAACTGTAGGTTTTCTTAAGATACAATACTTTCTTTCTCTCTGATTATATTGATTCTTAAAACTAAGTATATCGTTATGCCATTGATCAGGCTTTTCCAAGTCTACTTCGATAACACCGATATTAACCTTAGCTGTTTTAAACAATTGGCTCTCATTACAAGAATTAATAAATTGGACTCCTCCGTTGTAGTCACCGCATATACCAACAATGTTGAAAGATTCGATGAGATATAAGAAATACTTCATATGGTCTTTTAAGGACACTCCAGCCAAAGCGTAACTATGAACAAGACAAACCTTCTGTTCGTCTCTCAGAACCTTAAATACGTGCATAGCGAAGTGGTCAGCACTTGTGTTGCCAGCCCAGTTAGGGTCAAAAGCAAGCAAGTAGTCATCACTTGGGTTTCCTACAACTTCAACAGCAGGGAATTCTCCATCAGCGATAGTGCAACCTGCCATCTTAGATAATCTGAAGTAACCATCACTCTCGTCCACGAATTGAGCACCAAACTCTCGTTTAAACTGCATTTCGGACATGGTTTCTTTAGCTTGTTTAAGCAAGTTCTGATCATACAACCTAGTAGGAGCACAATCATAACTTAATTGCATTATTAATCTATAAGCATCATCAGCTGCTTGTTCATCATCGTCGTTTTTATTTAAATCAAATTCTCCAAGAATAAGCCCCTCATACTTCTTGTAGAGTTTAAACATATATTCAAATTTAAAAGATGGAGATGAAAGTATTATAAGTTTGTTATTTGGCCATACATACCTTTCATTTTCTTTCAGCTCGCCCTTGTCGATTAGGCGGGATTCTAGTTTATGTAGTTCTTCTCTTTCAATTGGATTTTCCACTACGCCAAGGAACGGAATAATAACTTCATTGAATATCTTTTCTGGTATTGTTAAGAACTCATCTAACACTATCCTATTAAATCGAAATCCCCTTAGCCGTTCTCCATTAGCTAACGGAAGGGCTATCGCACGACTATTACCAATTTTGAGGGTCCATTGGTCAGTTCCCTTTGTGATTTTAACTCCGCACTCTTTTACTAGTTTTGCTTCGGGCTTACTAAGTATATCCTCCATTTTTTGG
>Ga0315321_10001602_pt1 | contig 17454 bp, 16 predicted proteins | sample M180m21515metaG_FD_203464 | JGI IMG/M metagenome (GOLD analysis project Ga0315321, IMG submission 203464) | Ammonia-oxidizing marine archaeal communities from Monterey Bay, California, United States - M1 80m 21515 | ecosystem: Environmental > Aquatic > Marine > Intertidal zone | place: USA... | reverse complement strand
CAAGGACTGGTGCGAGGCTTCGATGAACTTCGATTGAAATTTCCTGCGACGCTTCCCGAGCAATTTTCTCATCGAGCTTGCTGGAACCGCAGGTAATTAAATGACGGATGCCAAAACATCCACAGGTTCGTACGATGTTAGACAGATTCACTTTGCTACGAAAAGCAGGGCAGGCTACAACCAGCTCTCGAGGACCAGCCAAGTGATGTGGCGGTCGATGTCGAATATGTTCAAACGAGAGTCCAGTAGGCGATGACATGATCTGTAGCATGACACGAAACACACAATTTCTAAAGCGGCTCATGTTGTTTGTCGGTGTAATTTTGATTGCTGGCTGTGAACGGTCTTACGACAAATCAGCTAATCCTGCCCCGCAGACCGTTGTTCAACAGCCGGTCAGTGTTCCTGTGTCCGTTGCCGTTGTTGATCATTCTGCAATAGTGAAGCGGATTGAGTCACATCGTGGACAGGTCGTTGTCCTCGACTGCTGGAGCACATCATGTCCACCCTGTGTTAAGGAATTTCCGGGTCTTGTCGACCTTAAAAATGACTATGGTGACACAGTGGCCTGTCTTTCACTTTCCTTCGACTATGAAGGGTTTGGTGTTCCTGAAGACGTGCTCCCACCGGTGAAAACATTTTTAGAGCAGGTTTCAGCGGGTGATATTGAGAACCTCCTCAATCGTGATGAGGCAGATGCCTTGTATAAGAAAATGAACATTACGAGTGTCCCCGTTGTGATGGTGTGGGATCGTAATGGTACGCTGATACAACAGTTTGACGATGAGTATGCCAGCGAAAAACTCGGAAGATCTTTTACCTATGATGACGTACGCCGAGCGGTTGATCAGGCACTCAGTTCCCAGTCGAAGGAATAATGCACGATGGTAGATACGAAAAACAAAAAGAAGCAGCCAGTGTCACCAGGTCTTGCAGATGAAACGGCTGATGGGCCAACACAACAAGATGTTGTTCGTGGTCCTCTAGGATTTGGAAGAGAAACAGTCGAGTCTCTTGTCATTGCATTTACACTGGCTCTTCTATTCCGTGCATTTGAGGCAGAAGCGTTCGTCATCCCAACAGGCTCCATGGCTCCAACGCTCATGGGTCGACATAAGGATCTTGATTGCAGTGAGTGTGATTTTAATTTTCAGGCTGGAGCCAGTCGAGAAGAAGATGATCAATCACACACCCTGCGAACCGAATTAGGTCGAGTGAATCGGGAGATTGAGCGGCTACGACGGTTGGCTGCCGATTCGTCCGCAGGGGTTCAGCAGCGAGACGTGGCGCAGCAACAAGTTACTGACCTTGAGGCGCCGGGTGGAAAATTGTCAGTGCTTCAAATGCGACTCGCCGGCAAGATGATTGCCTCAGCGACCTGCCCAAATTGTGGAAACGTGATGAAGTTGATTGAGGGTGAGGGGCCTAGCGTTACGTATGATGCTCGCTATCCCTCATATAACGGAGATCGAATTCTTGTTGATAAATTTGCGTATGACTTTCGAGAGCCAAACCGCTGGGATGTCATAGTCTTCAAGTATCCTGAAGGAGCAAATACAAACTACATCAAGCGACTTGTCGGTTTGCCAAATGAATTGGTGAGTATTGCTGGAGGAGACATCTGGACAAGTCGTGATGGGCAGCCATCCACGATTGCTCGGAAACCACCGCATGTGATGCAGGCCATGCTGCAGGTTGTTCACGACAGTAACTTTCCGGCCTCTTTTATGCAGACAGAAGGGTGGCCTTCCGCCTGGACCGACTGGGCAGATACGAGTGTATGGAAGTCGGAAAAGAACCGTCGGCAATTTACAGCAACATGTTCTGCAGGACAGTCGGCAAGCCTTCGGTATCAGCGATTCAATCCGACGTCAGATGATTGGAAAGAGGTCCGTCTCGGGATGGGCGTTCGGAAAGGCGTTACACCCGAGCTCATCAAAGACTTTCAGGCTTATAACGCGATCAGTCAGGGGGGTCATTGGGTAGGTGATCTTGCTGTGGAATGTACTCTTGAAAGTAAGTCCGACAGTGGTCTCATCGTACTTGATCTCGTTGATGGTGGGCAGCAGCATTTTTGTTCAATTGACTTGGCCGACGGTACGGCAAACCTGGTAGCTGCAAGTGGTGTCACAGCAGTAGCGACAACTCCAATTCGTGGCAAGGGTTCGTGGGAAGTAATGTTCACAAATGTGGATGATGAGTTGAGACTTTTTGTTGATAAAAAACTTATGCCAACAGCTACACCAGTTGCCTGGGGTTCAGAGATTAAAAAGGAGTCGACCCGTGATCCGATTCTCGAAGTTGTTCAGCCCGGGTCCACTGTGCCATCAGATCTTGCACCTGCTGGTATTACAGTAAAGGCAGAAGATGAACCTGTTGCTGTCGTAGTCTCCTCAATCAAAATTCTGCGGGATATTTTCTATATCGGTGCTGTTGGTTTTGGTCGCCGAGGTGAAATACGGGATGAACCCATTCTCGAATTTCCGCTTGAGGCAGATCAGTTCTTTGTGTTGGGAGATAACTCGGCTGCCAGTAAAGATGGGCGACTCTGGATTGACGTCCATTATGTTGATCGGCGACTGCTTCTGGGCCGGGCAATATCGATTGTTTGGCCGCATATGGTGCCCGCATCCCGGCACGTGACGGTCACCCTCCCTGTACTTGGCGAGTTGCGATTGCCCTCGTGGCCAAACTTCGCGAGGATGAAGTTTATTCGGTAGGTCAGGTAGCGTGCTTCCCAGATGGACACGAAGTGAAATCAAGGACAGATCATGTCACTGCTAAAAGCTGAAGGACTTGTAAAGGTTTATGGACGTCGTCGCGTCGTCGATGGTGTGTCCTTTGAAGTTCAGCAGGGTGAAATTGTTGGTCTTCTTGGTCCCAATGGTGCGGGAAAAACAACAAGTTTTCGTATGACGTGTGGGCTCGTTATCCCAAATGGTGGCCGTGTGCTGTTGGATGACAAAGAGATTACAAAGTGGCCGATGTTTAAGCGGTCGCGAGATGGTGGTATGGGGTATCTTGCTCAGGAGCAGAGTGTTTTTCGCAAGCTCACTGTCCAACAAAATCTTTTGGCAATTATGGAACTCATTGGCATGCCGCCCAAAGAACGCCGTCGCCGAAGTGAAGAGTTAATGGAGCAGTTTGACATCACACGGATTCGGAAGTCGAAAGCACATTACATTTCAGGTGGTGAAAAGAGACGGCTTGAAATTGCTCGTTGTCTTGTCACCGAGCCCCGGATTATTCTGCTCGATGAGCCGTTTACTGGTATCGACCCAGTGACAATCCATTCGATTCAAAAAATTATCATGGGCTTACGCGATGATGGCATTTCGATCCTGATTACTGATCACCGCGAACGTGAAACATTGGCGATCACGGATCGTAGCTATATCGTGCGGGCCGGAAAAATTCTCTGTCATGGCACGGCGGAAGAAGTATTGAACAATCCGGATGCCAAAAAGTACTACTTCGGTGAAACGCCACCCGGGAATCCCCTGGATTCAACCGAAGCGGCATAGCAAATCTTTTGATTTGACTGTACAGCTGATTTGATTGCACGGTGTTTCGCATCAGGTTTGTTTTCTGGCCACATGCAAACGCGTGCAGTGCGGTTTTCGTACCAAGAAGAAAACTTTTTATGCCAAAACAACTTGTTTTGAAGAAAAACGCTTGATCTGTTGAGACAGTTTTTTCAAGATCATATTTCATTCTTGCGTATTTTTTTGGGGAACTTTAAAGGGGACGTGGAATTATGAACACAAATTATCGCAGGGGTTTTACCCTGATAGAACTGCTTGTAGTCATTGCAATTATCGGTGTTCTTGTTGGGCTCCTTCTTCCTGCTGTTCAGCAGGCGCGTGAAGCGGCACGCCGTGTGTCATGTTCGAACAATCTCAAGCAGCACGGTCTTGCGCTTCATAATTATTACGACGCGAATAAAACTTTTCCTTCGTACATGTTCGACGGAAATCCACAAACAGGAGAGCGGAGCGTTGACATTGGAAATGGTACAGGTCATCGATCGCCAGCATGGAACATGTGGCTTGGACACAGTTTATGGACACAGCTATTGCCATGGCTTGAAGAGACGACGACATACGATGCAATGGATTTGAATAAATGGTCTACCGCGGGAGTGAATGGATCGGCTGCGATTCGCCGAAAATTTATTACGGCATTTATCTGTCCATCAGATTTACCGTACGGAGATCCTCGATTCGGTGGAATCAATTATGTCGCCAACGCAGGTTCAACAGTCAATATTTATCGGAACGATGGTCCTCCTGGTAATAGGAATGGCCCAAACGGTTTATGGCCCGCAACAGCGGGTCCCTATGATGGACCAATTATGAAGTACAACACAACGACGTTCGAAGAGATAACCGATGGAACTTCAAACACGATTCTTTTATCCGAGAGTCTCAAAGGTGATAACGATGATACGCTGCTAAATCTTGAACGAGATACAACAGCTCAGATATCTTTGGTGGGTAGTGCGAACTTTCCAACAGCTGCAAATCTTGAAACCATGGGTCAGGCAGCTGATGCCGGCGCGTTGACGTGGCATCGAAGTAATGCTGGTCGAGATTGGCAGCGAGGTATACCAACAAAGTCAGCATTTAATACAGTCGCACCGCCTAACTGGAAACATGTGTCTTTTGCGACGGGTGGACGATACGGTGATTCAGCAGACCGGAATGGTGTGTACCCCGCTCGAAGCAAGCACCCTGGTGTGGTGAACACAGTGACCGCTGATGGTGCCACGCATACAGTGAGCAACACTATCGACCTCACAACGTGGCAGAATCTTGGTGCCCGTCAGGATGGGAACGTAGCCAAGCTTCCTTAGAATTATTTTGTGGGGTGGTGGAACATAAGTCCCTGATGCAACTTTTGGAGAAATAGATGCGCAAAGAAATAGCATGCCTCGTACTCGGATTGAGCCTGTTCGTTGGATGTGGGGGTGGTGAAAAAGTGATTCGTGTCACCCCTCCTTCAATTACGAATCAACTTCGAGATGTTCTTGAGCAAATCGCCGATGCTGGAATGATTGACAGTTCGATCGAGTATGCCAAAGAACTTGTTGACAAGGTTGTGGCAGCTGATCCAGGTAAAGCAGGGTTGGAACAATCAGTAAATGAGCTTGAGCGTGCTCAAGGGAAAAAAGCAATCTCAAAAAAAGTTGAAGAGATGCTAAACATTCTTGAGTAGTTAGGAACTCGCGGCGTAGAGCTACTCTACCGATGGTGTACCAAGAAAATAGTTGTTTAAAAATTCACGTCGGTCAGTTTCGCAGCGTGCGTATTCAACCATAGCAAGTAGTTTCTGCTGGTCTCGCCGAAGTTTTTCAGCGAGGGATGGTTCATTTGTAAGAGACTCTGGAAGTCCTCCATAGTGTGAAATCTGTTTTTCTGTACCGGCGATCTGCTTGCTGAATTCAATGGCCCCAAACCGCTCGAGCATGAGGAGGGCACTCTCAAGACGTCGGTCATGGCGTGCCTGTCGGCCAAGAATTTTTTCATTCAGCCACTCGATGCCAAACGCATTCACCTTTTCAAGATCATGTTCGAGTACATGATCGATCTGACGGTAGAAGTCAGCATTCGGATTTGCCCAACGGATGAATTCCATGAGCATAGGAAGATCATTTTGGTCGTAGAGGAGAGTGCATTGTGACGGGAATCCATCCCTACCGGCACGACCAATTTCCTGATAGTAGCTTTCGAGTGAGCCAGGAACCTCTGCATGAGTGACTGTGCGAATGTTGGCTTTATCGATCCCCATCCCAAAAGCATTCGTAGCGAGAACAATTGGCTCTTTGCCACGAAGAAAGCATTCTTGCATTCTCTTGCGATCGACTGGTCGTAGGTTTCCATGGTAACAGCCATGAGGAATACCCTCTTCCTCAAGGAGATGGCTAAACCGTTCAAGTGTTTTGATGAGCGTGAAGTAGATAATGTGGCCGCCATCACCAACCTGAAACTTTTTGAGAATGTGAAGAAGGTGCTGCAACTTATCATCTTCGCCCCAGACCTCTTCAACGAGAAGAGCAAGGTTCGGCCGTTCAATGCCTTCATGAAAAACCTGCACGTCAGCCTCTCCAAGGCCTAGCTGATGGACAATGTCCTGCTGTACCTCATGTGTTGCCGTAGCCGTGAGTGCGAGTGTGGTGGGATAACCAAGAAATTCACGAATTTCACCCACTCGCGTATAGTCTGGTCGAAAATCATGCCCCCATTGGCTTACGCAGTGTGCCTCATCGATAGCAAGTAACGTCACCTTGCGGCCACTTAACACATGACGAAAATCAGATTTCTGAAATCGCTCCGGTGTGACATAGAGCAATCGATATGAGCTATTTTCGATTCCACGATAGCGAGCTATCCGTGCTTCTTTGGTGAGAGAGGAGTTGATAAACGTGGCATCGATGCCACGAGCATTGAGAGCATCAACCTGATCTTTCATCAGTGCGATGAGTGGACTGAGTACGACCGTCAGGCCGCCCTGCACGAGCGCAGGTACCTGATAACAGAGGCTTTTCCCACCGCCTGTTGGCATAAGAACAAGACTGTGCTTCCCAGCGAGTGTCCGTTCAATAATCGCTTGCTGCGTACCACGAAATGATTGATAGCCGAAGGTTTCTTTTAAAACGTCTTGGGCTGTTGGTGTGTTATGCATTCAGTTGGAGTGGCTGTAAAAGGACATTGTCGAGCAAACGTATCTGTCGTGGTACGGAGAACGTTTTGAATCATTGGAGGTCAACGCATGACTCTCACTAATACAGTCATTCAGTTGATGCTCGCAAAGCCCGCTTTGCGTAATTCTTCAACTTTGACTTACTTGGCTGTTTTGGATCGAGTACCTCAGGATAGCTGCGTAGAAAGTTGTTTTCATCAATGACGTTGAGATAGTAATGCGTTGTGCCTTTTGGGAGTTGTGCAATCACTGAGCCATCATTCAGGAGTGTAGCCGGTCCCCTGAACCACTCTTCATATTTCTCTCCACCATTTTTTGAGTAAATCAAATCGGCATGTACTACCTCGGCCCCGTTATTTTTCAATTGAAATTCAACACGATCTCCACGTTGCGTATGGGAGATAATTGTCGGAGTCTTGGTTTTTGAGGCCGGTGCCCTCTCTCCATGGGGGTTGTAGTAAGGGTAACTGGCGTTCATTTCAGACAGCATAGTAGTTAACCGCTCATTCATGATGGCTGCTTTTTCAGGCATCGTGGAAACAAGATTTTGCTTCTCTTCAATATCGATGCGATTTTTCTTCTCTCGATCTGTTTCATAAAGTTGGTATAGCTCAAGGGGTATATTCTTCGGATTGTTGACATGGTCATAGTTGCGAATGAGTTTGTAGTCACCAATTCGAATAGTACTCTCGAGTGCAGCGCTATTCGGAAAATGCCAGACCATGGTGTCTCGGATGGCGCCATCACTTTCACGAATGAGTGTAGGGTCAGTTGGATCTTGCTTGAGGCATGCAGCGAGATCACAGCCATCGAGATGTGTGCCATCAGGGGGTGATATTCCGGTCAGGGATAAAATTGTTGGGTAGAAGTCGAGGCCATTCACCATGACGTCTGACTCAACGCCTCGCTGTATGCCTGGACCGGTGATGATCAGCGGAACACGAGTGCCACCTTCCATGAGCGAAATTTTTCCTCGATCCAGCGGGTAGTTGTCAGTGATAACCTGTGTAGGGCTTCCCTCCATGCCACCGTTGTCAGATGTAAAAATCACATAGGTGTTCTCTATAAGCGCGTGCCCAGGCCAGCGTGGATCCTCAGTATTTTCAAGAGATGAAATGAGTGTGCCCACGTAATGGTCGAGTTGTTCGACCATCGCACAGTAGAAGGGATTTGTCTGACCTGTGCCGCGCCATTTCTGGTTCGGGTTTTCAGGAAGTGTCACACCAAGTTTCTGTACATATTTCGATAGAAGATTCTTGCTTCGAGTCTGAATCGGTGTGTGCACAAGCCAGGTTGCGTAATACAAGAAAAAAGGATTTTCTTTTTGATCGGAAATAAATGTGATGGCATCTTCAGTAGTCTGATCTCGCGGAAATCCTTGAGCATCCAAACGATAGGCATCGTCAATCCTTCTCGTAGCAAAATCACTCATGCGATCTGGTTTCATGGCACGACTGACACCGAGATCGTGTTGTGTCCAATCGAATCCAACATCGTGTGGCTGTGGGAATGCATTGTGATTGATAGCGACATGCCATTTTCCAGAATGTCCAGTGACGTATCCAGCGTCAGAGAGAGCACGGGCGATGGTGTACGTGTCTTCCGGCATGCGACCGCTAAACCATGGGGGCATCATTGTCCAGGCACGAAGGTGGTGTGGTGCAGGAGGCGCTCCACCAACAACATGCGTCCTCTGAGCTCGTGCTGGATGAATCCCACTTAAAATTGCACAGCGTGTTGGTGCACAGGTTGGGGCGGGTGAATACGCTTGCCAGAACTTGACCCCCTTTTTTGCAAGAGCGTCAATATTTGGCGTCTCCATGGGACTGGGCTTGTCAATGTCATAACAGGTGACATCTTGCCATCCGAGATCATCGGCAAGAATCAGAACGATGTTCGGAGCCGGTGCAGTGTGTTGCGGATGTGATGAAGCAATGCCGCTAAAAATAACGGTAGCAGCTAGAGCGCAGAAGAGCATTCTTATTTTTGTCATTATGAAATTAAAAGGTTTAGGAAGCGCGCGTTCTGCGATCCATGTGGCTGAATTGTTGTATATTGCAAAAACTTTGATACCAATCGAGAAGAATCCAATAAAAAATAAGAACTCGAAGGCATTCAAGCCAAGAGATCAACTGACTGAGTTGCATGGAGTCCTGTGACATCTGAACTCGAGAGAATAAACTATAAAGGAAGCGTTGAATGTATAAAGTCGTGATGCCTGTTGCTTTCTGTTTTGTCACAGTCTTGGCCGGTGTTGCAACAGTTGAAGCTGGTCAACGGTACGAACTGTCTCAGCGAGCAAGTGAGATTGATGCAGCTGCACAAGAGCATCCAGAGTTAGGATTTGTTTTCTCAGACCCGAAGACAGGGAAGCCTGCTGATATAGAGCATGCCATTGTTGATACCCGCGTGCCCTCAAAGCGTCGGCTCGTTATCTGGTTGATGGCATATAGCCCGGAACTTTTTGACCGGCTTGCAGGATATGGTCTTCATGGAATTCAAGTTCATTACGCGAACCGCTGGTTTGGAACGGTGCCTCCTGAAGTTCGTGATGCGGGGGGTGTCCTTGGTCCGATCCGACTTGAGGCAGCAACTGGCGAGGACTATAGCCCCCTTGTCAGTATTCCCAAGCCTGATGGAATGAAGGAACGTGCACGACAGTTTCTCCGGTGGCTACAAAAAGAAAATCCACAGGGAAGGTGGGGACAATTCCTCACAAACGACCAGAGTGATCTGCGGTGGGACAAGGTAATCATGGCAGGGAGTTCTCATGGTTCAACGACGGCAGCACGATTCTCAATGCACCAGTCTGTAGATCGTGTTGTGATGTTTTGTGGACCTCGTGACAACACAGAAACCTGGCAGGGCGGTCGCTCTGCCACACCGCCACACCGCTTCTTCGGTTTTACTCATGTGCTTGATAAAGGATGGCAGGAAGATCATTACTGTCGATCCTGGCAACTACTCAAATTGAATCAGTGTGGTGATGTCGTCAATGTCGAAAAGTCATCTCCACCGTATGAAAACACTCGACGACTCATCACAGACTGTGACCTCAAAGGCAATGTGCGACAAGCTCACTCCGGCGTTGTGCCAAAGCAGAGCGCTTTTCGAAATGATGCAGGAACATTTCGTCACGAAGCAGTATGGAAATATCTTTTTCTTCATCCCATCGAAAAGATTGGTGAAGCCGTCAGTCCTGACACTGATTGTGAAATGAAGCCGTAATTGCTTTAAAAACATTTAGGCTTGTTGTTGAGACGTCAGAATCTTCTATGCACTAGGTTAACAGGCTACGCCGTAATACGGTTATTGGCCGAAGCCGAGTTTTGGTGGCTTCATGCTTCGAAGTGTCAGGACGGCACCCACTGACATGAGGGCAAGTCCAAGCCATCTGGGTGGAGAGACAACCTTTCGGCTTGCGGTACCCTGCCAGGCATTTGGAGTGATTGTTTCCTCAGGAGTGATCTGAGCCGCTACCACCTGGCTTGAAAAGTCACTTAACGTAAAAGATTCAACCATCCGAAGTTGGATGCCAATAAAAAATACGATAAGACCGACGAGTAGTATTGTGTGACGTCTCACAGGAATTGTTCCACGAGTGGTGGGGAGTGGGGCCCTTGCATTAAGTGAGATCGACCCGAGTTATTTCCTGATTCAATCCAGACTGCAGATTGACGGTTATGACGGTTGATACGGATGCAACAAAAAGGATCAGGATGGCAGATCCGTCGGCGTCTGCTTAGAACTGGACCAGCAGAAAAGGCAATGAGTCAGTCAGCTGTGATTGCCACAGCAGAGGCTTGCCCCATCGTGCTGAAATTAACTGCAATCGCTGTATTTGGCCGCCCTGTCATCGGCTTTTCATGGATGACGTTGATGGGGCATGCCGGGTCAGGAGTCTCATAGTTGCGTGTTGGAGGAATCGTTCCAGATTCAACTGCAAGCACGCTGGCTGCTAATTCAAGAAGGCCACTGCCGGCACCTGCATGGCCGAAGTTCCCCTTTGGTGCCGTCACAGGCGTGTCACCAACGACAGCGGCAATAGCTTGCGCTTCAGCAGTATCCATAGGTCCGGTACTCAGACCGTGCGCGTTAATGTGACCAAGTGTCTTGGTATCAAGGCCGGCTTGTTTCAGCACAGTCCGCAACGCCATTTCAACGCCGCGTCCCGTTGGAAGACTCTCTTGTTTTCTCGGTTCACAGCATGCAGCTGTTGCAAGAATTCGACTACGAATATGTGCACCTCGCTTCTCAGCGTGCTCTCGTGATTCGAGAACAAGAACAGCAGCACCCTCTCCATTGACAAGCCCATCTCGATGAAGGTCAAAGGGCCGGCATGCCGATTCAAAGTCCTCGCTCCGTTTCGAGAGCGATGCATTTCCTCGTGCTACCAACGCTGTTGGATGCAATCGACTTCCAGTACCACCGGCAAGCATGACGTCAGCCCAGCCGCGCCGTATGACAGTCGCTGCTTCAGATACAGCCAGTAAACTTGAAACATCCCCCAAGACAATTGTGTTATTTGGACCGCGAGCATCTTGTGCAATAGCGATATGTGAAGCCGTCATATTCGGCAGGTGCTTGAGTAGCCAGAGTGGTTGTAATTCCTCTTGTATCGCTTCAGCCCACTGGTCATAAGAAAATGTATCAGATGCAGTTTTGGCACGGCGATAGGTCGTTTCAAGATCATCAAGATCTGCATAGATCATGTCATTCCCAAAGACAACTCCGAATCGCTCTGGATCAAGATGTTCACTTGCTACGCCAGCATCGGCCATGGCGAGATCTGCTGCAGCAAAACCAAATTGGATATCCCGACTCATGACCTTCAAACTTTTGCGGGGCCGCACATAGAGTTTGGGGTCGAAACTCGGAACCTGTCCACCAAAGCGAACGGTAAGACCATGTGCATCAAAAAGATCGATAGGTCGTATTCCATTCTCGCCTTCGAGGAGCGCATGCCAAAAAGCATCGGCACCAATTCCTATGGGGCTAATGACTCCGACACCAGTAATGACAACATCCGATTTATTCTGCATTGTTTGACTCGCATTAGGTTATCGGATGACGACAAAAAAGAACTCAAGTCGACTCTCGATTGCCTGCATAAGTCGTCATGAATGGTGTTATTGCCGGGGGTGGGTGGCCCGCCAGGTAGCCGGTCGAACGGGATTGGGTGCTTCCCATAGGCCAATCCGGGCTTTTTTCGCATCCTTCTCTGCTGCCACCAGATCAGCGGGTGGCGAATAGCGATCAAAGACCCAAGCGAGTCCTTCAGCAACAAGTTCCCGGTTAATATTCCTGTCATCCACCCAGAGAGTCGCAAGAAGACGGTCATATTGATCATGACCGTTTGGTGTCATATGAAATTGAGTTTTGTTTAACTTCTGAGCGAGTGACTGACGAGCCGCTTGTCCATAAGGTTGCTGGTACTCAGGAGCATCAATATCAGCGAGTCGAACTTTTTCGACATGACCGTTTCGATCAATAACTGTTACGGTGTCGCCATCATGGACTTTTCGAACGGTCCATATTGTTTTGGATAGAGAATGTGTGTCTTGCTGGCGACGACACTCACCAATCGTCAAGATGGGGACAAGAAGAGCAAGTGCACCGAGTAGTTTATAGAGCTTGGAATACATTCGCCGTTGCCACAGAGAAGACTTTGATAGGAAATATGCAGTTCTATCTAGCATACCGTCAAACCAAGGTATTCCGTGCTCTTCTGCTCACTATGAAGATAGTGGTGTGACCAGAAAATTTTTACGAAGGACGTCCACCGGGTGGCCCCCGACGTCCTGGAGGTCCACCGCCTCGGCCAGGTTCCATACCGAGTTGCTCACGACGTTCGTTCATGGCACGTCTGTATTCTGTTCGAAGAGCTCTTTCATCCGGAGATGAGTTGTCGAGGCGGCGCTTCATCCAATCGTTCCGGGTGTCTTCCGTTCGCTGTCCGCCACGACCTCCGGGACCTGATTCACCACCGGCGTTTGGCCCACGCCCTCGGCCTTCCTGTCCACCACCATTTCGACCGTTCTCCGCAGTCTGGCCATTCGCATTAGCTTGCTCACGGGCAGCCCTTTCAGCTGCCCATCGTTCTCGACGCTCTTTGCTGCGTGCCTCTTCAGCCTTTATTCGTTTGTCCATTTCGGCCCGGCGTTGTTCAGGTGGAAGTGCAAAATATGACTGGGTTGCTGCTCGTTCACGGGCATTAAAGAGTCGTCCGATATCTTGGCGAATCTGACCACGATATTTTTCAGGTACATCTCGAAATTTTTGGAACCACTCACCCATGTCAGGGCCTGAAGATCCATAGGGAATTTCATTTCGAGCTACTCTGGCAAGACGAGCAACTTCCTCATCGACCATTGAATGGATCTCAGCAACAGCCTGAGGTTCAGTGAATCCACCACTCCACCAGCTGCCGAGAAGACCGAGTAGCACGATACAAGTAACAGTCGCAATGACACGAGGAAGCCACTTTCGTTTAGACCGCTTGGTGCCAGAATTCTGACTTACAGCGGCACGTATTGAATTGCGAGCTTTCGATGAACCACCCATGTCCTACTCCTAAAAGAATCTTTCAGAAAATAAAGAGTGTAACGATATGGACACACCTCTATACCAGTGGTCCAAAGAATGAAACGCTCCAGTAAAGAAGAAGTTCTGATAATTAATAATACCATCAGATATAGCGAGAAAAGACGATAGTTTAAATTTCTACCGGACTTTGTATTAATTACAGTTCCACAACAAGTGGCTCATTTTCGGCTGAATGAGTCCACATCTGTGTAACTGAGTTTCCATGTACCGAAACAGTAATTTCATAGTCACCAAAGAATGCTTTGGTTTCCACTTGGCCTTTGGCATCTGTCTGCATGTCGGTATTCGTTGCCCACGTTTTGTGTACAAGTTCTCGCCATATTTTGATAGCGGGTCGTTCAGTCCAATCTTTGCGAATCAGCGTCCCCTCAGGTTTCCAATGATAGCCAGCCCAAAAGCCCCAGTTGATAAAGGCCGTCATCTTGGGATGACTAAACGAAAGCGTGAGTACATCCCGTAGATAATCGGCATGCAGTTCGTCATCGTTACAAACAAAGTCATACTCAGTTACAACGAGCCTATCGACAAGTGGTGCAAACCGTTGGTACCGTCTCCAGAGATCTTCCATACCTCGCAGGTTGTTAATTGAAAAGTGACTCTGAAAACCAATGCCGTCAGCTTTGGATGATGCCTGCTGCTGAAGCTTTTTCATAAATTGAAAAAACAGTTCCTCACGATCATTATCAAAGAGCGCTTCGTTGACTATCAGTTGCGCAGATGTCATCGTCCGCTGTTCAGCAAGAAGTTCTGAATAGATCGAAGCTCCAAAAATATCACGAAGATCTTTTTGGAATCGAATAGGATGGTTAATGGCGTCCCATTCATGGATGAAATCTTTTGTTTTGTGAAGAACATAGTTTTCATGCTCGTGTATAAACGAGAGGATTTTTTCAGGTTCACCTGCTGTGACAAAAGCGTTGCTCCATGGTTTCAAGTTCCCCCAGACAAGTGTGTGCCCTCGCATGGGGAGTCGCCGTCCGTGTGCCCATTTCAATGTGTTTGTCAGATCAGAGAGAAGCTGATTTGCGTAGTTTCCATCTTTTGTATGAGGGGTATGTTGGGGTATCAGGGCAGGTACAGGAACGAGAGCGTGAAAGAGTTCTTCAAATGTTTGCCGGTACCGAATGGCATCAGGGCTTATGTCATCAACGAGACGAACCTGAAAAGTGCTCCCAAAACCAAAAGCATGACGACGCATTCGTATGCGTACGTTAGCTTGCTGAATAGTGTTTCCGTGCGGATCGAGTACACGAACAATTAGCGGTGCTGTTCGGTATTTTGCTATTCGTGCGTCCGCATCCTGTCTCCAGGGAGCATCTGGTTCACGGCCCTGATACCCGGCCTCCATCATGGGTAGTCGTGACATATCAAAACCAGATGGTGCCACATAAAGCCGGACATCCTCAATTTCAATACGTTGCGGTTGGACGTCAAAACTCAGGCGAATTCTTCCTGTATCCGCAGCAAGTGATTTGGCTACTCGAAACGGGTGAAAGTACCATCCCCACTCGCGACCAATTGTGCCTTTGTGGTAGAGCGCTGTTTGCCGAAGCGTCTCCCGGTCACCGATGTGAATAAGGACTCGTCCTGGGCGTGGCTCATTTGCATTGTTGTCTGCGTCAACTGTTCGGCATCGAACAGCTACAAAGCCAACATCATCTTCTTTCAGTGGGGCATCAAACGTTTTTGAGAACGCTAGTTTATTTCCCTTTTTGAGAGTCGCCGTTGACTCTGCCAACCAAACAAAACTATCTCCTGCAGGTAATTTTTTAAAGTGACCAGTTTCTACCGCCAAGGGCAATGTTTTCGGAAGACCCCTCTCGAGAACCTGAGTGAGTTCATCGGGAAGAAAAGGTAAGGACTGCGCGGTGCAGTAGGTGATACCCAATGTAAAAAAGTAACTAAGAATCATTACTGCTACGAATGAGCAATGAAGAACGGAGCGACGAGTTTCATTCATCAGGTTCTTCCAGTGAGCGTGGGGAAGTGTTTCTCTATCAAGCCTACATGGATTTTTGTGGCAGCATGTGGTTTCCGAGATGGAAGCCATAGAGTTTTTCCAACGCTGTGTTGTTATGGATGACTTCCGACATTCAAGGTATCATAAGAAACAATGATCCAATGCAATCAGAAATTCATTAAGGAAATACAATGAAATATTATCGTTTAACTCATTGGCTCGTCATCTGTCTGGTATCAACAGTTTTTTCGACAACTGGATTCGCTGAGCCGGCAGATGTTGTAAATCAGCGCGAAGTCGATGAAGAAGAAAACGTTCAGCAAAAGGCCAGAGAAAAATATGCGGGAATCTGGCGGATTGAAACGATTGCTTCCAAGGGAAATACATCGGAGCCAGACAAACGAATTGTCATTAACGATAAGGTAGATGGGACATGGACCTTATTTATAGACGACGAAGAGTTCAGCAGCGGTACGAATTCTTTTAGCCCTCTTTCGGATCCAAAGGAAATTGATATTTCTATTACGGGTGGGGAAGGCCAAGGAAAAATTTTGCAGGGAATCTATGAGGTTGAAGAGTCAGTACGACGACTCTGTTTTCAAGGTGGGACCGGTTCGCGACCAGATAGCTTTGAGTCATTCTATGGTGATGAAAGTGTTGTGGTGACTTTTGTTCGTGAGTAACTGCTGGCAGATTGTGTTCAAGCTAAATCAGTAGGGTACATATCAGTGAAAAGAAAGTACGAGTAAGGATGATTCCTAGGCTATTTGTTTCATGTGTGTGTCTTTTCGTTTCTTTCGTTCTCCTTGTTGACAATACACATGCCAAGCAACTCGATGGATTTGACCTAATAGCTATTGAAAAACCTCGTGTGCTTGGAAAAGCAAACAGCTATCTTTCCGAAGAGCCACGGACAGTCACGTTTTCACACTGTGAAAGAAGTGCTGGTGGTCGGCACGATTATTACTCAGAGGGTGATTATTGGTGGCCTGATCCAGAGAATCCTGACGGTCCCTTCATTCGAAGAGATGGTGAGACGTATCCCGAACTTTTTTTGGACCATCGCTTAGCCATGGTTCGGTTGAGTGAAATCGTAGGCACGCTCACGTCAGCATATATTGTCACCGAAGATGAACAGTACGCGGCACACGCAGTCAAACATCTTGAAGCCTGGTTTGTGCAAAGCCGTACAAAAATGAACCCAAGTCTTCTTTATGGTCAAGCTATTCAGGGTCGCCATGAGGGCCGAAGCATTGGCATTATTGATACACTTCACCTTACTGAGGTTGCACGAAGTGCAAAACTTCTTTGTTCATCACCGTCATTTCCGATTGAATCTCAAGCTCTTGTCAAACAATGGTTTCGAACCTATTTGACATGGATCAATACCCATGAATACGGTGTTCGGGAAAAGAATCATCCGAATAATCACGGGGTGTGCTGGTCACTTCAGGCAGCTTCGTTTGCAGATTTCGTAGGCGATGAAGAAATTCTTCAATGGATCCGAGAGCAGTTTCAATCGGTTTACCTGCAAGAGATGATGAATGACTCGGGTGGGTTTCCAGCAGAACTTGCACGAACAAAGCCCTACGGATATTCACTCTTCGTTATCGATGCTATGGCCGGAGTGGCTCAAATTGCATCCACAGACGCAAACGATCTATGGGCCTTTCGACTGCCCGATGGACGTGGCATGCACCGCGGCATGAAATTTATTGTGCCATACATAGAAGACAAATCTGCTTGGCCATTCCCAAAAGATGTCATGTATTGGAAGGAATGGCCCGTACGACATCCGAGTCTTCTTTTTGCTGGGCTGCATTATGGGGATGCCCATTATCTGAATGTCTGGAAAAAACTTGAAGCAGACCCAGAAACATTTGAAGTGAAGAGGAATCTTCCACTTCGCCATCCACTATTATGGGTCTCAGAAAATGAAGTAGACAGTGTTTCTGGAACAGGCTTGTAAGGACAGTGTCAATGTATTTGATTCGAGGTGCTACTGAGATACGTGGAGTGGACCATCAATGTCGAGCTCAACAACAGTAGCAATGTTGTGAAGAAGGGGTTCACCAACAAGAATTGTTGTCTGTTCTGGACCGGATGTAACATGGAGCTCTTTGCCATCAGCATGTTGTTGAGCAGTTGCAGTGGTATCGGTTCCAAGCGGCACAATGAGCTTCCCA